>Ga0213858_10001793_pt1 | contig 10290 bp, 20 predicted proteins | sample PICome_FD_160122 | JGI IMG/M metagenome (GOLD analysis project Ga0213858, IMG submission 160122) | Coastal seawater microbial communities near Pivers Island, North Carolina, United States - PICO245 | ecosystem: Environmental > Aquatic > Marine > Coastal | place: USA: North Carolina | collected... | reverse complement strand
ACAAGCCTGGCAAAGAACTAGTTTTAGATGAGAAAATCTTTGGATTAGATCCTAGGGTAGATATTATTGCTAGGGTTGTAAGGTGGCAGCTTGCAAAAAGAAGGCTTGGTAACCATTCTGTTAAAACCAGAAGTGATGTAAAGATGACTACTGCTAAAATGTACAAACAAAAAGGTACGGGTAAAGCGCGGCATGGTTCTGGTTCAGTATCCCAATTTAGGGGAGGTGGCATGGCGCATGGGCCAGTTGTCCATTCACACTCTCATAGATTGAATAAAAAAGTTAGAAAACTTGGATTAAAATCAGCTCTGTCTGATAAATTTAAGCTTGGTAAGCTTTTAATTTTAGATAGTTTGAAATGTGATGGTAAAACTTCAAGTCTTAGAAAAAACTTTGACAAGCTAGGTGTTGAAAATACTTTAGTTATTTCAGGCGAAAAAGTTGATGAAAACTTTCTTAAAGCTTCAAGTAATATCAAAAATGTAGACGTACTTACATATCAAGGCATGAATGTCTACGACATTGTAAAAAAAGATAATCTAATCATTGTTGATGACGCATTAAAATTAATTGAGGAGCGCTTATCATGAGTGTAAGGCCAAGAAAGAAAATTGAGGCTAACGTAAGTCTTAACAAGGCTTATCAAGTTATTTTAAGTCCTCTTGTAACAGAAAAGTCAACGCAAATGTCGTAGCATAATAAAATTGTGTTCTCGGTTCCACTTAGTGCAAGCAAATTTGATGTTAAATCATCAATAGAAAAAATATTTTCTGTAAAAGTAAAGTCAGTTAATACTATTTTATTAAAAGGTAAATCTAAGAGATTTAAAGGTATTCTTGGAAAAAGATCGGATACTAAAAAAGCTATTGTTACGCTGGCTCCTGGCAACACAATAGACTTGTCTGTAGGAGTATAAAATGGCACTAAAACAATATAAACCTAATACACCGGGACAACGTGGACTGGTTTTAGTCGATAAGTCTGATTTGTATAAAGGTAAGCCAGTTAAAAGGCTTACAGAAGGTTTAAACAAATCTGGTGGTAGAAATAACTCTGGAAAAATTACTATGTGGCAAAGAGGTGGTGGTCACAAAAGGCGTTATAGAATTATTGACTTTAAGCGAACAAAAAAAGATCTGATTGGAACGGTTGAAAGATTAGAATACGATCCTAACAGATCTGCATACATAGCATTGATTAAATACGAAGATTCTGAATTGAAGTATATAATTGCACCTCAGAGACTTAATGTAGGCGACAAGGTGGTTTCTTCTAACAAAGCAGATATAAAGCCTGGAAACTGTATGCCTTTGTCTGCAGTTCCTGTTGGAACAATCATTCATAACGTAGAATTAAAGCCAGGTAAGGGTGGACAAATTGCTCGTTCTGCAGGTTCTTATGTTCAGCTTATTGGTAAAGATGTTTCTTATTCAATATTAAGGCTAATGTCAGGTGAAGTTAGGCTTGTTTTATCATCCTGTCTTTGTACAGTTGGTGCTGTGTCAAACCCTGATAATCAAAATACAAATTTAGGTAAGGCTGGTAGAAACAGATGGTTGGGAAAGCGACCAACTGTGAGAGGTGTTGCTATGAACCCTGTTGATCACCCACATGGTGGTGGTGAGGGTAGAACTTCTGGTGGTAGGCATCCAGTTACTCCTTGGGGTAAGCCTACAAAAGGTTATAGAACTAGAAATAATAAAAGAACTGACAAATTAATAATCAGAAGAAGAAAAGTTTAGGAAAGTTATATGACAAGATCTATATGGAAAGGTCCATTTGTGGATGGTTACTTGCTAAAAAAAGCAGATGCTTCAAGAGAATCTGGTAGGAATGATGTAATAAAAACATGGTCTAGAAGATCTACTATTATGCCTCAATTCGTGGGTCTTACATTCGGCGTCTATAATGGTAAAAAGTTTATTCCTGTGACGATAACTGAAGCTATGGTAGGCCATAAACTTGGTGAATTTTCACCTACCAGAACGTATTATGGTCATACTGCAGACAAAAAGGCAAAGAGATAGGTTAAAAATGGCTAAGCAAAAAAATAAAAGAAGAGAACTGGACAACGAAGCTAAAGTTGTCCTACGTAACATTCGTGTCAGTCCTCAAAAGCTCAATTTAGTTGCCCAGATGATAAGAAAACAGGCGGCCTCTAAAGCCATTTCTATGCTTGAGTTTTCTAAAAGAAGGATCTCAAATGATGTTGAAAAGGCCCTCAGATCTGCTATTGCAAATGCCGAAAATAACCACTCGCTAGATATAGATAAGTTGGTAGTTAAAGAAGCTTATGTTGGTAAGGGGTTGGTGATGAAACGTTTTCATGCAAGGGCAAGAGGCAGAGGTGCTAGAATAATTAAACCTTTTTCTCATCTTACTATTATTTTATCTGAACAGGAAGGCAGTTAATATGGGGCAGAAAACACAACCAGTTGGTTTTAGGCTAGGTATAAATAGAACTTGGGATTCAAGATGGTTTGGGGGTAAATCGTATGCAGATTTACTACATCAAGATATTAGTGTTCGTAAGTATTTATTTGAAAAGTTAAAGGCTGCTGCTGTTAGTAAAATAGTTATTGAAAGGCCTGCAGGCCGAGCTAGAATTTCGATATATGCAGGTAGGCCAGGTCTTGTTATTGGCAAAAAAGGTCAAGATATTGAAACTCTCAAAAAAACTCTTAGTACAAAGATTGGTGCAGAAGTTAGTCTTAACATTATAGAAATTAGAAAGCCAGAGCTTGATGCTAAGCTTGTAGCCGATGGTATTGCTCAGCAACTTGAAAGAAGGGTTGCTTTTAGAAGGGCCATGAAAAGAGCTGTTCAAGGTGCCATAAGGCTTGGTGCTGGAGGTGTTAGAATAAACTGTGCCGGAAGATTAGGTGGAGCTGAAATAGCTAGGACTGAATGGTATAGAGAGGGAAGAGTTCCTTTGCATACACTAAGAGCTGATGTTGACTATGGTGAATCTACAGCTTTTACAACTTATGGAGCAACAGGAATAAAGGTATGGATTTTTAAAGGTGAAGTTATGGAACATGATCCAATGGCACAAGACAAAAGGATGTCAGGTGCTACAAAAGGGTCAAATATAAAATCAATGAATCAGGGGTAAGTTTTATGCTGCAACCGAAAAGAACAAAATTTAGAAAAGCTCATAAAGGTAGAATTCACGGCTTGGCAAAAGGTGGCACCAAGCTAAATTTTGGTTCATATGGCTTAAAAGCTATCCAGCCAGAAAGGGTTACTGCTAGACAAATAGAGTCAGCTAGAAGAGCTATTACAAGGCACTTAAGAAGAGCAGGTAGAGTTTGGATCAGAGTTTTTCCCGATGTTCCTGTGTCAAGTAAGCCTGCGGAAGTGAGAATGGGTAAAGGTAAAGGCTCACCAGAATATTGGGTCTGTAGAGTTAAGCCTGGTAGGATTATGTTTGAACTTGACGGTGTTTCTGAGATTGCGGCAAAAGAGGCTTTGAGCTTGGCTGCAGCTAAGTTACCCATGCACACTAAAGTAGTTAAAAGATTAGGCGAATAATTAAAGAGGTTTAAATGGCAAAGTATAAGCCCAAAGATTTAAGAGTAAAAACTAGTGATGAACTTAAAGATCATCTTAAATTATTAAGAAAAGAGCAGTTCAATTTGCGTTTCCAAGTTACTAATGGGCAAAATGAAAACCCTGCAAGGTTTAAGCAGATTAGAAGAGAAATTGCGTGTGTAAAAACTATATTAAATAATACTGTGTCAACTAAAGTTTGAGGAAAACAAGATGCCTAAAAGAATTTTAACTGGAAAAGTGGTAAGTAATAAGGCCGAAAAAACTATAACAGTTTTGATAGAAAGAAAGATAATGCATCCTATTTATAAAAAATTTGTAACAAAATCAAAAAAGGTTGCAGCTCATGATAGCCAAAACAAATTTAACGTTGGTGACGTTGTAAGTATTCAAGAGTGTGCTCCTATTTCAAAGAATAAGCGTTTTGAAGTTTTGTATTAGAATAAATCTGGGAGACAAAAAATGATTCAGATGCAAAGTAATTTAGAAGTTGCAGATAACTCGGGTGCAAGAAGAGTTCAGTGTATTAAAGTTTTAGGTGGTTCTGGTCGTAAAACAGCAGCCGTTGGCGATGTGATTGTTGTGTCTATTAAAGAAGCTATCCCCAGAGGACGTGTAAAAAAGGGTGATGTCCACAGGGCTGTTATAGTTAGAACTTCAAAAGAAGTTCGCAGAAATGATGGCACTTGTATTAGGTTTGATAAAAATGCAGCTGTATTAGTTAATAAAAGTAATGAACCAATTGGTACAAGAATTTTTGGCCCTGTAACAAGAGAGTTGAGAAGTAGAAAATTTATGAAAATTGTATCTCTTGCTCCGGAGGTTTTATAATGAACAAAAAACTTAAGATTAAAACCGGAGATAACGTAATTGTAATAGCTGGTAAGGATAAAGGAAAGACAGGTAACGTTTTATCTGTTTTAAGAAGTAAAGATAGGATAGTAGTTGAAGGTGTTAATATTGTAAAACACCATAGAAAAGCAACACAAGAAAATCCTGGTAAAATAGAAGAGAAAGAAGCTTCTATTCATATTTCTAATGTTTCTCACTTAGACCCAGATAGTGGAAAACCTACTAGGGTAAAATATGAAGTTAAAGATGGTGTAAAGAAAAGAATTTCTGTGGTTTCTGGATCTTTATTAGATAAGTAAAATGGAGAAGTTAATGACCGCAAGGTTACAAGAAAAATATAACAATGATATTTCAAAGTCCTTGAAAGCCAAATTTAATTACAAAAATGATTTTGAAATCCCTAAACTTGAAAAGATTGTTATAAATATGGGGGTTGGAGAAGCTGTTAAAGATAGTAAAATTATTGATACTGCAGCAAATGAATTATCCATGATTAGTGGACAAAAACCCGTCATCACCAGATCAAAAAAAGCTAATGCTAGCTTTAAGTTGAGAGAGGGAATGCCTGTAGGTGTTAAAGTTACATTACGTAAAAACAAGATGTATGAATTTGTTGATAGGTTCATAAACATTGCACTCCCAAGGGTAAGAGATTTTAGGGGTGTTAATCCTAAAAGTTTTGATGGTAATGGAAATTATGCCCTAGGTCTTAAAGAGCAATTTGTATTCCCTGAGATTGAGTTTGATAACGTAGACTCAGCAAGAGGGATGGATATTATTTTTGTTACTACTGCAAAAACAGACGATGAGGCTAGAGAGTTATTAAACGGGTTTGATTTCCCATTTAATTCATAATAATTTTATTAGGAGATAAAGATGGCAAAAAAAAGTGCTATCCAAAAAAATTTAAACAAAGCAATACAAGTCAAAAAAAATAAGTCTAGAAGAGATAGGTTAAAGGCTATTTGTTCTGATAGATCTATTCCTATTGAAGAAAGATTTGAGGCTCAACTAAAATTAGCTCAAATGCCCAGAAATGGAGCTAAAATCAGATTAAGGAATAGATGCTTAATTACAGGTAGGCCTCGTGGATATTACAGAAAAGTAAAAATGTCACGAATTGCTCTGAGAGAGCTAGCATTGTCTGGGCAAATACCCGGCATGGTAAAATCAAGTTGGTAGAAAGGTATTAATTATGTCAATGAGCGATACTCTTGGAGATATGTTGACTAGGATAAGAAACGGACAGTCAGCAAAAAAATCAGTGGTTAAAGCACCTGCATCAAGATTTAGGGCTAATGTTTTAGATGTACTTAAAAGGGAAGGCTATATTCGTAATTTCTCAAAAGTTGAAAAACGACCAGGTATTCACGAATTTGAGATAGAGCTTAAGTATTATGAAGGTAAGCCAGTTATTAATGAAATAAAAAGGGTTTCTACACCTGGTAGAAGAGTTTATTCAAGGATAAGTGATTTGCCTCGTACATATAATGGACTAGGTATTTCTATCTTATCAACTCCTCGAGGTGTGATGAGTGATAATGAGGCAAGGGCTGCACACGTCGGCGGTGAAGTTCTATGCCAAGTATTTTAGGAGTAAGATAATGTCAAGAGTTGGACAGGCTACTATACAGATTCCTGAGGGTGTTGAATTCAAACAAAGTGAAAAAAGTTTTTGGGTCAAAGGCTCTAAAGGTGAACTAGAAGCTCTAGTTAGTGATTACGTAGAAGTATCAGTTAAGGACAATATAATTACTGTATCCCCTAAGGAAAAAACCTCTCGTGGAAAAGCACTTTGGGGAACGACTAGAGCTTTGATAAATAGCGCCGTAAAAGGAGTTACCGAGGGTTTCTCAAAAGATATGGAAATTGTTGGAGTTGGTTATAGAGGTAACCTACAAGGGCAAAAACTATCATTGAGTTTAGGACTTAGTCATCCCGTTGAAATTGATATCCCCGAGGGCCTTTCTGTAAAAATGGATGGTAATACTAAATTTACTATTACCGGAGCAGATAAACAGAAACTTGGAGAGTTTGCCGCATTGGTTCGCTCAAAAAGACCACCTGAACCATTTAAAGGTAAAGGTATCCGTTATGCAAATGAATTTATTTTAAGAAAAGAAGGCAAGAAAAAATAATGGTTAACTCAATGTCTTTACAAGAAAAAAGAAAAAAAAGAAACAGGTACTCTTTAAGAAAAAAGTCAATCGGTAAGCTTAGATTATCAGTTTATAAATCTAACAAACATATCTACGGGCAAATCATAGATGATAATGAGGCGATAACGCTTGCATCAGCTTCAAGTTTAGAAGGTGATATAAAAAAACAATACAAGAATTGTGGCACCAAGGAAGTGGCAGGTGTTGTTGGAAAATTACTAGCGGAAAAGGCAGTAAAAAAAGGTATTACAAATGTTGTTTTTGATAGAGGTGGATACGTCTATCATGGAAGAGTTAAAACTTTAGCTGAAGCTGCTAGAGAAGCTGGACTAAAATTTTAGGAGTTTATAAATGGCAAGAGTTGAAAACCAAGATAAAAAAAATATTAAGGAAGATCAGGAATTAGTTGATAAACTGGTTGGAATTAACAGAGTAGCAAAAGTTGTTAAAGGTGGTAGACGCTTTGGTTTTGCAGCTTTAGTTGTTGTTGGGGATCAAAGAGGTAAAGTCGGTTTTGGAACAGGTAAAGCTAAGGAAGTTCCAGAGGCTATCAAAAAAGCTACTGACGATGCTAAAAAAAATATGGTAAAAGTTCCGATGAAAGAAGGACGTACTCTTCATCATGATATGAAAGGACATTATGGGGCTGGTAGAGTTGTTCTTAGAAGTGCACCTTCAGGAACAGGTATTATTGCTGGTGGACCTATGAGAGCTGTTTTTGAAACTTTGGGTGTCCAAGATGTTGTAGCTAAATCCATAGGGACATCAAACCCACATAATATGATTAAAGCAACTTTTGACGCTTTTAATTCAATGAATTCTCCAAGAAATATTGCCAGTAAAAGAGGTAAAAAAGTCGCCGAAATATTTGGGAAAAAATAAAATAATAAAGGTTAACTAAAAACATTTTATAGGTATCGATATGTCAGAAAAAAAGACAGTGGTGGTTACACAAACAAAAAGTCCAATTGGTAGAAAATCTTATCAAAAACAAACCCTTATAGGTCTTGGTCTAAATAAAATTGGAAGAACTAAAGAGTTAGAAGATACTCCTGCTATTAGAGGGATGATTAACAAAGTTAAGCATCTTGTTGTTACGAATTAATATTTAAAAAAAGCCGATCAAGGAAAGTTTTATGAAACTAAATAATATAAAAGATAATACAGGCGCTAACCAAGAAAGAAAAAGGATTGGTAGAGGTATAGGTTCAGGTACTGGCAAAACATCTGGGAAAGGTCACAAAGGACAAAAAGCTAGATCTGGTGTTGCTATTAAAGGTTTCGAGGGTGGACAAATGCCTATCCATAGACGTTTACCTAAAAGAGGTTTTAAGAATATTAATAGGGTCCCGAACGTAGAGTTGAATATAGAAAAAATAGAAAAATTAATAGACGCAAAAGTCATTGATCCACAAAAAGTGATAAACCATAAAATTTTGATGGAGACTGGTTTAGTTAAGTCAGAAAATTCAAAGATAAAATTATTGGGTAAAGGCGAATTAAAAAATAAAATTAATATTGAAGTTACCTCTTCTTCTTCAGCAGCAAAAGAAATTGTTGAGAAGATGGGGGGCTCAGTTTTAATAGTAAATAATAAAAAATCAGTTGATCAAAAAGCTGAATAAATAGGGATTTAATGAATGGCTAATGAGAGTATGTTTGGGGTTTTAGGTCAAGCCACTGAACTACGTCAGAGGATTTTATTCACTCTTGGTGCCTTGATAGTTTACAGGCTAGGTACATATATACCCGTACCTGGTATTAATGCTGTTGCATTATCAGAAATCGTGAACAATGCCAACAATGGTGTTCTCGGTATGTTTAATATGTTTTCTGGTGGTGCATTAGGTCGTATGACGATTTTTGCTCTTACAATATTACCTTACATATCAGCTTCAATCATAATGCAACTGATGACTTCAATCTCACCTCAGATGGCCCAACTTAAAAAGGACGGGGAATCTGGTAGAAAAACAATAAATCAATATACTAGGTATTTAACAGTTCTTCTTGCAACAGTTCAGGCTTATGGTTTTGCAGTGGCGCTAGAGGGAACTACAGGTTCATCTGGAGCATTAGTTAATAATCCGGGTGTATTTTTTAAAGTTACTACTGTTGTTACCTTGGTAGGTTCTGTTATGTTCTTACTTTGGTTGGGAGAACAAATTACATCTAGGGGATTAGGTAATGGTGTTTCGCTAATCATATTTGCAGGTATTATAGCTGAACTTCCAAGAGCATTAGCGCAAATTCTAGAACAAGGAAGGACTGGATCTATTTCGTCTTTCTTAATAGTAGCTATTCTTATTTTAGCTATTGCAGTTGTTGTGTTTATAGTTTTTATCGAACGTTCTCAAAGAAAGATTATTGTACAATACCCCAAAAGGCAAATGGGTAATAAGATGTTCGCAGGAGATTCTTCACATTTACCATTAAAAATAAATGTGCCAGGCGTTATTCCTCCAATTTTTGCATCCGCACTTCTTCTCTTACCAACATCAATATCATCCTTTTCAGGGATTGATGGTAATAGTTCTGATTGGGTATTAACTCTTAATTCATACTTTGGGAGAGGCCAACCGTTATACCTGGCAATATATATAAGTCTTATTGTATTTTTTGCCTTTTTTTACACTGCCATTGTTTTTAATCCTGATGAAACTGCAGATAATTTAAAAAGAAATGGTGGATACGTCCCAGGCATTAGGCCAGGACCTCCGACTGCAGATTATCTTGATTTTGTATTAACAAGATTAACAGCTATAGGAGCAACTTATCTTGCTGCCGTTTGTATATTGCCAGAAATTTTAATCTCTAAATATTCTATTCCTTTTTATCTTGGTGGTACAAGTTTACTTATTGTCGTCACTGTTTCTATGGATACAGTAGCTCAGGCTCAATCACATTTAATTGCACATAGATATTCCGGTTTGATTAAAAAATCAAAATTAAGAGGAGCTAGAAGGTAAATGAACTTTATTTTATTTGGTCCTCCTGGTGCTGGAAAAGGTACTCAAGCTAAATTCCTTATGAATAAGTTTAAAATTATTCAAGTATCTACAGGTGATATTTTAAGGGAAGAGGTTAAATCTAAAACAGATTTAGGTATGAGCGCAAAGGCTATAATGGATAAGGGTGATCTTGTTCCGGATGAAATAATATTATCTATAATTGAAAAGAAGCTTAGTAATTCTGATTGTGATAATGGTTTTATTCTTGATGGTTTTCCACGAACTTTAAATCAGGCAATTGCCTTAGAGAAGATATTAGAAAAACACGAAATTAGTATTGATAAGATAATAGAAATAAATGTTAAAGAAGAAATTTTACTTCAAAGAATTACGTCAAGGGCTATAGAGACAAATAATAATAGAGCTGACGATAACTCTGATGTTCTTAAGAATAGAATAGAAATTTATAATAAAGACACAAAACCTGTTCTTAAATTCTATGATAACATGGGTAAACTTATTACTGTAAATGGTATGTTGAGTATTGAAGAGGTATCAAAAGAAATTTTAAACTTATTATAAACATAAAAAGTTTGACTGTATCTTTGTTAAGATTATAATTCGCGATCTGTAATTTTATAGGTCCCAAAAAAAGGAGAGAAAATTGGCACGTATAGCTGGAGTTAATGTACCAACAAATAAAAGGGTACACATTGCTTTAACCTATGTTCATGGGATTGGTCTTACAGGATCCAAAAATATATGCAAAAAGGTTG
>Ga0213858_10001791_pt1 | contig 10293 bp, 2 predicted proteins | sample PICome_FD_160122 | JGI IMG/M metagenome (GOLD analysis project Ga0213858, IMG submission 160122) | Coastal seawater microbial communities near Pivers Island, North Carolina, United States - PICO245 | ecosystem: Environmental > Aquatic > Marine > Coastal | place: USA: North Carolina | collected... | reverse complement strand
ATCTTTAGGATATGAAATTAACTCGGCTGTATATCATACTGGACAACAATTATATGTAGTATTTACTCAGTATTCTTATTATGCCAATGATAGTGTGGGACATGGAATTCATGCTAGTACTGATTCAATTCATTGGGTATCTAGAACTAGTAATTTTGGTGGACGTTCAATCAACTTCAATTGGTACGCTTCTGAATATGTTCCTTCTATACAAACAGTAGTTGCATGTGGAAGTTATGTTAGCGCTGTTTCTTCCACAGATACGATTCATTGGGCTTATAGTAGGACTCATCCGACAGAAAATGGAAGTGAAGAAAATTATGATATTGCAACTGATGATGATGAAAGAGTATTGATTACTGGAAGATATCAGGTAATGATTAGAAACTCTCCTCTAAAAAGTTATGGTGTTTCTGGTGGAGGTGGAGGTGGTGCTGCATCTCCAAAATATGAAATAAATGGAAATGATATATCTAAAAATAGTACTTTAGATGTTACTGTAGCTTCTGGTGGTCGTGGAGGTGGAAAGGTTCATTCTGAGCAATGGACTTTAAGAACTTTAGGCATATCGTCTAATCGTCTAGAGGAAAATGGATATGGGGCAGTTCAATACAATGGATATTGGGTGGTTTCATCAAAAACTTCTATGTCTGCTTCTACGGATACTATACATTGGTCCGCAAGAACTATTCCACCACTTCCTCCATCGACTCAGGCATGGGGTGTGGCATACGGAGATTTGCTACTCATGACCAGTGGTGATAATTATTTTCTTTGCACATCAACAGATTCTATTGTTTGGACTTTACGAACTACAAGTATTGATGATAATAAAGCAATGTTCTATGATGGAATCGGAACTTGGTTAGTTGCAGGTGGACCATTTGGAACAACTCCAAATGGATTGGTTGTTTCAACAGATACCATACATTGGACGAGAAGAACTTTGGGTGCATCAGTGGCAAGACAAACTGGTTTTGCTTTTGATGGATATGATACCTATGTTTTAGGAACTTATAATTCAAGTGTAGCAAACGGACTCAGTTCTTCTACAGATACCATACATTGGTCAGCAAGAACTCTTGGATTCGGTTCTCTCAATACTAAGAAAGTTAATTATAGTTCTGCGACTAAGAATTTTTATGTTGTTGGTGAGGGTAATGGTCTCTTCGCATCTACAGATGCCATTCATTGGGGTAAAAGAACAGTTCCATTTTCTAATGGTAATGTAATTTATTCATATAGTACAGGATATAATCAACATGTAATAGGTAGTGAAGATGGAATTGCAACATCTACAGATTCTATTCACTGGACACTGAGAACACATAACTTTACTGAAGCCGGACCAAGATACATTGGTTATGGTGATCAAAAATTCATGGTCACTAATGGTAGTGGTTCTCCAAATTATAAGGATGAAATTGCTATTCTTGATGTATCTGCTCAAGATGGAGAAGATACGACTATTTCATGGAAGGGTAAAGGTGATGCGGATCTTACTATAGGTGGAGATGTATCTGTTAGTACTTCAGTTAAACCAACTGGTGCAAGTAGTAGTTATTCTTTTGATGGGACTGGGGATTACTTGAGTGTAGCAAGTAGCACTGATTTTGCTTATGGAACAGGTGATTTTACCTGGGAAGTGTGGGTTTATGTAAATTCTTTTTCTGGAAATAGATATGTATTAGACCACGGATCTAATGGCGGAACTATTGCTAATGGAGGTTCTAGTCAAACAACATTTAAGTATTATAACACAACCATAGGAACAGGAAGTGTTTTATACACAACAGGATTTGGAACATTATCAACATCAACTTGGTATCATCTTGCTGCAGTAAGAGAGAATGGAACAACATCTTTATATACGAATGGAGCGTTAACGACATCTGCTGGCGATTCGCATAATTATGGAACACAAGGATTAAATATTGGTAGGTCTGGTGGAGGTAGTAATCAATTCGACGGTTACATCTCCAACCTCCGTATAATCAAAGGTAAAGCAATTTATACAGAAGCATTTACACCACCAACACCCGACTTACAATTTACCGATCGCACGGTTTTATTGACTTGTAACGGTAGTGATGTTTCTGGAATTGATGCACAACAAACTTATAGTATTACTGTTCCCGGTGGAAATGGTGCAAATAAAAATAATGGTGGATCTAGATTAGAGGAATCTGATATTCAGAATGGATATATTTATTTGCCTACAGTTCCGGATTCTAGTACCGGTACAGGCAATATTGCATTTGGTCTTGGGGGTGATGGTTCATCAGGAAATTCTTCATACGTATCATCGTATGCTTATCAAAGTCCTGGTGGAGGTGGTGCCGGTGGATCTGCTGCTTACCCTAGTTCAGGAACTGGATCTGGTTGGCAAAGAATATATTTTGGCGATCTCGTCTTGAGCACACCGTCAACATCAACTACGGTTAATGGACCTGACGGATCTAGACTTCGAGATAATGTTTATGGAGTAGGTGCTTATGGTGGAAGTGCTACATCAGCAAAATCTTTGGGATCATTTGTACGTAGAACATTCTATAGTATGTCTGGTTACTCCGGTCAAAAAATTACCGGAACTTATATTGATTATTTGGGACTTTTTGTCCTTGCTAATAATACCACCAATAACACTCAAAGCACCACTCATCTTCAAGTATCCACTGACACAATTCATTGGACTCTGAGAACTTATCCTTTCCCAAGTAGTACTAGTTTTAATTGGACTGCATTTGGTAATGTACAAAGACCCATCGATGATGATGGTACACAAGTTCTTCTGAGTAATACTAATAGAGATAGTACTGCTGGCACTAATCCTAATACTCTTGCAGTATCTACTGATACGATTCATTGGATATTGAGAACTGGTGCATCTATGACCTCTGGTAATAATAGTCCCAACAATATTAAATATGGGAATAACATGTGGCTTTGGACATTTAATGGAGTTGGATTGCAAGCATCCACAGATACAATTCATTGGACTTTGAGAACACAGGGTTTCACAGGCAGCGCTTCTATGAATAGTTTGACGTATGGAAATGGTAGATGGGTTGCCACTCATACTGGTGGTGGCAACCCATACACTTCGACAGATACAATACACTGGATAGCAAGAACCGCCGGAATGAATAATAGTTATCAAGGATATGGTATCATATATGCCGAACCAGAAGATGGTGAAAATATATTTGTTTATGGTAATTATCGAAATGTAACATGGTCCACTGATGGTATTAGGTGGTTTAAAAGAACACAAAGCCAAATGCATTATGTATATTCTTTCGCATATAGTTCTGTTCTTAATAAGTATCTTGTGACTGATTACTATGGTAGAGTATTTCAATTTGATGCTAGTGGACCACTCGAAGATCTGTTCCCACTCAATACTGACTATGAGTCAGGTACTGCTTACATATCAGGTTTGCATATTTTTGCAACTGATGATGCAAATGTTATCTATACTGGTGCCAGTAACTATATGGTTCAGAGTAATATTATGAGTATCGATGTGGGAAATGGTGGAAAAGGTGGACCGGGTGCTGGTGGAGGTGGAGCAGGAGTTATTTCAAAGTCTGCATTGTCTGGGCATGGTGGTGATGGTGGTGATGGTTCTGTTCATATTTCAATGATATAGGAGAGTACAAATGGCATCTTTAAATTCAAATTCTATTACTGGTATAACAACAACTGTATTTGATACTAATACTGCGGTCAATAAGACCTATGTTGATAATAATATTCCAACAGTTCCTAGTGCAGAAGGTCAAGAAGATAAGGTTTTAGTTTCTGTAGATGGAAGTAATTTGGTTTGGAGAGAAATATCAAGTTCCTTTGAATACACAACTGCAGGAACTCATACATTTGATGTACCAGATATTTCTACATTGTTTTATGTGGAGGCCATGAGTGGTGGTGATGGTGGTGCTGGAGCATCGGATGGAAGTATAGAACCAACAGTGTGGAGTCGAAGGACTATTCCTAATTCATATTATCCTTATGGTCCATATGCTTTTGGTTATGATGCTTCTGGTAATGATCTTCATGCAGTTGTTGGAGAATCTAGTGATTATATTCATTTTTCTACCGATTTGATAGTATGGACTCGAAGAACAGTGTATAGTTCGAGTGCTCCATGGGTTGCATATGCAAATAATTTGTGGTTTGGTGGTGGATATGAGAGACTTCACACATCGACTGATAGTATTCATTGGACAATGAGAACAGTTAATGGTATTAGTTCTTATGGTGGACCAGTCACTGATGTTTTATGGGACGGTTCTTATTACATTATATTGGGTGGTGAAAGTAGTTCATCTCGTATGAACGCTTCAACTGATGCTATTCATTGGGTCATGAGAACAGGACCAGCTGGAAGTCATTCTCAATATTATAGAAATATAAAGAAGCAAGGTAGTCTATATGTGCTATTTACCGGAAATGGATACATAGCAACTTCCACAGATGGTATTAGGTGGACGAGCAGAACAGCAGCTTATAATGGTAGTGGTAATAATGATCGATATAAGGGCCTTAACTATGATGCAGGAAATTCTATATGGTTAAGTCCATATTCAAGTTATTTGAGAGCATCTACGGATGCAATTCATTGGGCACTAAGAACTGCAGGCAATACTTCTCTCCTTTATGATAGTGCAACAAATAATAATGGTATTTGGTCTCTTGTTGGAAATAGTGGATATAAAGCAACATCCACCGATACGATTCATTGGACTCGAAGAACTGGGAATACTGCAATAGATGGTAGAGACTATTATGTTGCTGGTTATGGTGGTGGTAAATGGTCTTGGTATGGACAACAAAATACTGCAGAGAGCAGTACAAATTTAGGTTCTGGTGCCGGTGGTGCTGGTGGAAATTATGCTTCTTGGTTAATACCAAAATCATTGGTGACTTCTAGTACAATCACCATAAATGTTGGATCTGGAGGAACTGGTAATTCTATCAATGCTATAACTAATAATCCTGGAACCGGAACTACAATTTCCTGGACTGGTCCTGGAGGATCCATGTCAGTAACTTCAAAGAGTGGACAGGACGTAACACAAGAAGATGATATATATTTTTATTCTGAAGGATCTGCATCATCAACCAATCAATCAAAATCAAATCAAGCTACTGGTGGTGGTGCAGGAGGAACAGGTGATAATGCTGTTGGAGATAATGGTGGACAAATAAGTTATCAAGGAATAACTACATTTGCTGCTGGTGGACAAGATGCACCAAAGACCGTTGGTTTCTCCTTTGGTCCAGGAGGTGGAGGAGGATCTGTAACTGGAGGAACAGCTTCATCTTCTGGAAACGGATTCCGAGGTGGTGGAGGAGGTGGAGGTGCCTGTTCCTCTGACGGATCTAGTACTTCTTCTGGTGGTGATGGTGGTGATGGATACGTCAAAATAACTTGGTACTAATAAATAATGATAAGAAAAGGTATAGTGGTTAAATGGCAACTTTAGGTAGTGATAAACTTACTGGAATTGAGAATGTTGATGGAAATGATTCTGTAGTATCAAAGAGATACGTTGAGAGTCTTGTTCCTTCTGTAGGTGGTACAACAAAATCATACCTACAGGCAGAGGGAAAAAGTTTTTCTACCTGGTCTATGAGGACCTTGAGTATAGATCCTCCAGATTATTCTACAAATCGTACATCATATAATCCATATGGATTTTTATATAGTGAAAAAGATAATATTTTATTAAGAGCAGATTATTGGACTTCCAGCCGACCTAACTATGTAACTGCTTCGACTGATGCTATTCATTGGTCACTGAGAACTGTTCCAACTCAGACATCGGGTACGCAGTATGCAGTTCAGTATCTCAATTATGCAAATGGTTATTATTTTGGTGATGGGAGTTCGTATCTTTTTGTCGTTTCTACTGATACTATTCACTGGACTGCAAGGACTACTTCGAGTCCTTATACATCATTAACAGGAGTTTACGGTGGACAGACTTCAATGATGTATGGTCCCTCTACAACAGAAAGTGTTTATTGTTGGACACCATATGCAGAAATACTTACATCCACTGATACGATTCATTGGACTCAAAGAACTAAACCTGGTGGTACTAATGGTGAATATCGAAACTATGATAGTGTATATCATGATGGATATTTTCATGTTGCTGGTGGTAATAATAACAATTATATGATAGCTTCATCTACTGATGCTATTTCTTGGCAACTTAGAACTTTTGGTGCTACTCCAAGTGGTGCGGGATTTTATTATATACAGTATCTAGATGAGATTAGTAAGTATTGTGTTCTCGGTTATAACCATTATGGGTTATCTACGGATGCGATTCACTGGGATGCATATAATACTTTAGGTGGATCTCCACTTACACCATTACGTTATGATAATGACTTTAAGTCAAAAAAATATTATACTGTTAATCGTGGTAATAACTCCACATACGATGACTTGTATATGACTACCGATGCAATACATTGGACCACACAAGATGGAGTTCTTTATAACAGTGGTACTGATTATTCTACAACTTTTTATTCACTTCACAAAAAACCCGGTGGTGGATTTATAAGACCTGGAGAGGATACTCTGTACTATACTTCCGAAATTGAAAAAAAATCATTTACTTCTGAAACATCTGCACAATCACCTAAAGGTACAACTCTTTTGACCTTTGATCGTTACTATGCTAGTCAAAGTCGAGATTTTTATCTACCATCGGGTGTAACTTCTATATTAGTCGAATGGACTCGTGGTTCTCTAGGAGGTGTTCAAGGTACACCCGGAGGAAATTCAGGATATGGTCAAAGTTCAAGTCCTCTTTATAAAACTGTTCTTCAAGTGGATTCATCTGATGATGATCTTAGATTTAATTATGAAGTTGGAGATACTAATTATAGTGGTGGTGCTTATAGTGCAACCATAAAATACGATAACAGTAATCGTTGGATGGATGTTGGTAGAGCCGTCTACTCACAGACTAACATTAGTAATCCATATGCATCTGCACTTGGATTGACTTCTGATGGACAAGAAGCTTATGTATTAGCTTATAGTAGTGGTATATTAGCAAGTAGTATTAATAGTATAACTGAGTGGTCTAAAAGAACATGCGCGATTACTGGCAATATATATGCGGCACATGCCTATAATGGTACATTTCTTATTGCCAATACCAGTGGTCATACTGCATCATCTACCGACACAATTCATTGGACTAAAAGAACTATTCCTAGTCCAACGACCGTATATGAAATAAAGGATTGGAATAATTTATGGAGAATATTTTATGGTTCTGGTAACTATGCAGTTTCTACTGATGCAATACATTGGACCAAAAGAACGGTAGGGGTATCGAGTTTTAGTATCTATAGTGGTGCATATGATAGTAGTACGGGAACTACTATTCTTGTTGGAGGAAGTTCTAGAAAGATAGCATCATCAACAGACGATATTCATTGGACTCGAAGGACAGTTGCAACTTCTTATAGTGGTAGCGCAACATATAGAGCAGCTCTTAGTAACAATAATGGTCTATTTGTAGTTGGGGGTAATTATGGTGATACTCAAAAATCTACGGATGGTATTGTATGGACTTATATAGATTGGATGTCGGATCTTGGTTTTTCGTATGAAGGAAGAGATGATAACCAAAGTGGAACATATCACTCTTATGATCCATCAGAATATTTTGGTGGAAAATTTCATTTTCCTATGTATGATTATCCAGGATATTATGGTCGATATGCTTCTGTAGTATCCAGTACCGATGCAGTACACTGGGAACATGAAAATTTTGGAGATAATCATACAAATTACTTATATGATATCAGTTATTCTGATGCTCTGAAAACAACGCTTACAGCTTTTCCTTCAGGTAGTATTAGTCAGAGTGCAGAAACTGATTGGTATCTTTATAGTGGATCTTCGTCTGTTTTCCGTGGTCATTTGGATACCAATGATCCTGGATTATCTAATTACACTGATCTTGCACTTGACTCTACATACAATTCGAGTCAGGCTAGTTTTTCAGTTAGTGGTGTATCTGATGGTGCTGATGGTGGGACCACGCAACATACTAATGCTAATTATGAAAAATCAACTCATACTGGATTTTTCACAACTAGTGGAGGAGGTGGAGCATCTAAACTTGGAGATGGTGGTTCCGTTTCTAAAAAGTATTATGGAACAACACAAACTGTCTCTGGTGGATCGAAGGATCTGAGTATTTTTAATCTCACAGTTACTAATAATGGCACCGGCAATTATGTAATTAGTGGTACTGATGAAACAACAACTCATAGTAGTGCAAGTAATCCAACAATCACAGTGAAATCTGGAAATGTTGTTGTATTTGATGTAAATGCTAGTGGGCATCCATTTTGGATTAAAACAGCACAAACCACAGGAACTGATGATAGAGTTCCATCATATATGGTTAAAAATAATGGTGGAGAAACTGTTAAAGTAATCTTTAACACGGTAGGACTGGATGTAGGAACTTACTATTATGTTTGTCAATATCACTCTAGTATGCAAGGTACTATTAATGTAACTGCAGCTACTTCATCGTTTGATGGATCTGATGGAACCAGTAATGCCTTTAGTGGAAATAGATTTGGAATGGGTGGAGGAGGTGGAGCAGCTTTTGAACAATCTCCTAATTTCTGGACAAGAATGGGGCAATCTGAGGGATTCCCTGATGCGAATGTATTTGGCACTAGCAGCAACAGCACTTACGATAGAATGTTATATGATTCTCACTATAACTTCTGGGTTTATGCTGGATATAACAATACTGGTGGAGGATTTGCGATATCTACTGATGTTATTCATTGGGTATTAAGAACAGTTGGTAATCCTAATGCAAGTTATGGATACTTTGCTACTAATGGAAGTGGAGAATATGTTTTGCAGGGTCAAAATTCACTCTCAGGATCAACAGATACGATTCACTGGGCACTGAGAACTCTTGTAAGTGCATCTACTGGATATGGTGTAGTTTATCATGCTGGTAATTATGTTGCACAATCATTTTCTGACACGATGGCATCAACAGATACAATTCATTGGTCATATAGAACAACTGGAGCATATTCTGATAGACTTAATAATTGGGCTGTTGGTAATGGTTATGTACTGGCATCAACTGGTGAGTTTGCCGATGCTGTAGTATCATCTACTGATACGATACATTGGGGTAGGAGAACTACTTCTACAAGATATGGATATTACACTAATGGAATTGGATTTGCTGGTGGACTTTTCCATGCTACTGATGGTCAATCATACGGAAGTTATAATATATCTACAGACAGTATTCATTGGGTATTGAGAACTGCTACTTTTATCAGATGGACTGGATATGATATAGTTAAATATGGATCATATCGGGGAGAAAATGTATACTTTGCTCCGGTAAATTCTAGTGCTACTTATGCATATTCTACTGATACCATTCACTGGATATCGTCGAATCAAATAACTCTTTCGTCTGCAGGAGCTAGTACTAATATGAGTCGTACATTAAACACTGATGGATCTGGAAATTGGTATTATGCAAATGGTAATGGAGATGCTCCAGATGGTAACACAAGTGCTTTCAGAGCATTTTATGAACCAGGTGGAGACGAAATAATGATCGTTGGTAATGGTGGTGATGCTGGACTAGGATGTTCTGGTGGTGGAGGAGCAGTTACTTCACTACTTAGTGGTATTCCTGGAATGGGAGGTCCAGGATATATTCAACTTACCTGGTGGTAAAACCTGTATAGATATGATATAATGAATCCAAATGACTTTATTACATGGCTCTGAATTATACGAATAGGTCAAAGAATGATCTGCAGGGAAAAACGATAGCATTTTGTCTTCCAGGATTGATGTATTCTGGAACGTTTATGACACAAATGATCAGACTTTGTTTTGATCTTGAAAGAATGGGAATGAATTTTTTCATATCTCAAAAATATAGTTCAATGGTTAATCATGCTAGAAGTGATTGTTTGGACGCAGATAATTATGCCGGAACTATGTTGACTCCTTTTAGAGGAAAAGTTCCGTATGACTATATTATGTGGATTGATAGTGATATTGTATTTAAAACTGAAGATCTTATTGAATTGATTAAAATGGATAAGGACGTTGCTGCTGGATGGTATGTTCAGTCCGCAGGAGATGGATTGAGTGCTACTAATCAATCTACGGTGGTTGTGAATGCCGATAAAAAAGAATTGTATGAAAAGGGATCAAATAGGTGTGAAACTATTGAAGATATG
>Ga0213858_10001790_pt1 | contig 10297 bp, 7 predicted proteins | sample PICome_FD_160122 | JGI IMG/M metagenome (GOLD analysis project Ga0213858, IMG submission 160122) | Coastal seawater microbial communities near Pivers Island, North Carolina, United States - PICO245 | ecosystem: Environmental > Aquatic > Marine > Coastal | place: USA: North Carolina | collected... | reverse complement strand
GCGATCACTACCCTCGCAACATGTTTATGATCATGGGCGGCGGCGGTGTCCGGGGCGGCCAGGTTCTTGGCGAGAGCGATGAAAAGGGAGCCATGCCGAAGAACGACGGATTTTCACCCGACGATGTGGCGGCCAGTTTCTATCACGCGATGGGAATTGACCACACGATTGAATATCTCACCCCGACGGGGCGACCAGTCATGATCGTGCGGGAAGGAACTGTGATTCCGGAGCTGTTTGCCTGACAGTTTTTGCTGACTGGCAATGTGATACAAAACGCCGGCCAATGAAGGCCGGCGTTTTTTTTCATGTCAGAAGATTCTGTTGTCCGGCACATGACGACGTGTCTGGCGCACAGAGCTGCTCTCTGAGATCACTTTGAGTAGACTTAGTTGCAATGTTCGCCGCGTTTTGCCGACCATCAAATTCTTCAACTCTGCTGGGCATCTTTCTGATGCTCACAGCTGGTTCTGTCGCTGCGCAGACACCGGCTCCCCCAGCAGACGACAGCTGGCAGATGGGATATCGCGGCTTTGAGATGCTGGTTGAAGATACGGGTATGAGTGTCGTGACCGACGCCGAGGAGGCTCTGAATCTTCCCGAATCTTCCGCAGTGGTTGTTTCCGGGCGGCTGAATCGGATGATTGCCAGTGATTGGCTGCGCCTGCGGCGATTTGTGGCTCAGGGAGGGGCATTACTGGTCATTGGAGAGGAAGCCTGCGAGATTTCCGGAGTCACAACTCTGAAGAAAGGGCCAGTCACGACAAGCCAACCCGATGCAACATTTTCAGGATACAACGATGTCCTGCAGATTCCGGTGCGTTCTCAAGCCAGTCTGTCCCGGGGAGTGAGCACGATCGTCGCAAATCGGAGTGGCTGGCTGATGCGTCCCAGAGACCAATCGTTGCGGTGGGAGGTCGTCGCAGCAACTCCGGCTGACAGTCAGCCAACCGCTGCAGCGGAGGCGGCCATCCTGTTGTGCGGATACGACGATCTTAGCCAATCAGGTGTCTTCATCATCTGTGCTGATCACAGCCTGCTTTCGGACGGCATGCTGTGGTATGGCGATAATGCAATTCTGGCGATTCGAATTGCAGAAGCGTTGGGGGCCGGCGATCGGGAGCGATGTGTCTTCCTGAGGAACGGTCGAATCCAGAACATTCGATCGGAGATGGAAAACCGTGGTGCCCCGCCAATTCCTCCGTCGCGTCCCCCAATTCCGCCCCCTTCGCAAATTCCCGAAGAGCCCCCGAATCTGGAAGCGCTGATTCGCAGAACCAACGAGTTTCTGGACCTGCTGCAGCGATCCAACCTTGCCAATGAATGGTTGAAAGATCGTCCAGGATCGGTTGGCGAGGTGCGCTGGCTGCGGTTGATTGTTTTCCTTGGTGCTTTGCTGGGCTGTCTATTGCTTCTGTGGCGGGCATTTCGACAGTTTCGGCCACTGCTTCCGGAGTGGAAGAAGCGGGTCATGAAGTCGATGTATCAAGCCACTGCCGCCGATCAGATCGCAAAAGCAGAATTCGGGTCAGCTGCTGAGGTTCTTTGTCGCTCGTTTTGTCGTGAGCTGAGTGGTTCTGTGCTTGAATCTGACTGGTTAATGCTGAGATCGAATGCTGCACAAACAACTTCAGCGGCTGAACTTCCCGGACGGCTGCGTCGAGGACTGGATGAAATTGTCTCTATCGCTGTTCGCGGCACCGCAGTAACGATGCCGCGAAAGCGGTTCGAAGAGTTGGGGAAGAGTATGAGGGAATTACGCCTGCGGAATCAGCAGACGCGATTGATCCGAAGTGATCACCTGTCCTCAGGTGCCGCTTCCGTGATGTCGCCGATATGGTCGCGTACTCGCCCGTAAGCATTCAACGTATTCAGGAAGGCCACTGTGATCTGTGGATGGACTGCATTTTCAGTCAGGTCTGTCAGATTACGTTTACGAGCGTCCTTAATCGTTTGGCGGATGTTGCGTCGCAGAGTTTCAGTTCGCCGGGCAGCCTCCTGATCCGACATTCGAAGAGCCGAGTTAATGCTGCTCACGTATTCGGTGACCTGCTGATGAAGCTGATGCAGTTCGCCCAGCTGTACCTCGGTAAAGGTGTTACCACCCTGTCTCAGCTTCTCATCAAAGCGACAGATGTTCCGGATATAATCGCTGACAGATTCATATTCGTTTGCCAGCTGCAGTTGCTGTCGGCACTCCTCTGCAACGGAGTGGGGAACGCTGCCGGAGAGCAGATCTGTCACAAAGCGTGAGACCTCATCCTGAATCCGGTCGAGGATCTTTTCTCGCTGCTTGACTTTCAGAATCAGGTCGTCTTCGATTTCTTCAGAACGCCGGATAACGTCCGTCCAGTCCAGCATCTTCTCGCATCCTTCAGCCATTTTCAGAATCTCGTTGCGGGACTGTTCCGCCGCCAGCAGCGGGGTCTCCAGCATGCGGATATCGAGATCGGTGAGACGCGGTTGTTCGCGGAATCCGCGTGAGGGCACCCAGACTTCGAGCTTGCGTGCAAACCACGGAACCAACGGCAGAAACATCAGCGTATTGACCACATTGAAGATGGAATGCGCTGATGCGATGCGTGCCGCCGTGTCATCAGGGCCAAACTGGTTGAGCAACCGGATGTAGATCTGGAAGGCCGCCGTGATCCAGAACGCACCGATCAGGTTGAACAGGATGTGGAAAAAGGCAGCACGTCGGGCGTTGGTTGTCGCTCCCAGCGTTGCCAGGAATGCGGTGACAGTCGTGCCAATATTCTCGCCCATCACCAGTGCTGCTGCGGTTTCAAAGCCGATCAGGTCCTGTGTGGCGAGGGTGATGGTGATGCTGAGGGTTGCTGATGACGACTGCACCAGCATCGTTAGCAGGCAGCCCGCCATGGCACAGCCGAGTACTCCCAGATACGTATCGGCGCTGAATTGCCGGAACCAATCTTCAAACCCGGGCGTTTCACGGATGATCTTGCATGCGTCCTTCATCAGCTCGAGGCCATAGAAGACCATGCCGATTCCCAGAAATACCATCGCCCAGCGACGCCAGCGATCGCCGCGTGAAAACAGATAGACAATTGCAGAGCCGCCGAGCAATGGCAGTCCGTATTTTCCGATCTTGAGTGCAATAATCCAGCCGGTAATCGTTGTGCCGATGTTGGCCCCCATGATCACGCCGATGGCCTGAGCCAGCGTCATGATACCGCTGTTGACAAATCCAACGACCATAACCGTGGTGATGGAACTGGACTGAATCAGCGTGGTAACAATTGTTCCGACACCAACGGCAAAAAAGCGATTGTCCGTGACGGCGGCAATCATCCGGCGCAGGCTGCTGCCGGCCACGGCCTGCATTCCCTCGGACAGATTCTTCATACCGAGCAGGAAAATACCAAGGCCCCCAGTCAGCCCGAATGCCAGCTCAAGTAACTTGTCGACGTCCATTCAACCGCCTGCCTTTGTTTCTAAAAAAATTGTTCACACGGCATGCTATCCATCGACGGAACAACGTACCAGTCATTCGAAGCTTGAGCATCATGCATTCGATGATCTGTACCTGCACGTTGTTTCTGTGGAGCTGTTTGGCGGGATCGGCTACAGTCCGGCTGCAGCCAGCCAGTGTTGACTGTCTGTCCGTAAATGGCCTTCAGCAAGCAGGCGTTTGCCGTGCGAATTCCCAGAGATTTCATTAGCCGCACGCCAATTCGACTCAGCATGACACCAATGATTGACGTGGTGTTCCTGCTGATCATCTTTTTCCTGGTCGCCAGTTATTTTGTTCGCAGCGAGCAGTTTCGGGAAGTCTCGCTTCCGGAGGCGATCGGCGCCCAGCAGGATCTTGAAGAATCACTGCCGCACTTGACTATCACGGTGGAAGAGAATGGAGATTATTCGGTGGCCGGCGAAGCTGTTTCTGGGGAACGGGTGCAGCAGAGGTTGCATCGGTTGATGATCGAGGCAGACGAGGCGGGGCGCAAGGCTCAGTTACGAATCCGTGCGGATCGAGCGGCAGATTACAGAGATGTTCGGCTGCTCGTTGAGATGGCTGTGAGGGAGCAGATTCAGAGTATTCGATTCGCGGTTCTGCGTGCAGAATCTCCGTGAGTACAATCCCGTGACAGGAGTTGGCCGATGAAACGACCGATCCGTCGACCGACGGAGCAGCCGGATCCGATGAATGCTCTGATTGACGTTGTGTTTCTGCTGCTGATTTTCTTTGTGTGCGCATCAACGGGGTCAATTGCAGATCAGCTGTTGCCTGCGGAACTTGAAGGTGATTCTGCGGAAGTCAAAACTGAAAAGGATCCACCCCCGTCCAGCGAGTGGGATCGTCCGATCCTGAAAGTGCGACTGCAACCTTCAGACGATGGCCGGACGCAGGCCCTGTTGAACGGGCAGCCATTGGCGGATCCTGCGGAACTGGCGCTACGGTTGACCACGCTGGCCCAGCTGGCTCCTGATTCGACAGTTGTGCTGAACATTCACGATGCGGTGAAAGTCAGCGAGTTCATTCAGGTTTACGATCTGTGTCAGCGGCTGAAGTTCGCGAACATTTCGTTTGCGGTACAGGGCCGTTCCGAACCTTGAGGCGACGGCAATTCGGCGGATCGAAAAGGCGGCACTCGACAGAGACGAGGTTCTGTCACTGGCCTGCAGCTTTGGATTTCGAAGTCACAGCTTGAACGTACCGGCACTGTGGAATGGTCCGGTTGTGAGCGACAGCACGTGCTGACATCGCGCAGCGAGTCAGCACTCGGTCGTCTTTTTGTGATGCCGACCTATTCGTCCTTCGCGTCAGTGCTGGTATCGGCATCTGTTTCCGGAGTTGTTTCGGCGACAGGTGTTTCATCCGGGGCGGCGTCGGCGGATGCATCGGGCTTGCCTGCATCGGGAGCAGCATCCCCTGCTGATTCTTCGGCAAGCGCGTCAGCAAAGGCTTCGGCCGGGATGACAGCACAGGAAACGAGGGTGTCCTTTTCGTCGAGACGAATAATGCGGACTCCCTGAGTATTGCGTCCGACGGTGCTGATATCTGCGGCCCGCACTCGCTGGATTTTTCCTCTGGAGGTGACCATCAGGACTTCGTCGGATTCTATGACGGAAAGAACATCAACGACCTGTCCATTTCGTTTTGTGGTCTTGATGTCCCGCAGGCCTTTACCACCGCGTTTTTGTCGGCGGTATCTCATGTTGCCACCCGTCGAAGTTTCTTCTTCGATCTCTGTTTCGGCCTCTGCTTCTGCGACAGCCTCAGCTACTTCGTCGGGAATGCTGTCGGCATTTTCTGAATCGGATTCAATGACGCCGAAGGGGGTTCGTTTTCCGTAACCGTATTCACAGATGCTCAGCAGCGTGCGTTCAGCATCGGCGACAACCATACCGACTACGGTTTCACTTTTTTGCAGTGTGATTCCTTTCACACCTCTTGTGGCTCGCCCCATCGGCCGCGCGTCACTGTGCGAAAACCGGATTGCCATGCCGCCGGATGTGGAGAGAACGAGGTCCTGGTCACCGGAGACGATGCGGACATCGATGAGGGCATCATCATCATCCAGTCGGATGGCAATGATCCCGCCTTTTTGGGGTCTGCCGTAGGCCGAGAGAGCGGTTTTTTTGATCAGTCCTTTGCGGGTTGCGATGACGAGGTACTGATCATCCGGGAAGTGCCGTACGTTGAAGCAGTTGGCAATTCCTTCGCCATCATCCAGCTGCATCACGTTGGCCAGCGAGCGTCCTTTTCCGGTCCGTGCCTGCAGTGGCAGGTCATAGACTTTGATCCAGTGGACGCGCCCGCGGTCCGTAAAGAACATCAGGTAGTCGTGAGTACTGGAAACGAACAGGTGGGCGATGGGGTCTTCCGTGTTTGTCGCGGCCCCTTTGATCCCCTTGCCGCCGCGATTCTGAGCTTCGTAGACGTCGAGCGGGGTGCGCTTGATGTAGCCCTTTTGCGACAGTGTGACGACCATCGGCTGTTCAGCAATCAGTGCTTCTTTGTCATAGTCGCCCAGTTCTTCTTCATCGATTGTGGTGCGACGAGCATCGGGGAATTTCTGTTTCAATTCCTCCATGTCCTCGCGAACGACGGCACGCAGATTTGCTTCGTCGGAAAGCAGCCGCAGGTATTCAGCGATATTTTCCAGCAGTTGCTGGTGTTCTGCGACCAGTTTTTCGCGTTCGAGGTTTGCAAGCGAGCCCAACTGCATGGAGACAATTGCTTCAGCCTGATTGCTGGACAGGAAGTATTCGGAAGCCTCGCCGTTTTCTGACTGGAAGGACGAATATCCGGAATCTCCGAGGGCTCTGGAGACGAGCGGTGCGGGGATTGGGATTGTCTGCAGAGCCTCCTTTGCGGCTGCACGGCTGGATGAATCCCGAATGGTCTGGATAACACGATCGATGTCAGTTTGTGCCAGCAACAGACCTTCGACAGTGTGTTTACGTTTGCGAGCCTCCCGCAGCAGATATTCCGTGCGACGTCGTATCACGTCGACCCTGTGTCGCAGGAAGGCATCCAGCAACATTCGCAGCGTCATCAACTGAGGGCGATTTCCGTCGAGAGCGAGCAGGATGACGCTGACCGTGGTCTGTAGAGGAGAGAACTGGTACAGCTGATTCAGCACAACGTCACGATCTGCATCTCGTTTGAGTACGATATGCAGTCGAACCTGCCAGGACGGGACGTTGCGGTCGGTCAAATCGACGATGCGGGAAATACCCTTGATTCGTTCTTCGGACACAAGCACTTCAAGTTTTTCGCGAATGCGATCGCGGGTTTCCATATAAGGAATTTCCGTGACGACGATGACATCCGAGTTCTTTTCGGTTTCGAAGTGCGTGCGCGATCGCAGGGTGATGGTGGACCGCCCGGTGAGGTAAGCCTGGCGAATGCCCATACGGCCGCAGATGATGCCGCCGGTTGGAAAATCCGGACCTGGCAAGGCTTCGAGCAGTTCGTCGAATGAAATGTCGGGCTGATCAATCACGCGAATCACGGCTTCGCAAACTTCTGCCATGTTGTGTGGTGGAATGCTGGTTGCCATTCCGACGGCAATTCCGCTGGAGCCATTGACCAGCAGGTTCGGGAACCGCGATGGTAAAACGACTGGCTCAAGTCGGTCGTTGTCATAGGTTGGGGCGAAGTCGACAGTTTCGCGATCGATGTCCCGCATCATTTCTGCAGCGGCCGCCGACAATCGTGCTTCTGTGTAACGCATTGCCGCCGGAGGCAGACCGGCCAGTGATCCAAAGTTCCCCTGCTTGTCGATCAGGACCTCACGCATCACCCAGTCCTGAGCCATGCGGACAAGTGCCGGGTAGATGGCCCCTTCACCGTGGGGGTGGTAGTTGCCGCTGGTGTCCCCGGCGATCTTGGCGCATTTCTTTCGGCCGGATGAGGGCCCAAGACTGAGATCGTTCATGGCCACCAGGATACGCCGCTGAGAAGGCTTCAGGCCGTCCCGAGCGTCCGGAAGCGCACGGCTGATAATTACGCTCATCGCGTAAGTCAGATAACTGGTGCGCATCTCGGACTGAATATCCGTGCGGAAAACACGTGGGTCCGGGGGGAATGAAGGGGAAGCCTGAGGATCGTCGGTGGACAAGCTGAATGCTCCTGCTGACTCAACGTCGTTGAAGAGCCCCAAAGGCCCCTCGTTGGTGCTGTAAATCGTTAAATTGGAACGATTTACGATGCGGGATATTTCTCCGCGAATTGTAGCAAATCTGAATCCGTTCCGAAAGACGAACGGCATTTGAGATCACCGGGAAAAGCGAACTTGACCCTTTTTTGCAGAACGCCGTATAAACTGCGCTGAAACACTTCCGGGAAATGGATTTCCCGGCTGTTTTTGCCTCTGCGATCGGGGGCCGGGCGCGTCGTCAGGTGGGTCTTCCAACTCGACCCGCAGCACGCATACTATCACGCTGAAATCACACAATCGTCGTTCGGAGCATTCGTCATGGAAGGCGTAAGCAATACTGTCAGTGAGCAGCCGCAGGCCGCTTCCGGAACTCGCCGCAAGGGACTGCTGTTCAGCGGCACCATCGCTGTTCTGTTGGTGGCAGGAATTGGAATCCAGGTCTGGCGTGCCGGCGATGGCAAAGCTGCAGAGCTTTCCAGTGGTCAGAGTGACACAACGTCTTCCAGCGATGTCCTCGATGTGGCCTATGCCCGCGTGAACGGGGAGTCCATCACCTTCGAATCACTGGCGAAAGAATGCGTCGAGCGGCACGGCAAAGAAGTGCTCGACGAAATGATCAAGCGGCTGATTATTCAGCAGGATTGTGCCGCCAACGGCATTACTGTGTCGGCGAATGAAGTTGACCAGGAAATCCTCAGAATTGCCAAGGGGGTTGGCCTGGGACTGGAGCAGTACTACAACGTGCTGGGAGAACAGGGGCTGACTCCGTTGCAGTATCGTCGCGACATTATCTGGCCGCTGCTGTCCCTGAAGAAACTGGCGGCAACAGATGAAACGATCCAGATTACTCGAGAAATGGTACAGCAGGCCTATGAAGACAACTACGGGCCGCGAGTGAAAGCTCGAATGATCCGTGTCGACAACATTCGCCGCGCCACGGAAATCTGGGAGAAAGCTACCGCAAGTCCTGAAGACTTTGATCGCCTGGCGAGAGATTATTCCATGGAGCCCAACAGTCGGGCGCTGGGCGGAGTGATCCCGCCGATTCGCCGCCACTCCGGGGCTCATCCGGAACTTCGCAAGACCGCGTTTGCGATGAGCGTTCCCGGAGAAATCTCCGGTGTGATTCAGGAGGGAGCCGGGCGGTACACAATTCTGCAATTTGAAGAGTTTACACAACCGGTTGACCACAACATGTCTGATGTCGAAGCTGAACTGTACTCCGACCTGCAACAACGAGAAGTGGAGCGGCTGGTGGGAGAAACATTTGATCGGCTGAATCAGTCAGCCCGCGTCGATAATTTCCTGACCGGTCAGTCTCGTGGTCAGACTGCAGAGGCCGAGGCAGAAACGACAACGAACTGAACCTGCGGGCAGGTGCCAGGCACTGGACAGAAAGCCGACTGCGAAACGGGTCGGCTTTCTTCATGCGCCGTGGCCACGGCGGACTGCGTAACAGCGATCCGGGAACGAGCCTGCAGCAATGTGCCGCGAGGGAGAATCAACTGAAATTCTGCGTGAGCAGATTGAAAACCGAAGTGGCTTCGGGCGGGGTCAGAAACAGCAGCAGGCAGGTAATCATCACCCAGCTGAACAATTGCAGGTTCAGGATCAGATCAAACACCAGGTGCATTGCAATTCCGGCCAGCAGCAGCGGCAACCGAACGTCGGAAATCCAGAGCCCGAAAGCAAGAGCCAGTTCGAGCAGAATTGTGCCCCGGGTGGCAATAGAAATTGTCAAGGGAACCAGCATCCAGCGCGGCGGCCGCAGGCGGACCCATGCGTCTGCCCACAACGGATACCATGCCGCTGTCCCGTTCTTCCACAATGATCCGCGCAGTTTCCAGCACACCGTGCGCAGATAAACGCTGCAGACAAGAATCTGGATCAGGCGAGCAGGCCACGCTTCAACAGTGATACAGCCGTTGGGAAGGCCGGTTGATTCCAGTGTCCATATGGCAGCCGGTGCGGGACTGAAACAGCAGATAAAGGTAATCAGCCGCAGCAACGAATCGGCACTGGAGAGGCACCAGGGATTGCGATGGTGAATGGACACCAGCGAGACAAAAACCAGCACGGAAGCCACCTGAAAATGCCAGCCTGTGAGAAAGGCCGCACACGCCAGCAGGTGTCCCATGAGAAACAGCCAGCGGGAACTTGAACCCGCGGGAAGGTAGTGCAGCAGGCAGAGATTCCGGGAGTGAATGGACTGTCGCCAGCATCGATCGGAGACCACTCCGCGAGGGCCGCAGAATTCCTGAAAGATCGGCAGCAGCAACAGACCATTCAGGACCAGGATGACGCCGATGAAGATACGGAATAGGGCCAGCGGCTCAGCTGGTACCTGGGCGTGAAAGAAGCTGGTCCAGAGTTGTGTGATTTGGCTGGCCGGGATCATTGAGGATGCTCCCCATTGATTGCTGCGGCTGCCTGTCGTGGTGCTTTCCAGTGAGCGAGTTGTTCTCGCTGCAGGGGATCGTAGACCTCACTGCAATTCGAAGAATTGATTCGGCGGAGTTCCCGAAACAGTGTGACTGCCCTGACGGATTGCCCATTCGATGCGGCCTGTTCCGCAAGGAAGCGACACAGTTCGTTCTGGAGCGGAACCGAATCGGGCTGCATCACCGAATGTTCATATTTCCAGAATCGCGCGTAGATCAGTTTGG
>Ga0213858_10001787_pt1 | contig 10303 bp, 6 predicted proteins | sample PICome_FD_160122 | JGI IMG/M metagenome (GOLD analysis project Ga0213858, IMG submission 160122) | Coastal seawater microbial communities near Pivers Island, North Carolina, United States - PICO245 | ecosystem: Environmental > Aquatic > Marine > Coastal | place: USA: North Carolina | collected... | reverse complement strand
CATACTATTTGCCGTATGTGATGTGTTTTTGATCCCATTGTGGGCAGCAGAATGCGGTTACCAGACACCCTCAGTCTTCTTTATTCCACCCTCACCAGCTTTGCTGTGGCCTTCACTGTCTCGGTGACACCTCCCGCCGGGGCCGAGGAGATCCCGACAGCAGAAGCAGCGTTACAGCAGGAAGCGCGCACCACCTTCAAGGAACAGGTCACGCCGTTCGTAAAAAAATACTGCACTCGCTGCCACGGAAGCCGCCCGGAAGCCGGCATCAATCTGGACTCCGCCCTGAAAGATCCCGGTACGACATCCGCGTTCCAGCACTTTCAAAAGGCAGTCGCCAATGTCAAAGTGCACGACATGCCGCCGCAGGATGCCGAACAGATTCCCAGCCAGGAAGAACGCGACCAGTTCGTTCAGGCCATCAGCAAATTGAAGTACATGGCCCCGCGTGATCCCGGACCATTCGTGATGCGTCGGTTGAACAAGGTCGAATATGCAAACACGCTGCATGCTCTCTACGGTGTGGATCGTTCCGTCACCGAAAGCCTGCCGGAGGAAGTTGGCGGCGAGGGCTACCTGAATTCCATTTCTCCGCTGCAGTCAGAGCTGTACCTCGAAATCGCCAACAAGGTTGTCCAGCAGGTTGTGTCGAAGGACTGCAACCGGCCAACTCGCCGCCAGTTGCAACTTTTTGGCAGTTCACCGACACGCTGTGACGACCCGCGGCACATGGCCCGCGAAACAGCTCGCTCGCTTGCCCGCGAAGCTTATCGCCGACCAGCAACAGAAGCGGAACTGGATGTACTGGTCGACGTGTTCGATCTGGGGACGGAAAACGAACTCGACTACACACAGGCCATCAGCCTGATGTGGAAAGCGATTCTGGTTTCTCCACAATTCCTGTTCATCACTCCGGCTGCTCAGCCGGAAACGCAGGACTCGATCATCCCGCTGGACGACTATCAGCTTGCCTCCAGACTGTCTTACCTGCTTTGGTCCGCACCGCCGGACACACAGCTTGCAGCCCTTGCGGATCAGGGCCAGCTGCATCACCCGGAAGTGCTGAATGCTCAGATTCAGCGATTACTGGACGATGATCGTTCCCGCGCCCTGTACGATGGCTTTGGCAAACAGTGGCTGGGTGTAGGCGGGCTGGACTCTCAGTTAATCGACCCCGCAATATTCCCGCAGATGTCTCCTCAGCTGCGGGCGGCGATGGTCGCGGAACCCAGGCTGTTCTTCCAGAGCGTCGTCCGTGACAACGAAAGTATCTTCGCTTTGCTGGACAGCAATTATACTTTTGTCAATCAACCGTTGGCGGAATTGTACGGTCTTGACCACTGTATTCAGGGGCTGCAAATGCGGCGAGTGACGCTGCGGAATCCGAATCGCGGCGGCATTCTCAGCATGCCGGCAACTCTTGCCAGCACCTCCTTCTCCACCCGTACCAGTCCGGTGAAGCGGGGCGTCTGGGTTCTGGAACAGATCCTGGGGGAGCGCGTACCGCCACCACCGCCGGATGTTCCGGAACTGGAAGAACAGGAACAAGCCAGTCGCGAAGGACTTACCCTGCGTCAGCTGACCGCGCTGCATCAGTCGGAAGAAACCTGTGCGAACTGCCACCGCATTCTCGATCCCATCGGCTTTGGCATGGAGAACTTCGATGCCATTGGACGCTGGCGAGAACAGGATGAACTGGGCGTTGCCATTGATTCAGCGGGGCAACTGCCGACGGGCGAAGAATTCTCTTCGCCCGCCGAACTGAAACGGGTGCTTGCAGGTCGCCGGGAAGATGTTGCTCGCAATCTGACGACCCGTCTGCTGGCATGGGCCATTGGACGCCAACTGGAAGGCTATGATGAAGTCATTGTCGATCAACTGATGCTGAAGATCGCTGCAGACGACTACCGTGTGCGGACGATGATTGCAGAAGTGATCAGCAGTTATCTGTTTACTCATCGTCGCGTGAAATCCTAAGCTGCCCCGAATACGATTCATAGAACTGACACACTGATCCGGTCGCCGGAATAACTGAAACACAGTTGCCTCAGGAATCCCACCTATGACTGTCCCTTCCGCATTTGATCGTCGCACCCTGCTGAAGGGTGCCGGTGTTTCTCTGGCTCTGCCGTTTCTGGAATCCCGGCGTGCGATCGCTGGTCTGATGCCGCAGAAACCCCCGGTGCGAATGGGATTCATGTACATGCCCCATGGCGTGATCATGGATCAGTTCTGGCCCACGAGCCCGGAGACATTTCTGGATTCGCCACCTCCCGCCATCGAATCACTGCGTCCCGTGCTGAATCAGTGCTTGATGATGAAGGGAATTTCCGGGGTTCCAATTTCCCCCTTTAATGGGGCCCCGCATGCGCTCGAACTATCCACCTGGCTGACCGCCACACTGCCCGATGCTGACACTCGCAGTCGCATCAACATCGCAATTTCAGCCGATCAGATCATGGCCAACTATGTGGGGGCGGAAACGCTGCTGCCCTCGCTGGAACTTGCCACGATGCCACAAACATGGAAGGAAAACCAGGAGGGCCTTCACGAAGCTTACTACTCACACTGCAGCTATCGTTCGCCCACCCAACCGGTACCGGCAGAAACCGATCCACGAAACGTGCTGAATCGTCTGTTCGGGCGACAGGAAAATGTGGGCACGGTGACTCGCACCAATCCGCTTGACCGGCAGATGCTGGATCGTGTCCTGAACGGGGCCAGAGATCTGCGACGCACACTTGGCCGCACAGATCAGTTGAAGCTGGATGAATACCTCGACAGCGTGCGTGCTGTCGAGCGGCGAATTGCGGCCATCGAACAACGGCAGCAGGAAGCCGCATTCGAAAAAGCGGGCGTTCGCACTGCCAACAGCGGGAATTCTCCTGCCATTGAAATCCGTATCCCGGAAGGCGAAAAACGCAGTGAGTACATGCAGGTGATGTGTGACCTGACTGTGCTGGCATTTCAAACCGACACAACTCGCGTCAGCACTTATATCGGGTCCACTCCGAATGGCGTGTCGTACCCGGAACTGGGTTTCACCAACCAACACCACTCGCAAACTCATCACGAGAACCGCGAAGAGATGGTCAGTAAAGTCGCTGCGATTACAAAGTTCAATATCGATCAGTTCGCTTACATGGTGAACAAAATGGCCAGTCTTCAGGAAGGTGACGGCACACTGCTGGACAACTGCATCATGGTCTGGGGATCCGGTTTGGAGGACGGAAACCGTCACACCCGCGCCAACCTGCCATTCATCGTGGCAGGGGGTGGCGGCGGTTCTCTGAACACTGGGCGGTTTCTGCCAGATGTCAGTGGTAACCAGGGGGATCTGCTGACCACGCTGCTGTCATGTGCGGGCGTTCCTCAGGACCGCCCCATCGGTATCGCCACCAAAGAGATCAGCGAGATCAAGGCTTAAGCCGATACCACATAACAGCACACGATCTACCTCGCTTGGGCCAGTTCCGACCATGCCCAGCGATACAGATTGCGACTGTCCACGTAACGCGACTCGGATGCTGCAGAACCAAGCACCACAACAATCAGGCGGCGTCCCTGACGTTCACCAACGGAAACCAGACACGCCCCCGCCTTCGTGGTAGTGCCGGTCTTCACGCCGCTGTAGCCCTCCATCCGCAACAACTGGTTGGTGTTCTTCCACAGCACATTCCGCCGATAGCCGCCTGGCCCAATGACAACGGCCCCCCGCTGCCGCGTTCCAATGACGGTGCGAAGAGTCTCGTTCGCAAGGATCCGACGCGCCAGCGTGACGAGGTCCGCCGGCGAAGTCTGATGCTCCGCCGCGGTCAGCCCGTGTGGATTGGCGTAACGTGTGGTCGGCATACCCAGTAACGCTGCTTCAGCATTCATCGCCTGCACAAATCGCAGCAGCGGATCTGCGGCCGCCTGTTCCCCGGCTGGTAACTCCAGCTTCAACTGATCCAGCACTCGGTTGCCGAAATGTTCCGCGAGTGCCACTGACATGTCGTTCCCCGACGGCAGCATCAGGCCGTACAGAGCCTCCGATACTGAAAGCACTTCTCCGCTGCGTACTCCAGCCGTTGAACCAGGCGTCGCGTCCGCTCGCGCTGACATCACCAGTTCTTCGTCCGCCAGTTCAGGCATTTGTCGCATTAACCGAGCGACCAGCCACGCTGTCATCATTTTTGTGGTACTGGCCATATCCCGCCCGACCCTCGATCGAAACCCAGCCAATTCAGCACCGGTGTCCGCATCAGCCACAATCCAGGCATCGGCCGTCACCAGTGGTGGTCCATCCAGGAGTTCCGCCGCTTCCCGATGCAGCAACTGTTGATTCACCACCTCCGGTTCGGGTACCGGTTCAGGCTCTACAACAGGCCCCAGTTCCTGCCACACTCGGCTGTCGGCAATCCCATTCGTCGGCAGATCAACAGATTGCTGGAATTGCTTCAGAGCCGCCTGTGTTGCCGGGCCAAAATCCCCATCGACCGAAAGATCCGGCCCCGGCTGCAGCCGGGCGTTCAGTGTTCGCTGCAGCATTTCCACACGCTCGCCAAGGGAGCCCAGCCGCAGATCGGCCTCCTCTGCCGGTGTCTGCTTCCACGCCGGATTGAAATGATCCCACGCAGCACGGGCCACGATCGCAATCAGCTCATGCGCCTGATTTCGATCGGCCCAGCTGCGATCTTCATTCTCCGTGGTCAATACGCAAATTGCGAAACTTCCGCCCGGTCCGGTAATCACTCCGGCGTCGGTTCGTGAACCGGAAACAGCGCCACTTTTGTGCGCAATCTCAGCTTCACCCGGCAATCGTGCTGCCAGCATCGTATCGTCGTCACAGCTTTCCAGATGCTGCAGCATCGCCTGACAACTTTCCGTCGATGCGACCTTGTGCAATTGAATCTGTTCCAGCAGCTCGATGGTTTCCAGCGCTGTGGAACTGCCCAGCCCGTACTGCTGGCTGCGGTCTGCGGCAATTGTGGTGTCACCGCGATAGACCAGCGAATGCAGTTGAGTTTCCGGATATCCCAATTCCCGCATACAGGCCGCTGTCGCCGGCAAGCCAATTTCCCGCACCACCAGGTTGGTGGCCGTATTATCGGAGTAGCGAATCATCAGCCGGATTGCGTCTCGAACAGAAAGTTGCAGCCCCGCTGAGAAGTGATTGGTAAGAATTCCGGAACCCGGCACCTTGTCCTCCGCGGTCAGCGTAAGCTGGCGTTCAAGGTTCAACTGTCCCGCGTCTGCCTGCCGATAAGCAGTGACCATGATCGCCAGCTTGATCAAACTGGCAGTCAGCTGAACCTCGGTCTCCCGCCACAAAAACTGCTCCCCCGTTTCCAGATGGCGCACGGCCACAGATACGGTACCAGGGTGACCGTCCACCAGCGGCTGGATCCGCTGCGACAAAGTCTGTGCGCGACAACACGGCGATACCATGACCACGATCAACGTGATCTGACCGATGATCCGGATCAATGATCTGCAGCAGTCAAACCGGCCCATGAATCTCTCCCCTGATCTGATACCAACGGAACGACACTCCATCATCAGCGACCAATTCAGGGCACAACATTGCTGGTGCCATTCAGATCATTCAAGGCACGATTGATGACGCGCACGCGGTATTTTCCCTGCGAATTGAATCCCTCCTGGTATTCCAGTCCTGCTGCCATGGGGCCAATCACGGGCCGTGCCAGTTCGTCAATTTCGTCCAGTGCGATCGCCGCATGCAGACGCTCCCACTGTGTGCCATTCGTCATCTCGTGGATCAGCACAGGCAGGGCTTCATCCGGCTGCTGCATCCGACATAAAGCCCACGCTGCGGCTGTGCGTACGGTGGAGGATCCATCACTCAACGCGGAGTGCATCGCGTGTTTCGCTTCAGCGTGCTTTGGATCGCTGATATTGCCAATCCCCGTAGCTGCCCAGTACCGAATCGCATCATCCGGATCCGCCATGGCCTGCAGCAGCCGCGCCATTTCCGCCTTCCCGGAAGACGCCGCCTGGGCGATCGCGGCCAGTCGCTGATGATATTCATCGCCTCCCGGTTGCCGAAGAATTGCATACTCACTGCCCAGCGCTGAGGCACGCTCCCGAATAATCGGTTCCGGAATCAGGCCCAGATCTTTTGTTCCCTGCACCCACTGAAGATGAGCGGCCCGCAGTCGCTCCAGTGCATCGCGGTGTGCGGGATCATTGGCCAGATTGTGAATTTCGTGAGGATCCGTCTGAGTGTCGTACAACTCCTCATTCGGCTTGGTGGGAGACATCAGGGCTTCCGCGGCAGCGGGCAACTCACCGGAGGCGGCCAGCCTGCGAATCTCACGCATTACCTGCCCCTTTTCGGGAGTGTTCATGTACTGGTAATACGTTTTCAGTGGCAGGTAGTTACGGATGTACTTGTAGCGTTTGCCACGAACCATGCGAATGATGTCGTAACGCTCATCCATCCGATCCCGAGCGCCGTAGACATAGTCTCGCGGCCTGCCAATGTTCGGCCCCAAAAACGGACGGCCCTGCACATGCTGTGGAATCTCCACACCGGCAAGTCGCAGCACAGTTGGCCCCAGATCGATCGAACTGACCAATTGATCCGTCACCGATCCCGGTGCTCCCTGTCCGTTCACTCGCCACTTTTCCGGGATGCGAACGATCAGCGGAATATGCGTACCGGAGTCATACAGCCAGCGTTTGGCACGCGGCAGTCCCACACCATGATCCGACCAGAAGAAGATGATGGTGTCGTCGTACAGGCCGTCGTCTCGCAACTGCTGCATCAGATCACCGGCCCACGCATCCATCGCGGTGATTAGTTCATAGTTCCGTCTCCACGCCTCGCGGACTTCGGGGGTATCCGGATAGTAGGGCGGCAGGTCCAGTGCTGCGGGATCCTGTCGCTGCGAAGGCAACAAATCCTTTGTAATCTTCTGCCATGAACTGACGCTGCCGACCGGTCCTTCATGGGTCCCGGTAAAATTGAAGACCGCAAAGAAAGGCTGACCCTTGTCTTTGCGACTGCGCCAGTGCGGTTGATTACCAGTGTCCCACGTCTCCCGCGGATGCTGAAACTGGTAATCCGTCTTGCGGGCATTGGTGCAGTAGTAACCAGCTTTACGCAGAGCCACAGGAAACGGCTTGATGAATTCCGGCATGGTCGCCGTGCAACGCATGTGTTGTGTCCCCAGGCTGCTCTGATACAGCCCGGTGATGATTCCCGAACGACATGGCGCGCACACACCGGCGGTTGTAAATGCCCGGCTGTAGCGAACTCCCTCGCTGGCCAGTTGATCCAGATGGGGAGTAATTGCGTGAGCATCTCCGTAACAGCTCAGATGGGGGCTGATATCCTCCGTACTGATCCAAAGAATATTGGGACGATCCTGAGCCCGGAGCGCGGCGTGACAAACGAACATGGCCCCAAACAGAACCCATTTCACGACGATACTCTTCATGATCACCACCTGACTCTCATCTGTTCTGCGGACCATCATCTGTTCTCCGAGCCGGCTGCAGACGGAATCACAGCCAACTCCGCCGCCGCGAATACTTTGGGCCAGCACTTGAACCGGACAACTTTCTCAGTGGTCCGGTCCCTCTGCTGATGTCCGACTGCAAATGTCCCCGATGTCATCGGCGTGGTCAAACGTAGACGCGATCCGCAGATCCGAACACCGAATCGGCGCGAGACGGACTGCATCGTCGGCCGCAGGTGCCAGCCCCGCTTCCAGTTCCATGGATTGAACGAAATCGCTGCTCTACACTACCCCCAGAATTTCCTCCGCATTGAAGGAGCATATTGCCCCCTGACCGCATGGATTCCCATTGAACCCAACATCGAAGCCGCCACATCACAGTTTCGCTTCCCCCTCGAGGAACTGGCGGCCGGCACCATTCCTGCCCTCGTGCTGCGAAATGCATGGTCCGCTGAAAACTGCCGGAACCTGATTACACGGCTGATCGCCGCAGACCTGTTGTATGATCCGCAGCAGCCGATCCCGGAAAAATTCCAACAACAGTCCATCCCCGAAGGCTACTTCCGCGAGGGAAAGAACTCCGTCCCCTCACTCGCCTGGACAGAACAAAAAATCAGCGGGAAGAGCCGCATCGATATCGGATCCAGTCTTGGTTACCGCGGCTCGGATCAGGAGGCTTTTCTGGTCCACAGCGCTGAGACGCATCAACTGTTCAACCGCCTGTTTGCCGATCACCCCAATCCCATTCAGGTCCTGTACGATGCGCTGCAGGCCTACTCCGTGAACAAACAGGTGGTGACAGCCCGCGAACCGGATGGGCGGCAGTATGGACCGGCCATCATTCGCGCTCACTACGGTGGCTATGCCTACAAACCACACTTTGATTCCGTTCGCCTGCGCGAAAAACGCGACAACTACGCGGTGCATGAATTTGAACATCAGTTCGCCGGCGTCCTCGTACTGCAGAATTCCACAGCTGACGGAAATACAGCACAGGGAATCCTGCATCAGTGTCTGTGGACGCCCGAAGTTGATCCGCACCTGAAGTCCGGCCAGTTTCACCAGTACGCCAGTGACAACCAGCTCGCCAGTGTGGAAGTTGAACTGCAGCCTGGCGATCTGTACTTCTTCAATACCCGCGGTATTCACGAAGTCCCCGGGGTGGCAGGCGATCTGCCTCGCATCGTGCTGGCCACGTTCATCGGATTCAGCTCAGATCGGGACGAGATTTTCGTCTGGTCGTAGGGCAGGGCAATTCCGCGTCACCGCGCAACCCAACCGCTCACTCACATTCCGCCATCCTCGACCGCAAGCTTAACACCGCAACCGCCGCAGTAGCAGCTCAACAAAAAAAGGGACCGCAGCTGTGACAGCCGCAGTCCCTTTGATGGTACCGATTCCCATTGGCGTCAGACGCGGTGAATCTCGAAACCCTTGCGAGGTGTGCGAGCGAAGAAGCTGGCAGCTTCGGCATCGTCCACAATCTGTTCCGCCTTCGGGTCCCACTTGATGGTGCGTCCCAAACGAGCGGCAATCGAGCTCAGATGGCAGGTGTTCATCGCCTGGACGTGACTGAAGACGTCCGACAACGTCAGACCACCTTCCTGAATACAACGGTAGAAGTTGTTCTTGTGGCCTTCCGGCTGCTTGCCCTTATACAGGCGAGTCTGATCTTCGATTGTGTACTGGTCCTGATCCCAGTTTTCATCAATCGGGGTGCCGGTAATCTTGCCACGATTCACAAACAGCCGTCCCTTTGTGCCTTCGAACAGAATCCCGTTGTCACCGCGGCTGGTGACATGCATTTCCACGCCGGAAGCAAAGGTACACACCACGTTGAAGTCGTGAGATGTGTTGTAGCTGTCGTCCTGCGTCGGGTGACCGCCTTCGAATGGCACCGGATGTTTGGCATCAGTCCCGTCAATGGTTACCGGACCGTGCCCTTCTTCATGCTCGTTCAGGGCCCAGGTGGCGATGTCGACATGATGAGCCCCCCAGTCGGTGAATTTGCCGCCGGAATACTCGTACCACCAGCGGAATTCGTAGTGGCAGCGTTTCTCGCGATAATCCACTTCCGGAGCCTGCCCCAGCCACATATTCCAGTCGAGGTGTGCCGGAACTTCTGCCACAGGGAATGGTCCACCGGTTGGGCTGCCATTGATGCCCACGGTAACTTTCCTGATATCCCCCAACAGGCCCTTCTGGACCATGTTGACCGCACGCATAAACTTGCCACGATCTGAACGCTGCTGAGTACCAATCAGGAAGGCCTGCTGGTCGTATTTCTTTGCCGCCGCACGAATCAGTTGATTTTCTTCCAGAGTCAGTGTCAGTGGTTTCTGGCAGAAGACATGCTTGCCGGCTTCCAGCGCTTCCACAGCAATCTTAATGTGCCAGTGATCGGGAGTCACAATACTGACAACGTCGATATCGTCCCGATCCAGCACCTTGCGGTAATCGCCGTAAACATCTGCTTTCCCCTTACCGATGCGTTCGTCGTTTTTCGCACGATTGGCGTGGTTTTCATCCACATCACAAACAGCAACGACATCGCCAAAACCGGCGTGACCGCGGGCATCACCTGTTCCCATACTGCCCACACCGATGCATCCGATGATCGGGCGGTCGTTGGCGGAGTTGTTGGCAAATGCCGGCTGGCTCCACGCGAAATGCGGGACGGCCGTCCCCGCTGCCAGCAGCGAAGAGGTCTTCAGGAAATCACGACGTGTATTTGGCGAATGTGACATGGCAGGATCCTGTCAGAGGTACGGAGTGGAAGATTGACGCCGTTAGCCTAGTCACTACCCGCAGTTTTCGCCAGCAAATCGCACCCGTTG
>Ga0213858_10001784_pt1 | contig 10310 bp, 8 predicted proteins | sample PICome_FD_160122 | JGI IMG/M metagenome (GOLD analysis project Ga0213858, IMG submission 160122) | Coastal seawater microbial communities near Pivers Island, North Carolina, United States - PICO245 | ecosystem: Environmental > Aquatic > Marine > Coastal | place: USA: North Carolina | collected... | reverse complement strand
GGATCAGGGATCGCACGACCCGCTTTTCCTCCAAGACCCTTCACCTGATTAAACCAGGCAACACGTTCAGCAGCATCAGACCAGCCGTGGCGATCAAACGTAGCGTCCGGCACCACGTCATGCTTCACGACAGAAAAACGAGAAAGCTCATCCATCTTTGTCGCATCCTCAACAAGAGAGTAAATCGTATCGCCTTCTTCGCGACGAGGAGCTTCACGACTCAGATACAACTCATACACCCAACGTGGGACAGTGATCTTAGCGCCAGCGTTGTTCTCAACCACGATCAGTTCACGGTTAAACTCCGTCTCAGCGTCTTCGCCCGCACCGCCAGACGAGATGTTCTCGTCCAGAACATACCGGCCGTCGCTGTTCTCAACAAAGTTGCGAAGCGCGGCAGTCGGGTCATCAGGCCGACGCTGGCTAGAAGTCAAAGCAGCAGCCCAGGCAGCAGCCAAACCGTTGCGCTCATCATCAGTCATGTCGCCCCCGACACGACGAAGCGACATGGTGCCTTGGCCCGGGACATGGAAAACGATGGCTCGAAGACCGGTCACCATGACAGGGACAAGATCCTGACCAATCTGACCTTCCTTGCGAAGGTTCTCGTTCAACACAATAACACCGTCATTCATGTCGTCAAACTCACCAAGACCCGCAATAGTATTGTTTGGTAGAACAATGTCAAGAATTACGCCGTCACGACGAACGAAACGACGACCTAGGTCAAGGTTCGGGTCGGCATCAATCAAAGACACGACCAAATCAATGGACGACTGACGCTTACCGATGGAGACTTCTTTCGGAGCGGCAGGGATTTGAGAGTTTTCGATAATCGCACGAGAATTGCGATTCGTGCGAAGATCGCCAATCGAACGACGTAGATCTGCATCATCAGCCAACGAACGAATAATTTCGAAATCCTTAAACGAACCTGGACCAGACATAGGAATGCCCAATACGCGCAGACCACACGTGGAGAAGTTAGAGTTCGTGAACGTACCGCCAGCCTGGAAACCTGGAGGGCAACGGAACTTGTTACGAGCGCCACCGCCACGACGGCCAATACCACGACGCCCACCAACGGATGGAAGGCCCGGAGTCAAAGCTTCGAAAATAGCGGAACGAACTGGGCTGCGAATATCGCTCAAGTCGCCAGGCAGAGCGAACGAAAAAACACCGGTCGCAGCCGTACCTACCGGACCCAGCGAGCGAGGAGTAGTAATGACATTAGGGATAACCGAACCACGCTTAACCTTAAAATCAACCATCTCTTGCGAACCATCTAGAGGCATGAACATAATCTCACTTTGAAGAATGTCAACAGTCTTCAAACGGCGGCCAGCACGACGAACACTGCCAGTGCGAGGCCCACGACGCTTACCCTTACCCTTACCGCGCTTGCCCTTGCCTTCGTTCGGCCACTTACCGGTGATTTCGTGGTGAAGCCAAGCGCAGATACGCTGAGGCTGACCGCCAAACTTTGGCTTATCCATAAGAATAACAACGCAACGACGGAAGCCGCCAGGCTTCTTCATAATAGGACGCCAGTACTTCAACAGGTCCTCAAGATTACCACGACGAGGGCCACGACCACGAGTCAGGCTCGTCAGCGCGTCAGCATTAGGACCAATCTCAGGCCCCACCTTGACGGCGAAATCTGGATCGTCCCACAACTCAAAAAGGGCAGCGACCTCTTCTTTGAGATTGAAATCGTCGTCGTTTGCGAACTCGTCCATACCCATAGTTTACCCCATCTTACGAGCACCACGTGCCCATTTAGCAGCGGTTTCTAGGGAAGAAGAAATCATCTTCTCAGGAGTGTCTTTGATTGGATACATGCGATGAAGAGCCTCCTCAACCTGAGGGGTCAAGTCGTAAACGCCAATTCTGTAGTAAACTCCACCAACACGGTGAGCAGCCTTTTCGAAATCAAACCCTTCTGGGTCTTTAGCAAGCTCGGCTTTCATGTATCCCAAGACAGGTAGATTGCGCTTGCCCAAATAGTGACCGTGCAGCTCGCCTTTCTTGAACACAATAACGAAAGGTGACGGCACAACGCCTTGAAACATCGGTCCTTCAAACTTTGCGTACTTCACAGCACCATCTCCCGGATCGCAGACGTCAACCTATCCCTCATCGGCTGGAACCTCGCAAGAGACTCTGCCCTGTCTTGAACAGCAGGAATGAAACCACCGTAAATAACATAAGCCGCACTGTCCGGGCTAGGCACATACAGCTTCATAATGTTTTCATCAAAACGACGTTCCAGCATATCAAAATCCATATTGTTAGCACGTCGAATAGCATCCATTACCGCATCGACAGCGCCGTCAACCGATGCGCGCTGTGCCTGAACCTCGTTAGCCATCAAAGCCAAATAACCGCTAGACTTCAACTTCTTAATGAACTCGTTACCAAAACCTTCTTCGGCCGAAGCAACATCTGACATTGCTCGACGGTTGTCAATCGGAACCAAATGCGCCTTACCGCTGCGGTCCTCAACAACCAACATGTTAGTAGTGATACGGTTAATACCAGTCACCCAATCAAACACAGCCATCGTGGCAACATTACTAAGAAGATGCTCAGGAACACCCGACGAATCATCCGCTTCAAAAGTAGCGACCGGATCATAAGTACCGTCTTGAACGTCAGCCTCCAGCTCACGCATATCACCCACGACAGCATCCTGAATAGACTGAGTCAAAACAAAAAGCGTGTCGCTATCAGTACCTGCGTTAGCCGGACGCATATAAGCAGCCGGAAGACCAAGCAAGAAAGCGACCTCGTTAGCAATCAACGAATAATAGTCTTGATCCGGGCTGCCCCACTCAGCAGGAGAGTGAGACACAAAGTAAGCCTTATCGCCATCACGGCGGTCAATGTAACGGACTGTCAGTTCCCGACCACCTTTTGAAACCAGCACCTGCTTGTCAAAACGCTCAGAAGCAAACTCCAAAGCCCCCATCAAATGACTATCAGGCACCTGCCCAATCGGAGCACCATCAAGCAAAGCCATACCATACTCTTCAATCTTTGAATCAGTAACAGGCTCATAACGATTAATAGAAGGCGTGGGATCAAACCCAGCACGCAAATGATTAGCTGAAACAGCTACCATCGCCTCAAGACCACTACCCCGGCCCGGGTCGCTGTTTCCAGCGAGTCCGGTTTCCGGGGTAGCAGCAGGAGTGGAGCTGCCGTCTACCTTAGAATTAAGGTAAACGGACAGCTCGGATGCAAGTCTGATTCTCGACTCTGCATCGGAAGGACGCATCATGTCAGCGTCTCCCCGAATCAGATGTCGCGCATCAAGTCAGCGAACTCAGCCAGCAGGTCATCGTCAGACTGAAGAGCTTCAATAGCCTCGGCCTCTTCTTCAGTGGCCTCAGTCGCAGCAGGAACCACCTCGACCTCAGCATCTGCAAGAGCGGTATCCACGACACCCTCAACCTCAGCGACTGCGATCTTTTCGTCAATCTCCTCGGCCGACTCCAGACCCTTCTCATCCTCTTCCTTGGGAGACATGCCCCACTCGGCAGGAATCAAAGCCTCAAGACCAAGAGCCTTGGCACGCTTTACGATGTGCTTCTTAGCAGCGTCAATGTCCTTTGCTCGGCCATGAGCCTGAATAGCATTCTTCAGATCAGCCTCGTCCACGATCGGGAACGAACCGTCTTCCATGGCCTCGCCGGACTCGGCAAGCTCTTCACGCTTCTGACGACCATACATTCGCTTAATGTCAAGCTCAGCCTCAAGCGCCTTGATCTCAGCAAGCTCTTCCTCATCGTGGCTAGCTGACATCTCGTACTCGTCATGACCAAGAATCTCGCCCTTCAGAGAAACGAATACATCGTAGGACTTGCCTTCGACTTCGTCAATTTCTACAACGAAAGCGTCGTTACCGAGAATCAGACCCGGCTCGATCGAAACGACTTCGCCCGACTTATACTGAACAGCAATCTCAGCGGCCTTCTCTTCCGAAATAAACTCCTCCGAAGAGCCAGCGGCCTCAACGACAAGGTAACCCTTCTCGACGCCGTCTCCGCTGTAGAAGTACTCCCGGATCGTATCGTCGGCAGTCTTAACGTCGATGACGTAAGTGTTATCCGCAGGAGAGAAGCCAGAGTTAATAACCTCAGCGCCTTCACCAGCAGACTTCACAGCGAGTGCCTCGATAGCAGCGATCTCAGAGATCTCTTCTTCCTCAACAGGCTCCATCATTTCCATGAGTTCTTCGGACTTAACCTCAACTTCGGTCTCAACCTCGGTCTCAACCTCGGTCTTGACTTCCATCATTTCGAGCAAGTCCTCCGCAGACTTCTCTTCAGCAGCCTCTTCCTCTTCCTCAACGAACTCGGCGGTCTCGGCGTCAGCAGCCTCAGCAGCTTCAACATCTTCTTCGACCTCAGCCTCATCCTCGACAAGCTCTTCGTCAACTTCTTCCTCAGCCTCTTCAGACTTGATCTCAAGTTCAGCCTCGTCCTCGGACTTCTCAGGGTTCATGTCCATCGGCTCAGACGGAGCCTCGAAACCAGCAATAGCCGCAACAAGAGACTCATGGGTCTCGCACGGCATGAACTTGCCTTCGGAGTGAGAGTGAACGCCAGAGCACTTCAGGACCTCAGCAGCAAGAACAGCCTCTTCCTCGGAGTCGAACTCCATCTTAGCGGCAGCAGCCTTAGCGGGCTCCTCATCAGAGTTGGCAAGGTCAATGATACCCTCGATCATTGAGCGAGTACCAGCAGCGTCGTCACGATCAACTTCCTTGATCTCAACGTCGTCATCCTCAACACCCTTCTCGGCGGCAAGGATAGCCTGGAACCGCTCTTCGGTAGAACACGGGATGTAGGTGCCCTCAGCGCCCTCGTGGGAGCCGGTGCAGCCAATCTTCTCAGCCATCATCTCAGCTTCCTTGGCAGTGTCAAACTCAAAAGACAACTTGCCGTCACTATCTTCAGCCTTGACATCGGTCTCGGCCTCAATAAGCTGCGCAGAGAAAGCCTCCAGGGCTTCAATGCTTTCGTTCAATTCGGACATAATCACTCCTAAATAAAGACTTTTTAGCTAGTCTATTGGACCATTAACTTGATGTCAACCTCAGACCCTGCGGCCTTCGACGGACTTAACGCCTGCCGAGAACAACGCCTCGGAGACCATCTTCTTAAGAACATCCTCGCCGTCAGTTGACAAGAAGTAAATCTCGTTACCGTCGACCTTGACATTCAAAACCTTGAGAGCATCAATCTCAGCGAGATCCACGTCGTCATTCACCTTGACAACAAGGTTGCCCATGGGGGTAGGAGCAGCGGCGGGAGCAGCCTCCTCTTCTTCCTCGTCTTCTTCCTTGCGGGTCATGACCATGGGCTCCACGTTCACAGTGACCGGCATCGGAAGCGAGAACATCATGCGGCCGTTAACCTTAGCAAGCTGCATCATGTAAGTCTTGTCGCCAGCACGGAACACGATCTTGTCACTGTCCTTCATAAGAACAGTAATCTCAGCATTACCCATCATTCGAGAAAGCATGGCAGGGATCATGCTGGCCATGTGCCCCTTCTCTTCATCATCGTCATCATCAGAGTGATGGTAAGGCTTTTCTTCATCCATGCCGGAGTGGTAAGGCTTCTCCTCGTCCATATCCATAGCGGGAGAGCGGTACGGGGCACCATACTTTTCGTCGTCATCGTCCATGATCGGAACCAGGACAGACGGAGCCATACCGCCCATACCGCCCTTTTCATCAACAAGCTCTTCACCGGTCTTAACAGAAACGGTACCAGTAAGCTGGTTGGCGCCGTGGAGAACAGGAGAAACTTCAAACAGTTCGACTTCCTGAAGACGGTTAGCCTTCACCATTGGGTCGAACTTGGAACGGAGGGTCTTGTAACCGATCGACCATTCTTGATCCTTGCCGAAGAAAGCAACGGAGGCAAAAGCCTCACGACCCTTCTCGCTGAGCAGGTTGAACTGAACCTTGGCATAAAGGCCGCCAATGCGAGCCTTCTTCATCTTGGCGGGCAGACGAGGATCGTCAGGACTAACCTCGTAGATCTCCAGAACCTTACCGACAGGCAAGTTCCAATCATGTGACCAGATCACGCGAGGATGGCGACGTTCCAGAGACTTCTGGAAAGCCCCAGGCTCGACAATATCGCCCACACTGTCCTTGTTGCCAATACCGGAAACAAAAGCCTCAACAATACCTTCGGCTTCATTCAGGATCTGAGCGCCCTTGGTGCCCGTACGCAGATTCAACTCTTCACTGATGTCCATCAGAATAGGTCCTTTTGGAATGGCTAGCTTGGCTAGCGGCGAACTAACTACAGTTATTCTATCCCAAGCAATTTAGCAGAACAGGGGTAGTTTCAATAAACTATTCTCTCCCTTTTCAATAAACTACGATAGACGCAACCTGCAACGACAATTAATCGTTTCGCCAGGCAATGCCAACGGATCGCCAGGAAAACGCAACGGCCCAGAAGGAGTATCGTAGGATTCAAACAAGTCCAACGTCTGCCCATGCAACGCAGCGTGGGTGCCGCGGACGCGCTCGTCTCTGGAGGTGTACCAAGTCTTTTTGGTTTTACCCAAAAGCGCTCCCGCTACCAGCACACCAGCATTAAACGACGCCGTAGCAATAAACGTAGATGTAGACATCGAGTTGCGGCGACGCCGACCAAACACTTTACGCAGGAGCATCTTTAGCACGACAATCTTAGCAGCCACATCAACATCATCACCCAGCAAATCACCGGCTTTCTCGATCTCAGTGTTAATCAAACCATAAGTTGTAGCAACAGACGCCTCAGACTGAGTGAGAGCCTGATCGGCTGCAATTCGGGCTTCAGTGATTGGAAAGTCTTCGACCCCCTCGGATTCAGCACCTGCAATAGCAGCATCCTCAGCCCCACGAATAACAACAGCACGGAAGTTTGTCTTAGCTACAGCCAATGGCACAAATAGGCCAGCAGCGCCAGCGCCAACAAGCAAAGCGGGCGCCGCATCATCAACTGCCTTCACCATATCGGTTTCAAGCTGATCCAAGAACTGGTTATAAACCTGATCAATCCTCGCCTCGACAGCGTCGGGAACGAAACCGTCTTTAGTCTCGATATCCCAGTCCATGGCTAGGACCCTGGAACAACAGACTCGCCGGTCAACTCAGTTGATTCATCAACGTCACCGGGAACATCAGCGGCAGCAAGCTCAACGCTTTGAGTTCCTTGAGACAGCGCTTCGAACTGGCCAGTAGCGGGGTTAAATTCCGTAACTTGCTGCTGAATACTGCTTTGATCGTTGATAGGCCCTGCGCCAGGGGCGCCAGGAGCACCGGGAGCCCCAGGGGCGCCGCCCTGATTCATCGGCTTTTCAGTATTAGCCAGCGGAGTAAGGTTCGGGTTAGACAACAACGAATCGGCAAGATCAGACTCAACCTTTTTCAAACCGACATTCTCACGGTACTCATTGACGCTAATAAGACCAGCCTGGTACTCTTGCATAGCGAACATCGCTGTCTCTTGCTTGGCTAGCACCAAAACGGGAACCGTGCTCGTGTCAAACTCGAACACGTGGTCGTGGGAAAGCATGGACAGCGGACGGGCAATAAGCTCCATATGTGGCTGCATCGTCTCACGCCAGAACACCTTGCCCTCTTCGGCAGCGTTAGCGAACGTACGACCGGAGGAGTTACCGATAATCGACTCGGGTACACCGAACGCAGCGAGGATCTCTTCCTTTGTGATCTCACGCATCGCCTGATAGTTGGCATCACGAGGAGAGGTAGCTGTGTCAACAAAGTCAGCGCCGTCGTCAGACGAGATAACGCCGACAGCGCCAGCACGGGCAATGTTGCCACGGAAGCGACTCTGTAGTTCCATCTTGTCTTCGTCGCTGATCTCCGAACGAACAACCAAAAGACCGCCAGGGCGGCCGTCATTCTGAAGGAAGCTTCGGTTGTACATCTTAGCCAACATCTCGATTTCAATAGCGATGCCAGCAGGCTCCAACGGAGTCATAGACAAGTACGGGTCGAGCGGGTGAGCGCGTCGAATCCAGATCACATCTTCTTTTGGAAGCTTAACGGTCTTGTGATCGGTCAGCTTAACCTCGAAATACTTGACAAACTTTTTGGGGTCGGGTACCGGAGCAGTGCTCTGCGGCGGCAAAAGCTGAAGCGCCAACGGAGAGCCAGACCCATCACGGATAACCTCGATAAACACGCCACGGGTACTTAGAGCAAGCTGCGTGGAAAGTCGATAACGGAAGTTATATGCGTCCTCACCCATGTTAGACTGGTTATTTACCAGACTGAGTAGAGGGTGCTCAGTGACAATAGCGCCGTCACGTCGGTTGTCAGAGCGAAGAATCATCGGAAGCTTAGCCTGATTGGAAGCAATAGCATCAATCGCGCGATAAACCCACGTGACCTTAGACATGGCCTCCGAGTAAGCGCGCTCGCTGTCCCACCCATCTCTGTAACCACGATCGACAGTACCGTAGCCCGTGCGATTCACTACAGCGGCGGGAGCGCCCAAAGGAACCTTCTTCTCTTGAAGAGGCTGGACATTTGTCAAGTTATATGCCTTGCTATTCCAAGCCATTAATCATCTCCAAGAAGCTTACCAAGAACGACCAGCAAAATACCAGCCGATGCCATCCCAAGACCGGGATGAACCCACAAACTAAGGCCCGCACCAACTAGGATAATACCAAGGAGCACCGAAACAAACGGTGCAGCCACAGAAGTCATTACCCTGACGAGCCAGTTCATCATCATACATCTATTGTATGGTATATAACGGCCGAACGTCAACAACCGAGGAAATCATGCAACAGCCCCCAGATTGGCAAAAAATCTACGATCATTTGGCTCCCAGGCCAAGCGATTACTGGCTTGAAACCCCATCTCTTAAGCAAAAGCTGTTCCTTATGACAAAACAACGAGAAGTTTTGTTTGGTGGTGCAGCCGGTGGTGGTAAGTCCAGCGCCCTTATTATGGCAGCACTCCAATACGTCGATGTGCCCGGCTACTCGGCAATCATGTTCCGTAGAACATATTCCGACCTTGCCCTTCCCGGCGCCCTTATGGACCGATTCAAAGACTGGATGTCTGAGTACCCCGAAGTTACGTGGAACAACAACAGCTACACCGCCACGTTTCCATCTGGCGCCCGTGTCACCTTCGGCTACCTCAACAACATCAACGACAAGCTTCGCTACAAGGGTTCTGAATTCCAGTTCTGTGGCTTCGATGAGGTCACCGAAATCCGGCAAGACGACTATCTATACCTTTTCTCCCGTCTGCGTCAGCCCGCAACCGGCCCCTTGTCCCAGATTCCGTTGCGAATGCGCGCCACGACCAACCCTGCACCAAACTGGGTTCGTCAGCGATTCATCGTTGAAGGGCAAGAAAAGGGTCGATTGTTTATCCCTTCGTCTCTAGAAGACAACCCAGGAATCAACGTGGAATCATACCGTGAGACACTGCAAGAACTAGACCCTGTTGAACGCAAGCGTTTGGAGTTCGGTGACTGGTGGGCGTCTAGCCTCGGTTCGATGTTCCCCCGTGAAAACTTCACGATTCTCGAAGACAACGAATTGCCCGACTTCAACAAAGACACCCGTTGGGTGCGCTTCTGGGATCTAGCAGCGACAAAGCCCTCCCACAGTAACCCTGACCCTGACTGGTCGGTGGGCACGTTGATGGCATTCCACGAAGGCATTGCCTACGTGATGGATGTTGTGCGCTTCCGTGAAGAAGGTGACGAAGTGGAGCGACGAATCAGGCAGACCGCTATCGAAGATGGTCCTGAAGTACCGATCCGTATGGAGCAAGAACCTGGATCGGCTGGTAAGAACCTTCTGGACCAGTACGCCCGTTACGTCCTGCCAGGTCTCGACTTCACAGGAGTTCGTGCCACAGGAGCTAAAGAAGTCCGTGCTAAGCCAATGTCTTCGGCCGCAGCAAACGGCAACGTTCGTCTAAAGATGGCGTCGTGGAACACCGATTGGATTGACGAGCATTCGGCTTTTCCCGAGGGTCAGGTTCACGACGATCAGGTAGACTCCGCAGTCCACGCATTCAACTATACGGCAGGCCTTGATGGCGGATTCCGTAGAAAGCTAGAGATTATACTCTAGTCCGTTCACATCACATTAGCGCCGGACGAAATAAGCATAAAGAAAGCCCCAAAGAGGGCCGTAGCGACAATAACCCCTGCTGTACGCGAAGCATAACGGATAGAACTCTGAATAGAGTTAACATCTTCAATCAGTTGAGTAAGCCTTATCGAATCGACCTGACT
>Ga0213858_10001780_pt1 | contig 10316 bp, 7 predicted proteins | sample PICome_FD_160122 | JGI IMG/M metagenome (GOLD analysis project Ga0213858, IMG submission 160122) | Coastal seawater microbial communities near Pivers Island, North Carolina, United States - PICO245 | ecosystem: Environmental > Aquatic > Marine > Coastal | place: USA: North Carolina | collected... | reverse complement strand
CATATAATATTACTTGCATCACCCTTATATTTCATAGGATGCGAAGGTTTGTATTTACTTTTAATACTTTCTCCCATACATAATATATAAGGTAAAAACTATTTAGATGGCACGGGAAGTAAGTTCAATCTCACAGATTAAGTCTAATATTCTTAGACCTGCTTTAACATCGCAGTATATTGTTCAGATTCCCATCCCATCGGAACTTGATAGGACATCAAGGGATGCGTTAACAAGGATTCTTGGTGCGGATCAAGAAAAATTAAATCTTCTTTGCGCGGAAACGTCTTTGCCAGGATCATCTCTTCTGACATCAGAGGCTGTTGATGATAGAACTGGTGTTACAGAAAGACATGCATATCGTAGAAACTACGGTCAACAAATTGATTTAACTTTTTATGTTGATGCTGAAAAATATCTTCCTATTACATTCTTTGAAACTTGGATTGCTATAATCGCTGGTGAAGGTCTTCAAGTTCAGAACACCCGTAATAGTAACTATAACTTTAGATTTAGATATCCCAATGAATATCAAGCAAAACAAGGATTAAAAATCAAAAAGTTTGAGAGGGATTACTACTCTCAAAGAAGAAAATCAAATCCACTTGAGGATATAGTTAATATTATTGCAGGCACCGACTTGGGAACAACTGTGACGACAAAATCTGGACCTGATATCGAGTATGAGTTTTTAAATGCTTTTCCAATATCCATAAACTCAATGCCCATATCGTATGATACATCTCAGTTGCTAAAATGCACAGTGTCATTTGCATATACAAGATACATTGTAAATAAAGTAACACTTGGAAGAATCGGGGAGTTGGGTGATGGTCCAACTCCATCAGCTGGTGAAAATGCACTCTCAAGTCTATTTGAAAGTGCTAAACAAAGTTTGATAAATGATAAAAGTGCTCCCGTTTTCGCGGAACCAAAAACATTCCTTGAGAAGTTTGGTAGTGGTAGAACACTTCCAGATCGAATCAATTCCGACATTGCCTAATCACTAATAAATAATCACACTGAAAAACTCTTTGGGACATTATGCCTTTACCTAAGATCGCTACGCCGACCTATGAACTTGAGTTGCCATCGACAGGTGAGACAATTCAATATAGACCCTTCCTTGTAAAAGAGGAAAAACTTTTAGTCATTGCACTAGAAAGTAATAACACAAAACAGATTACCACTGCAATCAAATCTGTCATCAAAAACTGTGTGCTCACAAAAGGTGTCAAAGTAGAATCACTTCCGACTTTTGACATTGAGTATCTCTTCTTAAATATTCGCGGCAAGTCTGTCGGTGAAGATATTGAAATCAATATCATTTGTCCTGATGATGAAGAGACTGAGGTAAGAGTAAATATTAACCTTGATGATATTGAGGTTACTAAACCAGAGGATCACACCAACAAAATCAAAGTTGATGATTCTATCATGATGCAGATGAAGTATCCTTCTCTTGAGCAGTTCATCAAAAACAACTTTGAGATTGATGACAAGAATGCAATGGATCAATCCTTTGAACTTATCGCTACATGTATTGACAAAATCTTCACCGAAGAAGAAGTCTGGACAACATCTGATTGCACAAAGAAAGAACTTAATGACTTCCTTGAGCAGATGAACTCATCTCAGTTTAAGGAGATTGAAAAGTTCTTTGAGACAATGCCTAAGTTGTCACACGCAATCAAGGTAAAAAATCCAAAGACTGGAGTAGAAAGTGATGTCGTGCTTGAGGGCTTAGCGTCTTTTTTCGCATAGGCATGGTTCATATGAACCTTGAGAACTACTTTAATCTCAACTTTTCTTTGATGCAGTATCATAAATATTCATTAACAGAAATAGAAAATATGATGCCCTGGGAAAGGGATATCTATGTTCAAATGTTAATGAACCATCTTGAAGAGGAAAAACTAAAGCAGCAACAAGCGAATGCCTTCTGATGAAACCGCAACAAATCCAATAGAACCCAGAAGGCAACGTATTTCTGCAGAAAGTTTTCGCACGGGTAGAAATATAGCACAACAGAATTTTCAAACAAATTTGAATAATAGGATACTTAATAGTATTCAGGATGTTGAAATAAAAACTTTTAATAATGAACGGAAGATTACTTCCATTAAAAATATTCTTGGTTATCAAAAAAGCGAACTGAAAGAAAATCTTGCTGCGGTATCACCTCAGGCGGTGATGCTTAGAAACCTTGATGCCATTCTTGAAACAATAAGAGCGGATGCAAAACTTGAAAAGAAAGATGATGAATATGAAAGAAGAAAGGCAGAAAATACAAAGCGTAGATTACAAGAGAACAGACTAGAAAAAAGATATGAAGGTCTGCGTAAGACCACAGAAAAAATCTTAGCACCTGTCAGAGGAATCATAGGAAGGATCATACAAGCTTTCCTTGCTATTCTTGCTGGAAAATTTATTGTCAAACTGATTGGTTTTATCACCGATCCCAAGAATCAACAAAAGATAAACTCTGTCATTAGATTCCTTTCTGATCATGGACCCAAACTACTTACTGCGTACCTAATGTTTGGTACAAGGTTTGGAAGAACAATAGGAAAGTTAAGTGCTCTTATTATCAGAAGTTCACTTAGAATAGGCGCAGCGACTCTGCTGCTTCTGAAAAAGTTTGGATTAAGAGGTGCTGGTGGACTTGCACGTAATCTTCTTGGTCCTAAAGGAAGAGCAGTGGGCACTGCTTTACAAGTCGCTGGAACTGCTGCTACATTCTTAGGTATTCAAAATCTTATTGGCGGTGCTTTTGGTGGAGGAGAGGATCAAGATCAAGAGGCACAAGGTTTATATGGTGGTGGTATTTTTACAAGTGATGGTCTGGTTGATGGACCTTATGGATATGATAGAGTCAATGCAAGACTGACAGATGGTGAGTTTGTCATGTCAGCACCTGCGGTTGCTGCGATTGGTCCTTCCGTGCTTGAAAGAATCAATGCTAAGTATGGTGGCGACAACACACCAAGAATGGTAAGTGGTAAGTTGTTTGCTAATGAGGGTGGATTGATAAACTTCGCACCTGGACTAGAGCGACTGACTGCCGCGAGAACAGGTCAGGCTGGTCTGGGATTTTATCCTGGTCAAATACAACCAACACAAACACTCATTACACGCACAGATTCAAGAGAAGAAATTAAGGAAAGTTTTTCATCCGGACCAATCCAAAGAAGATTACCAACAAGATCAGAACTTTCTGCTGCAAAAGCAGCGAGAGGTTTCCTTAAACCCGGACAAATGTCTGGCACCCGATATGAAGATAGTTTTATTGATGGAATTGATAGAGGTATGATACACTCTATAGAAAGGACTCCGGAAGGATATGCGTCATCAAGATTTGAAGAACAAACATTGTCCGCAAACTTTGATGAGAGAGATCTGAGCGAAAATAAACAACAACTTATGAGTTTGTTCCCTCAAGGGACATCTCTTAAAAATATTTTAAACTATAATGTTTCCGGGATGACACCACTTGAGGTTCAAAAAACTCTTGTTAAGAGTGATGCATATAAAGCAACTCAAGCAAGAGAACTTGAAGCAGAGAGAATGTATAATGAAGATCTATCAGCGATGGGTGTTGATATCTCAAAACCCTTTAGTGATTTTGGGGGTGTCATCAAACAAGACGGAAAAGTTTTTGCTAACACTGGAATCTTTGGATTCAATGAACCAAAAGTTTTGACTCCAGAACCACCGATGACTAGGCAACCACAGGTCATGATAATGAATACTGGATCGAGCACACCTCAACCACTTGGGCAGAATAGACCTTCATCTAGAACGCATACCCCAGTTCCTTTGGCATCGCACTCTTCTAACAAAGTAAAAACTTTGGGGTTGATATAAGATGATTACTGCTGAAAATATAACTCCAAGAAAATATAATGTAAAAGGAACTGTAACCACAGTTTTCTATGGGAAAGTTAATACCAAACTTGTCGGTATTAATAATCTTCTTAGGGGAAATCTTGCACTTGCAAGACAAAAGAAACAGCGAAAAATAATCACCGATCAGAACATTACTAGACAAAGAAGAGAAAGTGCTCTTGAAACACAACCCAATGTAGAAAAGAAAAGAACTATAACAGATAGAATACCAAAAGCGGGAGGATTAAACATACTTGGTTGGTTCCGCAACTTCATTGGTAAGATTGTTCTTGGAGTATTAGCGGTTCAACTAATAGGGCAAGCACCCCTTCTTAAGAATATTCTAACAGGTGCCCTAAAAGTTGCTGACTTCTTATCGAGTGCTGGAGTTTTTCTTGTAGATGCATTTTCTACATTTATAAACTTTGGATACAATGCGTATGATTCAACCAGAGGATTCTTAAAAAATATTGGTGGAGACGCTGTAATAAATTTGTTTGATGGATTCATGGACAAGTTGTCCGTGCTTGTCGATGTTTTATTGGTAGCGAGTTTACTGAAAGGCACTGGATCTTTTGATCCACTGATGAGAAGAGGTCGTCAACCTAAACCTAAAAAAACTCCAAATATATTTGAGCAACTTTTTGGTGGTAAGGGTAAGAAGAAATCAAGACGTGGTGCGCCAGGTGGATTTGGACGTGGATTATCACCTACACTTCCATTTATTAAAAGTCCACCGGGAGCCAAGGAAGCGAGGAGAGCTAATGAGAGAAGGATTAGAGCTCTTACGAAAGAGAGAAGAAAAGAAGAAAGTAGAAAGAGGAAAGAGAGAGCAACTAGAAGAAGTAAAGGGTTGCGTGAACCTCTTGAAACAAGAGAAAAACGGTTTGGAGGTAGAAGATCTAGATTTGTTGCTAGAAAAAAACTTGCTGATGCTAACAGACTAGTTAGAAAAAATACAATCCAGTTAACTCAATTTGCAGTGGGTGACTTTGATCCTAACAAACCTGCAAGTGAGAAGATTTTTAGTCGATCTGACATCAACAAGCTTAACAGGTTAGATAAAAATTTATATCAAGCACAGTTAAGGGGTGACGCTCTTGATATTGAAACACAAACTCGTGTTCGTAATGATTTCTACAATCGTATGCTTAAAAAAGCTGGTGGTAGAAGAAGAAAGATTATTAGAAAAAAACTTATACAAGCAGAACTTCTTAGGAGGAAGGGACAATCTGCTCCAACATTTGACGCTGATTTAAAAATGACAGCACCAAGACCCTCTATAAGTGAGGTTCTTAAAGGTAGAAAAGGGAAAGACAGGCAGTTCTTTAAAAAGTTAGAAAGAGATCCAAAGATGCGTCGCCGTGCTGTAGCGGATTTTGAAAGTCAACAAGCGGACGAAGCACTGAGAAGATTGATGGGTCAACGAAGACCTGATGATTTTGATCCTGGCATTTCCGACCTTGCAAGAGCGATGGATAGCTCTGGTAGAGCAAGAGTGCGTGGAAGGGGAGCTAAAAGGACACCCAGAAGATTCATGATTAGAACTTTTGGCAAGCAGGGCACTAGGATATTGAGAAGTGTCCCACTCATTGGTGGTATTGCAGACTTCGCATTGAATATTGCTTTTGGAGAACCCCCAGGTAGAGCAGCAGGTAAAGCGGTCTTTGCTGGTATCGGTGGATTTATAGGTGGTGCAATCGGTAAAGCCTTAGGTCTGCTGACTGGACCTGCTGCAATCATTGTAACTCCATTATTGGCTGGATTATTTGGTCTTGGTGGTGGAGTGCTTGGTGATTGGCTTGGTGGATTACTTTATGATGCAGTAACTGCAGGTATGGACTTACCTGCATTTTTGACAAATAACCCTTTGACTGGACTTTTTGAAAAATCAACCAATGCTGTTAGTGGTTTTCTTGAAAATATATTAAAATTTATAGGCATCGGTAGACCACAAAGCATTGTTGATAGATATAGACCTGAAGGTGGATATGCTGATGAAAGAGCGGGTGGTCAACCTCAACCACGACCTCAACAATCTGCTCCACGTCCAGGATCTAAAGGTATGCCATTACCTCCCCGCAAATCTCCAATGGGTGGTAAGGTTAACTTCGGATCTTTGTTTGATCTTGTCACAAGTGGGGAAGGTGGACTTAACTCTGTCAACAGAGGTAATGCGGGTGATACTCCTGGTGGTGCAAAGTCTATTCTTGGAAAGGATCTTACAGACATGACCCTTGACGAAATTTTTGCTGCACAAAATTCAGGAAGAGTGTTTGCAGTTGGTAAGTATCAGATTATTCCTAAGACTATGAAAGGTTTTAGAGATTACTTGATTGCACAGGGAATCGATACCTCAAAGAGAAAGTTTGATGCATCTCTTCAGAATATGTTTGGTCCCTATTCAATCACTAAAAAAAGAGCGAAGGTTGGTCGTTTCTTAAGTGGTGATACCAGTGTATCACTTGACACCGCACAGTTAGAACTCGCTGCAGAGTATGCGTCTATTGGTGTTCCCTATGATATGAAGAAGGGATCATACAATGGTAAATATCCTCTGAGAGATATTAAAAAAGGTGAGAGTTTATACTCGGGCACGGGTAGTAACTATGCTCCAGCAGCACATACAGATAACATAAGATCAATGCTGCAAAAGTTAAGAGAGAAAGCATCATATGAGGATCAATCATCCTCAAATATTATCATCAATAGCAATCAGATTGCTTCAAATAATCAACCACAAGTTAATACAGACTCACCTAACATCAATATATCAGTGGCGTCTGGTGGTGGCGATCCATTTGATGGATTGTATGTTATGTAAATAGTATAAAGGTATAAGATATGAGTAAGAAAACCACGGTCGATTCCTTCTCTAGTTCGGTAGAGACATTAAAAGTTATTTCAAATGACAAGACAAAGAATGTCGAGTTAGCAGGTGAGGGATTCTCTGCACTGTATTACTATGAAAGTATACTTTCGGACACTGTAAAGGCTTCGATTCATTATGTCGAAACTGGTAGTTCTGTGGATGGAAAAAACGTTATTGAAGGTTTGCCGTTGGTTGGCACTGAAAAGGTAGAGTTGAAGTTTTCTGATGCTGCTGGAGAAAAGATTGGTGACACGCCAAAACTTGAACTATATGTAAACAAAGTTACACCACTTGCATCTGATACGAGGAAAGAGGTTGTCAAACTCGATCTTGTATCAAAAGAATTTGAACTGAATGAAAAGGTCAGGTTAAGAAAAAGATATGATGGTAAAATATCTGATCATATTAAAACCATTTTAACTGATACCATAGGTGAAGGTTTAGGCACAGAGAAAAACGTTGAGATTGAAGACACTGCCAATAACTTTAACTTTATTGGAAATAATAAAAAATCATTTTGGACTTTGAACTGGTTGTCTAAAAAAGCAGTATCGGCAGAGAATCAAAAACTTGGGAAGAGTGCTGGTTACTTCTTTTACGAAACATCAGAGGGATATTTTTTCAAGTCTATCGATGGTTTACTATCACAAGAACCAAAGAGAAGCATTATCTACAATGAAAGTAGTGATGGAGGAGATCACATTCCACCTCGTTATGATTACCAGGCATTTGAATATGAAAAAAATAACTTGATTGAGGCACAAAAGAAGTTAATGATAGGTGCCTTTTCAACAAAGGTTGTTCTATTTGATCCATTTAAAGCAGTATATGAAGTTGTTACTCCAAATCTTGAAGAAACACAAGAGCAACTCAAACTCGCTGGTAAAGATTTGCCAAAGTTAAATGATGAGTTAAATATCCCTGGAAAGGATAGAGAGTTTTCAAGAGCAACATATTATCTCTTAGATAAAGGAACATTACCAACTGGAGATACTAATCAACAGATTGAAAAGTCTGATGAAGAAAACTTCGAGTACAGAAGTATCTTGAATCAATCGATCATGAGATACAATCAGTTCTTAAGTTTTACAGCGACCATAACAATACCAGGAGACTTTACACTTCATGCAGGAGACGCTATATTCTTAGATGTACCACTTCTTGAAGAGGGAGACACAACTGAACCTAGTGCCATGGATTCTGGTCTATATATTATAACAGATTTGACACATTACATCTCATCAAGTGAGACCTTAACTAGACTAGGATTGGTCAGAGATTCATTTGGTCGCAAAGGTAAACCAACAGGTAAAATCTAATGGAAAGTATAGAAAAGCATATTGAGGAGGATAAAAAAATCCTTCAAGATCCCACAACAAATCCACAAATGCGTCGTCACATTGAGGGCGAACTGCATGAACTAGAAGAATACGTGGAGCATCATAAAAAAGAAATCGAAGCTGGAGATCATCATGATCCCAGTTACTTGGAACTTTTCTGTGATCAGAATCCATCTGAACCAGAATGCTTAATTTATGACGATTAATGGAGTCATCTTCGGTATTTAACCCAGGTTTTCTTGGATCAAGTTTTAACTGGTGGATCGGTCAGGTTCCTGACGATTCTTACTGGAGGGATAATATTGTCTCGACAAAAAGTGATAACCCAGAAGGTGGTGATGGATGGGGGTATCGATATAAGGTAAGGATTATCGGTCTTCATGACCGAGATGAGGAGAGCATCCCGTCTGATCAGTTGCCCTGGGCACAGGTAATGTATCCTGTTACTGCAGGTGGAGGTCAGGCGTCATCATTCCAAACACCAAATATCCGTCAGGGTATGTTTGTATTTGGATTCTTTCTTGATGGTGCGGACATGCAAGTCCCTGTCATTATGGGAGTTCTTGGCAATAATGCAAAAACAAGATTACAGAAGGGAACAAAGAACTTTGACGGAATAAGTGGTTATCTCAATAATGATATACCTCATGATAATCCTGTTGAGGCACCCGATTCTGATAAGAAAGTAGTTGAACCTCAAGGAGATCAGAACGCAGAACTAGAGGCTACAGATCAACCTCATGTCGTCACTGCATCTGATGTTGTAGGTCAAGAAAAAATATGCGAGAAGATCCCACTCAAAACACCTGAGAACCAGGTTCAGTCTTCTATTAAAAATATGCAGACTGAGATTGAGAAAGTGACTGAGAAGATCAGTAAATATATGAACTCGATCACGAGTTATGCAGATGCAGTTACATTTCGTAGTCAGAATCCTCAGATTTTAATCAAGGATGCGTCTAAGGTGATGGCAAAATATACCAAGCCCATCATGGATCAAATGATGGCGCACACACAGAAGAAACTGAACGAAGAGTTGACTAAAACCGTTTCTGCATTGCCTTCAAGTGAGAGATATCTTTTCTCAGAAATGAAAGAAGAGATGAATGAGTTGGCACTGTGTCTTTATAATAAAGTAACTGACAATCTTTCAAATAAACTAGAAGGACTTCTTCTTGATGCATTGGATATTGACAATCTGATTGCACAAGCAAGAGGTAATGCATCAGATGGAAAAAACAATGCTCTTGGTGATGGTGAAAGACCTACAACACCTGTGGTTCCGGTTTGTGCTGCCGAAGATATTATGGCAAGTGTCATTGTTACCAATATGGGAGAGATACAGGAAAACAATGATACTATGCTACAAGGTGTCAATGAATTTCTCAAAGACATATCAGAAAAAGTATCTGGCGTATTAGATATTGCTGATCAAGTGAGTAAAGGTCTTGGTATTTTGGGGGCACTCACTCAGTTACCAAATATTAATACAAGCATGGGAGCTGCCATGCTATTCAACAACTTAAGTCTTGATGTGTTTGGTTGTGAAGTCAAACCAAATGAGGCAGTCTCTGACGAGTATACATTTTGTAGTGGTGGAAGTAGCAAACCAGATGCTGAGATTACAGATCCTGCTACTGAAGATAAAGCAGTTGCTGATGCAGATGGTGGCGCTGATGGAACAGATCCAGATCCAGGATTTGCAGGTCCCACACCTGATACTCCTGATGTATCTAATAAACCTCAGGTTGGTGATAAAGCAACTGGTGAAGCCTTACGTCTAGTCAATGAAGAAAGAGCAATGTTTGGACAACCTCCTATTCCTGATCCTAATACCACTACACCACCACAACAAGCACAACAACCTCCAGTTCCAAGTTCCGATAGAACAACAACACAAACTCAGAATCAAATAAGTGATAGATTTGTTATGGATCCAGAGACTACAGAACTAAGAGAGGTAAGACCAGAGACTGAAGCAGAAAGAAGAGAGAGAGAAGCTGCACGCGATGCTCTTGATCTTTACTGATAAATATGAATATAAAAGTGCTTAGAAGTCATTTATAAATGTCAAAGCCATTGATTAGAGCAGATCAACTCAATGCATCTGTATCTGACACATCTAGTTTTAATATCTTTGAACCAGCAGATGATGATCTGATTCGTGTTGGTTATATTTCAACGACACGAGGATATATAAAAGGCATTGACAAGTG
>Ga0213858_10001776_pt1 | contig 10324 bp, 11 predicted proteins | sample PICome_FD_160122 | JGI IMG/M metagenome (GOLD analysis project Ga0213858, IMG submission 160122) | Coastal seawater microbial communities near Pivers Island, North Carolina, United States - PICO245 | ecosystem: Environmental > Aquatic > Marine > Coastal | place: USA: North Carolina | collected... | reverse complement strand
GTCGCTGGGAACGCCGTTAAAGTCGCCCGTAATAGCTCGACTGAAGAAGAACTAGTAAACTTCGTTGATGGCTCCGTTCTGACCGAAGATGTATTAGACCTCGGTTACAAACATGGTTTTTATCTGTCGCAAGAAGCGGCGGAAGGTGCTGGCGGTGAACAACTTAGTAAAAAGGGTGGTACTGATTTTGACGCTGAAGAGAACAAGATCACAAACCTAGCCGACCCTACCGACGCCCAAGACGCGGCTACAAAAGCGTATGTTGACACGCAAGATGACGCCGTCAAAGCGGAGCTTAATGCGACGATTGATGCGTTGACCCTTGCAGACTTTACGGGTAATTCACTCGATCAAGATCTCGATGTAAACGGCTACAGGCTCATTGATGTCGGCAATCCTTTGAACGCTACTGACGGCGTTAATAAACAGTATGTAACGGGTGTAGCCGATCAACTGTCGCTTGGAACGGGTAATCCTCCCGGTGTATCGAAGTTTACAGGCACAGGTTCCGAGACTGATTTCGTCCTGACTTTTTCTTCTAATCATAGTAATTCATCCGCTTACCTCGTAACGCTTGATGGCGTCGTTCAAGACCCAGCCGATTACTCGCTTGTAGGCGGAACTAACGACATTCGTTTTACTACACCACCAGCTTTAGGCGTCGAAATAATCGTGATTGAACGGGGATACCGCAACGCATTCAGCGAGATCCCATCCGATTACGACTACGGTACTATCGCACCTCAAGCTCAGTTTAATTACGATTATGGCGTGGGACTAGCGGCGCTTACAGCTTTTATTGATAACGGGAATTTAACAGGAACACTTACTCAGTTTTTAGACTACGGTAGCAACTTCTACGAAAGCTTCGGTGTAGTCTTTTCATACGGAACTCTTATTTAATACATCACATGAGCAATACGCAACTTAGACTCCGCAGAGGCACTACCGCCGAACACGCAAACTTTACAGGCGCTCAAGGCGAGTTGACCGTCGATACCGATAAGAACGCTTTGGTGCTACATGACGGAGCTACTCAAGGTGGAAAGGTTATTGACAACGAGGTTACAGCGACGGGTTCAACAACCGCTAGGAGTCTTTCTGATCGATTTGCTGACGTTGTAAACGTTAAAGATTTTGGAGCTGAAGGTGACGGTGTAACTGACGATACAACCGCAATTCAAGCAGCGATAGACAACGGTGGAAGTATATTTATTCCCGTAGGGACTTATAAAATTACTACAGCGTTAACCATTAGTGACTCAAACTTAGTTATATCTGGTTACGGAGCCACCCTACACATGGTAGGTAATACAGGGGATTTTGAACAATACGAATGCAACGCTATCGTGTTTAACGGTTCAACAGCTACTCAAAAAAATATAGTGATTGAGGGGTTGAAGTTTACGGGCGAGAATAGATGGGGAGGTATATGGTCGATTGTTACTGATCTCGTTAAAGGCTGGGATGGTGGTGTCTTTGGTAATGTAAATGAAGATAATTATATTTGCCGAGAAAATGTATTAATTAGGGATGTAGAAGTAACAGGTGCTTATTATCATGCTATATATCTAACAAGCACTTCAGTATCTTTACTCAATATAAAAGCGACTAACTGCGAAAATCAGCGACAAGAGTATGTAGTAGGTGCAAGAGCCGCTTCTAATATTATCCTTCAAAACATTATTGTAGAAAATAGCGGATATAAAAATGTCGGTACATCTTATGGAGATTATGTTGTTTATGATAATATCATCACTCAACTGTCTGCTTCTACTAGTGCCGGTTTATATGTTGGTCATTTCAGTAGAAATGTAACAATTACAAACTGTCTTGTTGAAGGGACTTTAGGTAATTTCATGAAAGTGAGTTACTACGCCAAGGATGTTGCTATTACTAACTGTACTTTTGAGGGAGACGGTTACATATTCTTGCAAGGTGCGCAGGATGTTGTAATCGATAATTGTATTATTAAGAGTAGCGGTAAGCGTGCTTTATATACAGGATACCACTCTACATGGGGAGACTTAGATTGTGTTAATGTTACAGTATCTAATTGTAGGATTGAATCAAGTAACACCGAGGGAGACGATGAAGATTACAGTCTAAGAATTGTAGAGCTTAGTGATATATATAATTCAATTTTAAGTAATTGCGACATTACAGGAAACATCTATGCCCGTCCTATAGGAGATATGTTAATTCAAGGATGTCGTATTGATTTTACTAAGACAGGTGCTTATACAAGCCGAATACAAAATCCAATTTATTTGCGTTCTTTATCAACAAGTGAACCTTTAGGCGTATCGTTAGTTGGAAACATCGTTAGAACAAATAACAATAATTCTTCTTCGATAATATACTTACATGGTAGTTCGGACGATGCTAATGTTACAATTATGAGTAGTTATTTCTACGCTCCAAACCTAACGAGTTTTAATAATATAACAGTAAACTTTGCAAACAACGGTCGGTTAATTTATGCCAACAATGTTGTTGATGTTCCTAATAATTCTGGAGGTTCTGAGTTATCATATAATTTTTCAGGTACATTGGATAAAAAGATTAGTTACTTAACCTACATCCCATAATAACCCGCCCAAAACCCGCTTTAAAACTATAAGATATGAGTAACGTACAAGTACAACTTCGCAGAGGAACGACCGCCCAACACGCCGTTTATACGGGGCCACAAGGCGAGGTCACAGTAGACACCGATAAGAACGCCCTGGTGTTGCACGATGGAGCTACGGCGGGTGGTAAGGTTATAGGTCGTGAAGATGTTGTTAATGTGTTGGATTATATACCGTCTAGTGAACACGCCGCTATTAAAAACAATACATCAACTTACAACGCTACGACTAATATTCAGGCGGCTTTGGATACATATTCCGAAACAGGGACTCCTGTATATTTCCCATCCGGCACGTACATAACTTCTTCAACTATTAATGTAGTTAAACAAACTTTAATAGCCGAAAATGCTACAATCAAGTGTTCTGATAACTCTATTTTAGCTGTAGACATCTCAGGCGGCGCTACCTTTACAACAATTTATGGACACCTTATTGTAGGTCGTGTTACTCCTTGGGCATCACCAGCATCACAGATTTCAGGCGCTTCAGGTGTACGTATTCGTTGTCGTGTCGATATTGAACAGATAACTTCAACGGGCCATTATTGGGATGCTATTAACTTTAATGCTTCTAGCAATCTTAACAAATGTATTATTCATCAAGCTCACGGTGTAAGCTCTGCTCGTCATGGTGTTTACTTTGATGGTACTCAAGACGACATGAGTGTTTGGCGAGTAAATCTTCGTTGTCAGTCTAACTACGCTAGTGGTATTTACTTTGAAGACAACCACCCAGCCCGACAGTTCTTTGGTTTTTGGTATACAGAAAATAACGCTGCTGATGGTACTTCATATGGTGTGTACACAGGTGGTTTATCTCATTCACAACTATTTATATATTCAGAGGAACAAACTTCTAGTAACGAGATTAATCTTCCAGCGGGTGTGGGTGGAGGAGATAACCTTGTTTTCTCTAGTCGTAAAAATGCTGATGTTAATGGGCAAGAGAGTTCTATTCTTGTTAGAGGCTCAATAACATCTCATAGAGGTAGCGTAGGCTCTACCATTACCGATCAGTTTTCAAACCTTACTGATACAGCTACTAAATATTGGGACTTAATAAAATCTACTTCTAACGGAAGTCTTTTCCAAGAGCGTTATTTAGGCAACGGTGAAACTTGGAAAGCAGTAATGAATGCTACGCTCGATAAGTTTTCTGAACTTAAACAAACGGGTGTAAACATTAGCCATAAATATAGTAACGGAACGATAGATTCATCTACGCCTGTAGTTGTAGGTGATTATTGGGGGCATTATTTACAGGGCAACACAGGCACAGCTACAAGGACATCTACAACTAATTTCGCTCATTTTCGTGTACAGCCTACGAGTGTAGGGGGCGGGAACAAAGGTACAAGTATTCTGCACTTAGGTACATCAAATAATTCATCAGCATCAGCAGACAGGGTCAGTATATATTATCTTTATATGGCTCCTACTAATGATAATGTCATGTCTTGTGGTGCTCCTAATGAGCGTTGGACTCAAGTCTATGCTGCTAGTAGTACTATCAATACTTCAGATGATCGGAATAAAACCTATTTAGATATTGAAGAAGCTGAGAAGGCGTGTGCTTTAGAAGTTAAAGCTAATATGCGTAAGTTTAAATGGAATGATGCTATCGAAGCTAAAGGAGAAGAAGACGCTCGTATCCATTTCGGTACATCAGCACAGACTGTTCAATCTATCTTTACTCGTCACGGACTAGATGCTAGTAAATACGGTCTATTCTGTTATGACGAATGGGAAGCTGAAGATGAAGTCCCAGCTACTTACGACGATTCAGGTAATATGATAACGGAAGGAAAGCCAGCTAAACCCGCTGGTAATCGTTACGGCATTCGTTACGAAGAACTTCTTTGCTTCATTATGTCGGCACTTTAACACTAACTTGGAAATCATACGAAGCAGTAGATAAACCAATGACCGAGACCCTCTCACACTTCCTCGACACCGCCCTTGCCGTCGTTATAGGCGTCATTGGTTGGGCGATTAAAAAGTTCTCTGACCGGCTTGATACCGACGAGAAACGCCTGACAAAGATCGAGGTTGAACTTGCCGCTCAACGCGAGAGGGATAACGCCGTTGAAAACCGTATGAGTGGGTTGGAATCGACGATCAAAGAAATTAATCATAAGATTGACCGCATGATGGAAATGCTAATGAGGAAATAATTATGCCAAAAGGATTATACGCAAACATTAACCGCCGTAAGAAACTCGGTATTAGTCGCCCTAAAAGCAAGTCTACTGTCTCGCCTAAAGCTTACGGTAGGATGAAGAAGGGATTCCCGAAGAAGTGAGCCGTAAAGGCGTATCACTCCGTAAGGAGCATAAGTCTGAAAAAGGTGGCTTAACGGCGAAGGGACGGGCGTATTACAACCGCAAGACAGGCTCCAAGCTAAAGGCTCCACAACCGAAAGGAGGGCCACGCAAGCGGTCGTTCTGTGCGCGTATGAGCGGAGTTAAAGGGCCGATGAAGGACAGTAAAGGTAAGCCGACTAGAAAAGCGTTGGCATTGCGTCGCTGGAAGTGCTAGATGCCTATAGCTCGTAGACAACGGAATATACCTGATCCGCTCGTTTATCAGCAACGGACGGTAACGGCGATTACGCCTAAGCAATTCAGCGACTTTCAAGAACTTAATTTAGCCGCCTTACGGGAGGATTCAATATTACAATACAACGCTACAGACAGAAAATGGGAAGCTATATCAAGCTCAGGATTGGTCGATTCATTGATCGATACAGGCGAGTTTGTGGACGCGTTAATAGATGGTGGAGACGCCGATTCTGAAAACGAATATGTTGACGTGTTTGATTTAGACGGGGGTGGGGCATGAGTGTTAGACGCATTTTACTACGCCGGGATACCGCTTTTAATTGGAGCCAAATCAACCCGGCTCTAAACCAAGGTGAGATCGGCATCGAACTCGCTGGGCAAGACGCTACAGGCGGTGGGGGTCGCATTAAAATTGGAGATGGATTTACATCTTGGAATGATTTAGATTATGTGGATGACTACGCACTCGATGTGATACGTCAGGAATACGGAGACGAAGCAACTTTTGAAATTTGGTTTGAAGCCAATAAATAATAACAATACTAAAAAATAATATACAAAATGCCAGCTACAGACATATTAGGAAAAATCGGTGAGAAGGTAGGAAGTGAGCTTAATAGTATTTCTGCTGACATCACTACCAACACCAATAACATCGCTACAAACGCGTCTAACATCGCAACTAACACGACCGACATTGCTACCAATGCGTCGAACATTGCGACGAATACAACGGACATAGCGACCAACGCTTCCAATATAGCGACTAATACGACCGATATTGCGACCAACGTTACAGACATCGCTACTAACGCTAGTAACATTGCGACAAACACATCTGACATCGCAACGAACGCCAGCAACATCGCTTCAAACGACACCGATATTTCCGCGTTACAAACCAAGACAAGCTCTTTAGCTACCGACGGTAACAGCGCGGCTTTCAGCGGTAATGTATCAGCTCAAAACTTGACCCTTAGCGGAGATCTTACCGTTAATGGAACTACCACAACTCTAAATTCCACCACCGTTGAAATCGAAGATAACATCATCGAAGTTAATTTGGTTGGTTCTGACGGATCTACTACGGGTACTACAGGTGGTATGCAAGTCAATCGCGGTTCAGGACAAGACAAAGCTCAAGTCGTTTGGGACAATACCGCAGATTTGTTCAGCCTTAAAAAAGGTACTGCTGATGCAAAGCTTAATGTTGGAGATGTGGACGCCGAAAAGCTTATCGTTCCTAACGGTTCTGCAATCTTAATCAATCAGGTTTCCCTTGGTAATTACTCGTCATTTGAAACTGAGTTTTTGGCTAATCTATAATGTCAAGTATTCTCGGCCAAATTGGCGCGAAGATAGGTACTGAATTAAGTTCGATAGATTCGCGTGTTGCCTCCCTTGAATCCAGCGGTGGTGGGGGAGGTAGCTCGCCTGTCGATAGTTATTCAGAAACTACATATACAAACGGAGTATTAACGGGTATATCCACTTGGTCAACTTCGTCTAAAGCCAACCTTGTACAGACCAAATCGTTTACATATACAAGTGGCTTGCTAACACAGATTGTGGTCGCTGATGGCTCGAATGTAACGGAGTTGACAACGACGTTTACTTACGATTCAAATGGTAACCTAGAATCTATCACAAAGGATTACGCATAATGACTTGGACTTACACAGCCTCAACCCATTCATCGGGTAATCGAAATGTATTAGAATTAACCGCCGGAACTACAGAGAATGATTTGAGTGGTTTAGTAGGTCTGACGGGCGTAACGCACTACATAAATGAGGCTCATATCGATGTTTATGAGATAGCCGCCGATACAAGAGTAGTAATAAAAGGTACTTTATATCACAATCCCGATACGGAGATATTGATTCTACATCACACGAATACAGGTCTTGCTAATAATACATCGTCAAGTGCTATGGGTATTAGCGGTACGAATGCGAACCCAGCTTACTACTATTACGGAACTACTAGAACTAATTCAACTAGAGGGACATCTACTAATTCTAAAAGCACAGGCTTAATCTTTACGGGTGCTAGGATTTCTAATTGGCATCCGGGTGACGCTTGTATGAGCGGTGGCGGAGGTGGCTCTAACTTTGTTGGCAGGGGTGGTGTAATACTTACGGGCAGACCTTGTTCGGGGTCAATGAATCTTGATGTTATAGGCACTACTTGGCGGGGAACTACTAGCTCCCTAGAGTGGCGTAATCCATTCGGTAATAGCAACGGATCGTTTGATGGTACATTTGATGGTGTCGCTGTTTTACTTCCAGCTTTCAACGCTACATTTAAGTTTGCTAACTCGTCTATTGGCGAGGTTATCAACACAGGTAATATTACGGAACACACACTTCGAGAGTTTGATGTGTCGCAGAATATTAACGACTATGATATTGGCTCAGACGGAATGAACGGTAGGAGTCATCGTGAGTACGAAGTCATAAACTCTGCAACAGGAACAGATGTCGTTAAGATGTGGCGTAATACTAGAGGCAATACAGGTCAGCGTGGTGTAGTCACAATCAAGAAGGAAGTATCCTTTAATATTAAAGACGCAAGTGGAACGGCTCTTGAGGGTGTTAAGTTATATTTAGAAGATAATCCATCTACATACGCCAAGAACGCAGTATTTCTTAAAAGTAAATCCCCCGACACTACCAACGGATACGCCTCTTCAGGTGATTCAACCATAACGAGAGGCACGGTAAATGCCAATGGAGACATGGTTTACGATTACAGTACATCTGAGGTTTACAGCAAAACAAGCGATGCAAGTGGAGATATAGCAAAGTTTGAAGTTCTTACGGGAGTCCAAATCCACGAGTATAATACGAATGATTCAGACGCGGCTACAATCTATGGTATGCACATTCGACCCAACGGGTTTTGGGCTGTCAGTAGCTCTGATAATAGAAGCCCCGCTTACTACGATTGGGATACCGCTAACTTCGGTAACTTCTATCGTGTAGACCGCCGCTCAGACTCGAATACAAACGCAGATGATTTCACCTTTAAGTTCTGTTCGTATGGACATTCTTTGTCCTCCTCGTCTCAAGCTCTCAAAGGACTAGGCGAACTCGTTGTAAATTGGGTATTGTTTGATGATCTTACTATTACTGAGTCCGACAAAACCATTGTGGACGCTTATACCGAAATAGAAAACTCCGCGAAATTTTACGACAGAGCGAAGTCACATCTTACCGACAACTACGCTGGAGAAGGAGCTACAATCGTAGCTCGATCAGGAAATGAAATTGACCTTGGTTCTTATAATTTGGTTATCGATGCAACTGCTACAAGCGCGTTTGCGATCAGCGGTACAACCATCACGATCAAAGCGACGACTTTCACGGGTGATTTAACTACCACAGGAACAATCACATTATCCAACGAAGCTAGTGTTCTTGGTCAATATACCGACGCTAACGGCACTAATATCATTCTTCCTTGGTCTGTAACGAACATCGAAGCGGGTAGTACACTACAGCTTTATAATGTGACTAAGGACGCTGAGGTCGTTAATCAGGTAGTCACAGGCACGGCTGGAACGAAGGTTAGTGACAACGGCACATACACGACATCTCAGATCTCCGCTAACGACAATATAAGACTACGCCTGACTTGCCAAGCTGGTGCTGAAGCGTTCCTCGCATACGAAGCCTTTGGCGTCGCTACAACTGCGGGTATATCGTTCAGAGCAGATCAACAAGCTGACACAGTTTATAACGGCAATGGTATCGATGGTTCTAACATCAGCACCCTTACTGCCGACTATCCGAATGTACAGATCGACATTAGCGACGGTGATGGCTCCGCTGATGCACGAGAGCTATATGCGTTTTATGTGTATCAATCCACCACATCGACAGGTATCGAGAATTGGTTCGGAGCTATGACCGCTATTGACGCGATGAATTACCGGGTAAATACCGCCGTTGTGGACATCAAGTTACAGAACACAGGTACTACCGCTTTAGTCATTTCAGGTGCTAGGATATACCGAGATAACGGAACTTCGATCTTACACGCCGATACAGGCGATCTACCAATGACGCTTGATGCTGGTGAACTTGTGCAGTACATCGCTCCACAGGTTAATACCGCTATAAACAGCAACACAAAGATCGATGGTATCGATAAGAACACCAAACTTATACCAGCACTACTATGAAGAAACGCGAACAACTAGAAGGTTTACAAGTATTACTAGCCGACACCTACCGCGAGATCATATCGACTATGGATCTTGATGATCCTAATGCGGCGATCTTAAACGGAGCTAGGCAGTTCCTAAAGGACAACGATATTATCAGCGTAACCGAGAAGTCTTCACCGCTTGGTAAACTCGCTGATGTACTCCCTTTTGACGAATCTGCGAACACACAAGAAGCTCTTAGACAGTCGAAATAAATATGAACGAGGTTCCAGCGGAGCTTCGGGACTTCCGAAACTTCTTGTTCGTTTGTTGGAAGCACTTAGGTCTACCTGACCCTACACCGCTTCAGTACGACATTGCAAACTACCTACAATACGGCCCAAAGCGCGCAATCGTCATGGCGTTTCGAGGCGTGGGTAAATCGTGGATCTGTTCCGCCTATGTCGTTCACCAACTACTCCTAGATCCATCTAAGAATATACTCGTCGTATCGGCGTCTAAAACGCGTTCTGATGACTTCAGTACCTTCACACTTAGGTTGATCCATGAAATCCCCGTATTGGAGTCTTTAAAGCCACGAGACGGGCAACGCTTCTCTAAGATCTCATTCGATGTTGGGCCAGCCCCAGCGTCCCATGCACCGTCGGTTAAGTCGTTAGGTATCACCTCGCAGTTGACGGGATCTCGTGCCGATATAATCGTCGCTGATGACGTAGAAGTGGCGAACAACTCAGCTACCCAAGGGATGCGTGATAAGCTGTCAGACCAAGTAAAAGAGTTCGATGCTATCGTTAAACCGCTGGATAGCTCCCGTATCTTGTTTCTAGGGACACCTCAATGCGAAGACTCCATCTACAACAAACTAAGAGAGCGTGGATATACCACTCGTATATGGCCTTCGGAGTTCGTCGGTTCCAAAAAGAACACAACCATCTACGACGGCGCTATTGCCCC
>Ga0213858_10001772_pt1 | contig 10329 bp, 10 predicted proteins | sample PICome_FD_160122 | JGI IMG/M metagenome (GOLD analysis project Ga0213858, IMG submission 160122) | Coastal seawater microbial communities near Pivers Island, North Carolina, United States - PICO245 | ecosystem: Environmental > Aquatic > Marine > Coastal | place: USA: North Carolina | collected... | reverse complement strand
GATCGATAGCTCATGAGTCAACCATCGCACTCACGGATGAGTCGTCGGTGGAGCGCGCAGAAACAATAATGAATCAGTCGGCGCCGCTGTGTCGTCGACTGCTACCCGGTTTGTAAAGGATCGACGCGATAGTCGACGCGGTGTGAGAAAAAACTATGGACCTCTCTAAATTATCTGGATCAATTTGGCTCGATGGAGAGTTAGTTCCCTGGGAAGAGGCAAAGGTTCACGTACTGACCCATACCTTTCACTATGGCCTAGGCGTCTTTGAGGGCGTTAGGGCCTACGCTACGCCCGATGCGGGCACTTGCATCTTTCGGCTTAAAGAGCATACCGATCGGCTGTTCCGCTCGGCCAAAATTTTGCAGATGGACATGCCTTATGACAAAGACACCCTGAACGAGGCTCAGCGGCAGGTTGTTAGGGTCAATGGTCTAGAAGAGGCGTACCTAAGGCCGATGTGCTTTCTTGGCTCTGAAGGAATGGGATTGCGCGCTGACAACCTGAAGACGCATGTGATGGTCGCTGCGTGGTCATGGCCGTCTTACATGGATCCCGAGGCGCGAGATCGAGGGATCAAAGTTCGAACCTCTAGCTACACCCGTCACCACGTCAACATTACGATGTGTAAGGCGAAAGCAAACGGCAACTACATCAATTCCATTCTGGCTTTACGCGAGGCTTTGGACTCCGGTTGCGAGGAAGCCCTCCTCCTCGATAACGAGGGTTATGTTGCCGAGGGCAGCGGTGAGAATGTCTTTATTGTACGCGACGGTAAGTTGTTCACTCCTGAGCTAACCTCGTGCTTGGAGGGGATCACTCGTGACAGCATCTTCCGTATCGCGGCTGATCTGGGCCACGAAATTGTCGAGCGACGAATCACCCGTGATGAGTTCTATGTAGCGGACGAGGCGTTTTTCACAGGCACCGCCGCCGAGGTGGTCCCGATTCGCGAACTGGATGGACGACAGATCGGTAGCGGTAGTCGAGGGCCTTTAACCGAAGCCCTACAAACTATTTATTTAGACAGTGTCCGCGGCCGCGACGCGCGCTACGGTAGTTGGTTGACCGCTGTCGCTGATTAGCGACGGTAACGTTCGCTTCGCGGGGTGGGAACTATGACATCAGACTATCTGCCAAGCGGTATTTTTTATCGAAGCTGGCCATGCGAAGACGCCAAGGCACTGATTCTTATCAGCCACGGTCTTGGCGAACACTCCGGCCGATACCATCAGACGGCGGCAGACTTTAACGCCGCTGGGTTTTCGGTGGTTGCGCTCGATCACATCGGACATGGAGAGTCACCGGGACGACGTGCCTACGCCGAGAGTTTTGCTTCACTGTTGGGTCCGCTTGGCGAACTACGAACCCACCTCAAATCGACACATCCAGAGCTGCCGGTCTTTCTGATCGGGCATAGCATGGGCGGTTTAATCGCCGCCAGCAGCCTTATTACCCACCAAGGCGATTATTGCGGTGCGATTCTGACTGGCCCAGCTTTAGGTTTACCTGCACCACCACCACTTTGGCAGGTGCTATTGCTTCGAGCGCTGAGCTGGTTGGTGCCCACTGCAAAGGCTTTTGATATCGACTCATCAGCGATTTCTCGAGATGCCGCTGTTGTTGAGGCGTATCTCGCTGATGATTTGGTTCATCATCAAAATATTCCAGCCCGCACAGTCGTAGCCCTGTTCGATGAGGGTGGTCGCGTATTGCAGGAAGCTAGCGGCATCACCTTGCCTCTTCTTTTATTGCATGGTGCTGAAGATAAGCTGACCTCGGTCGAAGCCTCGAAAACCTTTGTCGAGCAGTTGGGTTCGAGCGACAAGCAAATCACGGTTTACGATGGGTTGTTTCACGAGCTCTTTAATGAGCCCGAACGCGACGAGATCATCAGCACCTGTACCACGTGGATTAGCTCGAGGCTGTGAGCTGCGGGTCTTTAACAGCATCTATTTCAAGACAGTAAGGACTTGGATTGATAGCGGTTGCGGATTAAGTCGATGAGACTCTTTCTGTTGCCCTTGGGCGGTTGAATCAACACCCTATAATCGGCATAGTGCCTGCCAAATCTGTGATGACGCTATCGTGAACGCTAAAGCTAATACTTCTACCACTCTGCGCTCGCGAGGCGGGGCTCATGATGAGCAACCTTTGCAAATTGCTCTGCTGGGCTATCGCTCAGCACCCCATTCCGGTGGTCAGGGTATTTACCTCAAATATCTGTCGCGATCCTTAGCCAAGCTGGGTCATCAAGTCACTGTGATATCGGGCCCACCCTACCCGGAATTAGACGACTCGGTCGCCTTGGTCGAATTGCCAAGCCTGGATCTTTACCAGCACGGGTTGCGGTCCGTGACGCCACGTCAGTTGCTCAACCGCCTCAATCGTATCGAGTGGTTTAGCAAGCTCACCGGGGGATTTGCCGAGCCCTGGTTATTCGGGGAGCGCTTTACTCGCTGGTATGCTGACCGCCAGGGAAGCTTCGATGTGATTCACGATAATCAAACGCTGGCAGACGGTATTCTCAAGGTTCAAGATGGGAAGACACCCCTCGTCACGACCATTCATCACCCCATCACTCGTGACTATGCAGTCGCTCTTGCGGCAGAGCCTAAGTGGTATATGCGCTTGCTGATCCACCGTTGGCACGGGTTCTTGCGAATGCAAAAGCGGGTCGCGAAGCGGTTGAACGCAGTTGTCACGGTATCGGAAGCTTCTGCAATCGACATTGCAGCAGATTTTGCGGTCAAGCCGGAAGCTATTCGTGTGATGCCTCTAGGTGTCGATATCGATGTCTTTCGGCCACTATCTGGGGTTGAGCGCGAAGCCTTTCGACTTATGACCACTGCCTCGGCCGATGCGCCGCTTAAGGGGCTGCCAGTCCTGCTCAAGGCCATGGCGGTATTACGGCCGAAATTTCCAGCGCTCACGCTTACTCTGATTGGTAAACCGAAGGCTGATGGAGAGGCTCGTCGTCTAATTGATGCCTTGGGGCTTGAAGACGCTATCGACTATCGACACGGCATTAGCACCGAGGAGATGGTGGCTTGCTACGCCAAAGCGACGGTTGCGGTTGTGCCCTCGCTTTATGAAGGGTTTGGATTGCCAGCTATCGAGGCCATGGCCTGTGGCGTTCCTCTTGTCTCGACTAATGGCGGTGCCCTGCCTGAGGTGGTGGGCGAAGCTGGCAAGCTTGTAGATGCTGGTGATGAGCAGGCGTTGGCCGCCGCCATTGCGGGCTTATTGTTGAGTTCGAGTGAGCGCGAACAACTAGCGGCTGCTGGTCGAGAAAGGGCGATTCAAGAATATTGCTGGGACCGATGCGCCGAGCGTATGGTTGCCTATTACCGAGAGGTCATCGCCTGATGTTGACCGTTGATTTCGATTACTTCGACCTACAGCCAGAGCACGTATGTCTCGATTTGGGCTGTGGTGAGGGTCGACATGCTTTGACAGCCTATCTGGCAGACGGCGTTAAAGTGCTGGGAGTCGATCTCGCCCATCAAGACCTGAAAACCGCGGTATCGAGAATCGACGATATGGCGGATTATCAGCCAAAAGGCCATATTCAGTTTTTGCAGTCTGACGGTGGGCGTTTGCCGTTGGCTGACAGTTCGGTAGATCGCCTCATCTGTAGCGAGGTGCTTGAGCACATTCCCAATTACATCCACTTTTTGGAAGAAATACATCGGGTGCTGAAGCCCGATGGCCGGCTGTGCATCAGCGTCCCAAGAGCATGGCCCGAGTGGGTTTGCTGGACACTATGCGATGCCTACCGGCGGACTCCCGGAGGCCATATTCGAATTTTTGATGCTCGACACTTGCGGAGAGAGGTCGAGCGCTATGATTTCAAATGTAGGCGCCGCCATGGAGCCCACGCCCTTCATGTTCCTTATTGGTGGCTTAAGTGTTTGTTTTGGCACCGCGACAAGGAACCCGCTATTGTTCGTGGATACCATCGCTTACTGGTGTGGGATTTAATGGCAAAACCCTGGATAACCCGCCTATTTGATCGAGTGATGAACCCCTGGATGGGCAAGAGCGTTGTGATGTATTTCGATCGCGCCGATACAGTTGAGCCTGCCAAGTGACGAAGATGGCCTCTGAATATTATCCCGAGGCACTGCTCCGACCCAATGTTGACTACATATTGGGTCTGCAGCGCGAGAATGGCGAAATCCCGTGGTTTGCTGGCGGGCACACAGACCCTTGGAATCATACCGAAGCTGCTATGGCGCTTAGCATTGCTGGCGAAGTAGCCGCGGCTGAGCGCGCCTATGAATGGCTGCGGGATGAGCAGCTCGATGACGGCAGTTGGTGGGCTTCCTATGTCGATGGCGAAGCCGCCAACATCACGCGTCGAGAAAGCAATTACGTGGCCTACATTGCGACAGGCGTCTGGCATCATTATTTGGTCACAGCCGACAATGAGTTTTTGGATACGATGTTTCCGGTTGTTGAGCGTGCCATCGCATTTGTATTGGGCCTGCAATCGGAGCACGGAGACATTGCTTGGGGAAGCGACGGTCTGGGTTGTGCGCTTGACGATGCGTTGGTGACAGGCTGTAGCTCTATCTACAAGTCACTCGAATGCGCGATTCGATTGAGTCGTGCGAAAGGCGTCCTAAAACCCCAATGGATTACTGCCCGTCAGGCGTTGGGCACGGCGCTGCGGCATCGTCCCGAGCGGTTCGACCGCAATTGGGAGAGCAAGTCGCGCTATGCGATGGATTGGTTCTACCCTGTCTTGGCGGGTGTTTTTGATGTTTCCCAGGGGCGAGAGCGGATTGATGCGCGTTGGTCAGAGTTTGTCGAGGCGGATATGGGGTGCCGATGTGAGAATCATCAACCCTGGGTCACGGTGGCCGAGTCCTGCGAATTGACGATGGCGTTACTAGCGATCGGTGATCGGTCGCGTGCAGAAGCGTTGTTTAACTCACTGTGGCAATGGCGGGATGACGATGGTGTGTTCTGGACGGGCTATCAGTTTGAAGAGCAAATTCTATGGCCTCTTGAGAAGCCAACATGGACAGCTGGTGCAGCCTTGCTGGCGGCAGATGCGCTTTATAACCACACGAGAGCTAGTCACCTATTTCTCGAGTCAACGCTGCCGACAGATGTGCGCGGAAGAAATAGCCGATCAGCTAAGCCGGCAGGCGTCTGAGCGCTCGTAACGAATCACAGGCCCCAACGGCTTCAAACAGTCCCGAGTCGAGCGCTAATTGCCAAATGGTGCGCGGCGCCTGCCCACCTGCTTCTACATGATCGAATACATCGTGGATGATGAGCAAACCGCCAGCTGCGACGTGATGCGCCCATCCGCGGTAATCAGACAATGCGGCATTGACGCTGTGTCCGCCATCGATGAAAACGAGACCAAGAGACGTATGCCAATAGTTAGCCAACACATTCGCTTTTGTGACCACAGGAATGACGACTTCTTCCACTTCGTGTTTTCGTAAATTACGCCGAAATTCTGGTAAGGAGTCGAAGCATCCGGCGTCGTCTAGCAGTGTATCGTCGTGAAAAAATTCACCGGGTTGATGCTCCTCTGAGCCTCGGTGGTGATCAATGGCGAAAACGACGGTGTCTCGTTGTTTTGCGGCTGAGGCCAGCCAAAGCGTGGATAAGCCACAGTAACTTCCAATTTCCAGCAAGGGTCCTAACTGCGCCGCGTCGAGCGCCCAATCGAAGAGTTGTTTTGCCTCATGGTCGGGCAAAAACCCTTTCACATCGCTCAAGTCGGCATCATGCATGGTAGGCTCGCGGCAAAAGACTCAGTATATGACGTTAACGATCAATTAGCTGGAACAAGCGACCGGATGTCCCGTCTGATTTACAGCATAGTGTTTGCGGTGCTATCGCCATTATTTGTGTTCCGCTTATTCTGGCGGAGCCTAAAAGAGCCGTCGTATCGGTATCGGTGGTGGCAGCGTTTTGCGATTGGCCTGCCTACGCGAACCCGTGCGGGTGAGGGACTGATTTGGATTCACGCCGTATCACTGGGCGAGTTACTGGCGGTAGCACCACTCATCGAGCGCCTACTGCTCGAGCACCCGCAAAAAGCGCTGTTGGTGACGAATACCACACCAACCGGTGCTGCCCAGACCAAGCGGCTGTTTGGCGATAGGGTTGAGCAATGCTGGTTTCCATTCGATATCCCGCTCGTGATCAGCCGTTTTCTGCGGCACTGGCGACCCGAATTAATTGTCATGGTGGAAACCGAAATCTGGCCTAATGTGTTGGCGGGAGCTCATAGGTCCGGTATTCCCACTGTGTTGCTCAATGCGCGTTTATCGGCTCGCTCAGCCCGAGGGTATGCCAGATTCATTGCCTTGACCCGGCAGACACTGGAGCGTTTTAGCGCCATCGCCTGCCAATCGCAGTCGGATCAACGGCGGTTCAAAAAGCTCGGGGCTAAGCCCGCGTCCCTGCACATCGTCGGCAGTATGAAGTTCGATATCGATCTGGCGAACCGCCGCGATCAGCTAGACGATATCAAACATCAATTGGGCGATGCGGTTAGCCAGCAGTCGATTTGGGCGGCAGCTAGTACCCACCCGGGTGAGGAAGTACTGGTGCTCAATGCTTTGGAGCAACTCAAAAGCCTTGGCATCTGCAGCTTGTTACTGCTGGCTCCCCGGCATCCTAATCGGAGTCCCGAGATTATTCGATTGCTGGAGGAGCGATCCTTTAGCTACCAAATGAGGAGCGATGGCGAGTCACTCAGAAGTGAGACTGATGTGTTGCTGATCGACACGCTGGGTGAGCTTAGTGCGTTTCTGGGTCTGGCGAGTGTTGCGTTTGTCGGCGGTAGCTTGGTGCCCCGCGGTGGACATAATCCAATCGAGGCGGCCGCCTGGGGCTGCACTGTTTTAACCGGCCCTCACGTTACCAACTTCGCCAGTATTGTGCGTGACATGGAGCGAAGTGACGCGATAACAACGATCGAATCGGAGCACGCGCTGTGCGATCAGCTACAGCGTGCATGGCTTGATAAGGAAGGTATCGAGCCGAGTGATTCGGCGAAGCAGTTTGTCGATAGCCGGCGCGGTGCCACCCGGCGCCAGCTCGATATCCTCGAAAGCTTCGTGATCTAGATTAGCTTTCCTCAGAGGCTGTCGCGGGCTCGGGACCTTTTAGGAATCGCTCAAGCGCTAGGATGTCATCGGGCGACAGCGTACCGGCGCTTTCTTTGAGGCGCATGCTGTTGATGACATAGTCATAACGACTATTGGCGTAGTCGCGCTGGGCGGCAAACACGAGGTTCTGAGCATTCAAAACGTCGACGATATTGCGGGTGCCCACCTCATAACCAGCAACCGTTGCATCCAATGCGCTTTGGCTCGACTTGATCGCCTGTCCCCGCGCTTTGACTCTAGCGACATCAGACATAACAGTCATGTGTAGCGATCGCGCAGTGGTGACAGTGTTACGAGTTAGGTTGATGCGATTCTCACGGACAACGTTGTACTGCTCATGCGAGCGACGTTTGTTGGCACTGATGGCACCACCCGAGTAAAGCGGCAGATCAAAACGAATCTGGATGCTTTCGTTGTTGCCATCCGATCGAGGTGGCAGATTGAAGGCAGTCGGCGGTGTGACACGTCCCGAGCGCTCGTCTTCGCTGTATCGGTAGGTGGCTGACACTGTCGGATAGCGAGCCATGTCGCTCGAGCGCGCATTTTTTCTAGCGGCCTCCTCGGCGTGACGGATCGCGGTCAACTGGTAATTATTGGCGAGTGCAAAGTCGACCCAGGCAGCTCTATCGGCCGGCATCGGTGCCTCTGGAGTGAAGTCGTCACCTAATTCGTGCAGTTGCCCATGTGACTGTCCTGTTAACACCGACAATCGTTCCTTGGCCACAGCGACATTGTTCTCCTCGACGATACGTGTAACGCCAGCGAGGTCATGGCGAGCCTCGGCCTCGTAAACGTCGGTGATTGCGATTAGACCTACGTTGAAGCGTTGCCGTGTCTGCTCGAGCTGGCGTGCAAGTGCTCTTTCCTGTGCTTTTGCTGCACGTAAATTGTCTTGTGCTCTCAAAACCCCGAAGTAGGCCTCCGAGACTCGGACGATAAGGTTTTGCTGCGCGGCCGCGAGCGTAGCCTCCGCCTGCTTCGTGCGATCACTGCCGGCTTTCCAATCAAACCACGCAGAGAGATCGAACAGGGTTTGCGAGAGGCTGATGTCGTAACTGTTAGTCTCGGTTTTGCTGCCATTCGTTACGTCATCGATCTGAACCTGGCCGTCTTCGAATTGCGTGATGGTCAAGCGGGTACTTTCTGAATCATTGAGCGACCGAGCAGCACCCATTCTTACTTGGGGTAACAGGGGTGCCTTGGCCAGCGTCTTTAGTTCTAGATCCGCTTTATATTGAGCAACTTCCGATTTGAGCTGGGCGTCATTCTCGAGTGCGATCTCGTAGATATCGACCAAGGTGTCGCCCACAGCATAGGGCGAGAGACAGGAGATGAAGGTGATAGAAAGCGCGCGTTTTATGGCGGTGCTGGCGCAAAACATCATGAGGGTTTTCCTTGAGTGGCATCGGTAATGATACGTAGGCTTCTAGTTTACCACTCAAATGGTGGAAAAGCCGTGAACCATTACACCGTCTATGATGGACAAAAGGTGCATGGAGATTGCTAAACTGTTGAACGAAGACTGTTAGAAAGGCAAAACAAGCGTTGGGCGACCTAAAGCGAAATCGTAACAAGCGATCCCAGAGAATGGTGCTGGCTGAGCTGCATGCTATGTGTGAGCTTAACTACGCGCGCTTGTTACGAGTGTTTCCGGATTATCAGCGATCGAACAGTCGTCGCATTCAGGTCGGTAGCAGCTTGATGGTTATTAACGTGATCGCTCGAGATCGGCATACCACCTGTTTTACTATCGACTACCACACACCGCTGCCTGCAGGTGCTGGTATTAATTGTCTACATATCAGAATGTATCATGATGCAGAGATGGCTGAGGTGGTGAAGCTGAACACCAACTCGCGTCTCAAGCCGCGGTATTGCTATCCAAACAACAAAATGTATCAGCCTGACGAAAAGTGGCAGCAAAATAAGTTTGCGGCGGAATTGCTGGAAGCTTGTTTAAGTGATGGTCACACCACTGATTCGGTTTTCAAGCTGTGAGGACCTTGAGATGACTATCCTCGCGGGTTCGTTAGCAATTGCCAGTGCACAGGCCCCTCTTGAGCTTATTCAGATTACCGACCCTCATTTGATGGCAAGTCCGGACGGCGATTTTCTGGGGATGAAAACGCTCGACTCGCTCCGACAGGTATTGGCTGTTATGCAGGAACAAGCAACGCCAGACGCCATTTTGGTGACAGGCGATATTGCTGCTGATGGTGAAGCTGAGGCTTATGACTATCTCGAGGCAGCTCTGCCCCCCAACATTGTTAGCGCCTGGTTGCCGGGCAACCACGATGATCGCGATAAAGTCAGCCCGAAACTGGAAAAACGTTTCTCGCGGACTGTGACTAGCTCGCATTGGATTATTCTGATGTTGGATACGCAGGCCGCGGGACACGTCGAAGGCCACCTGAGCCACTCTGAGCTTGATCAATTGAGTCATGCGATCGAACAAGCCAATGCTGATGGCAAGCACTTGTTGGTTGCAACGCACCATCCGCTTCAGCCTGTGGGTTCGGCTTGGCTAGATCAACAGCAGGTGGGTAACGGTCGGGAAGTGATCTCAAGACTGCAACAATGTCAGGGTAACGCGCTGGTGATCAGCGGCCATGTGCATCAGGCGACCGATTGTGAAGTCGATGGCATACGGCTCCTGACAACGCCTTCTACCTGTATTCAGTTTGCCCCTAATTCTGAAAATTTTGGGCTCGATGACAATGATCCGGGCATGCGTCGTTTAGCTTTGCATGCCAATGGCGAGGTTGAGACCGAGATAATTCGTGTTTGCTGCGCTGAGAATCGCCCCGACTTCGCTTCAAGAGGGTATCATTAAGATCCAGCCGACGGTCGATCAGTCGCCGTCAGATATCAGACAGTTTATTCGGAGTTCGCTTAAGCGATGACGCAATACAATGCAGATGCCATTGAGGTCCTGACTGGCCTTGAGCCTGTTCGCAAGCGCCCGGGCATGTACACCGATACGGTGCGCCCCAATCACCTTGCACAGGAAGTCATTGATAACTCAGTCGATGAGGCCTTGGCGGGCTTTGCAAGCCAAATCGATGTGGTAGTTCACGCCGATGGCGCCATCACGATCACTGACAATGGTCGCGGCATGCCTGTCGATTTGCATCCGGAACAAAAGAAACCCGGTGTCGAGGTGATTTTGTCGACGCTCCCCGCC
>Ga0213858_10001771_pt1 | contig 10330 bp, 19 predicted proteins | sample PICome_FD_160122 | JGI IMG/M metagenome (GOLD analysis project Ga0213858, IMG submission 160122) | Coastal seawater microbial communities near Pivers Island, North Carolina, United States - PICO245 | ecosystem: Environmental > Aquatic > Marine > Coastal | place: USA: North Carolina | collected... | reverse complement strand
AGCAAGATGGAGTATGCACGTTGCCGTGTCTCCATCTTCTGGTCATTGTAACGCCAGTCTTCATTCATGTCGGAATTGTGCATAACCTGTGCCTGATTGCCAACCACCAGGACCACTTTGATAACCCTCAGACCCGCCGCCAAGTTGTGGCATAGGGTCTAGTTGAGTAGTGGTCTTGCCGTGCTTGGTAGCAATATTATACATGACCTCATGGATGTTGTCAACTTCCTTTCTGGGCATGTCTTCTGACTGAGGGATGAGAAGTTTCTCTTCCTCTAGTTGAGCACGCATAGCGACATACTCTTCTTGTTTCTCCGAGAGAGGAGCAGGACCAAACCAAGGGTCATCCTTGAGCACTTTAGGTGCGGGGACACCAGTGAATGGTTTCACAAGTCGTTTGATTGTTTTCAATAACATGTCAAGAGTATACCAGTTGTTTTGTGTATTCATATGCGTAAACCTCTCGGTTTCCTTTGATTCCCCAACCCAACCAGTAGTATGCTGGGACCATATATTGACTGACAGTTTGTCCATTGCCCTCAAACATAGGGAGGTAGCGTTGGAATACAGATTCGTTAATCATGTATGCTGTTTGCCCTTCAAGAGTAGATGGGTCATAACCATACTTTGTAGCAAACTTACCAAGGTTATTATAACGACCTAGGCTGGTCCACTGAATAAGACCATAACCCCCGACACGGCAATCCAAGTAAGAAACTCTAGCCCCTCCCTCGCATATGTTGGGAATGAACTTGCTCTCTTGTTTAATGTTACCCAGGATTGTTGCAAGAGCATTACGATCGGTAATCCTGGTTTTTTCTTGGAGTTTTTGCAGGACATATTTCTCGTTATCAGTGCAGTCAGGACATTTCCAAGAAGGTTTGTATTCCACCACAGGAATCTCTACTGCGGGGGGAGCAGTTGCCACAGGGGGTGGAGTGGTCATGGCACTATAAGTTGCGAAGGCAGCAAGACCAACTGCTCCAAATGTAGCTGCTGACATAGGTTTCATTTGTCACGACCTCCATACGGTAACATGATTTCTTAAGGTTGTCAACCCCTAAATACGAAAGTATCTTATTTATACAGATGAATCTTGTATTGAGACCGTTGAGTGATGTCAACGATGTGACGTGGAGCATCATCTGGTGCTTAGTAATTCTTCTCGCTGGAGTTGCATATTACATATATACTATTATGAAACTCGCTTTTGAGGAATTGGAAGATGAGCGACCTGACGAATAAAGATTCAGAGCAAGATGCCAAACTTGCTGTATTAGAAAGCAAGATTGAAAGTTATCGTGAGCGTATCATTGCTCTCGAAGAAGAGACAAAAGATGTATCTGTAATCGAAAGCACTCTGGAGAATGCTATTCGTCGGATTGAAATGGTCCATAGTCGTATTGATAAGACCGAAGAAAAGATTAAAGAAATTAGACAACAAGCTATAGACAACAAAATTTGGATTCAGAGAGCATCTGCTGTCATTGGTGCAGCAGTAACTCTCATTGGAATTATTGTTGCATTGCCACAAGACGCAGATTCAAAGGAGTTAAAACATGGGAGCAATGAAACCACCAAGCAGGAAATCGTGCTACACATTCCGAGTAACAGAAATTAATCGTGTGCTTGACGGCGATACTATTGATGTCACTATTGACCTTGGGTTTGATTTATACAAGAAAGAAAGAGTTAGAGTTGCAGGCGTTGATACGCCAGAGAAAAGGACAAGAGACCTCGAAGAAAAGGAGTTAGGCATTGACGCAACCAACTGGCTCAAAGAGAAACTGGAAGGTGCCATTTCTGGTGACGATGACCTTGTTATTAGGACTGAACTTGTTGGCGGGGTTGGCAAATATGGGCGTCTTCTTGGCTGGTTATACATTGGGGATGCAGAGTTGTCCCTTAACGAAGCAATGATTACCGAAGGATATGCATGGGCATATGATGGCGGCACCAAGCAAAAGAATTTTGAAGAGTTGCGTGAGATTAGGAGACAGCATGGGACACTCGTTTGATTTGACGATGGAGGATTATACAATAATCCTCAATGCTCTACATTACTATAAAAAAGTAGAGAAACATCCAAACTTTGCACAGTATGATGAAGATAGAATTAATCTTCTACGAGACAAAATGGCATATCAACTAATTCCTAGCCGCAAGTCCAACAGGTCATGACTTTACTATTTGTATTTGCTTTCATTACTTTGTTAATTACTGCCATGGAAACAACATGGCCTATCAGGTATAGAGGAAGTGTACAAAGAACCCCACCTACAAAAAAAGTCAGATGAGTGTGCTCGCCTTTGGAGGGAGTGGGAAACTCTGTGGCGAAAAAAGCATTAGGTGCGCCAGAGGCGAGAAAAAAGTGGTGCAAATGCTGTGATGAATTTGGTGAGATGATAAGTCAGGAAGTCAAAACAAACCCACGTTACAAAGATATAAAAGCGTGGTGGTGAGATACATAGTGTAGTTATAGCAACCGATATGAAGTTTATCTTTGCACTATTAGCTACAATGTTTCTTGCTGCTCCAGCTTGGGCAGTCGATGTACAAATGGGTTACGACGGAAACCTCGTTTTCGAACCTGCAGATGTTTCGATTAATGCTGGAGAGTCTATTCACTTTATTAATAACATGCTACCTCCTCACAACGTGGTAGTAGAAGACCATCCAGAAATCTCCCACGAAGGTCTTGCAATGATGCCTGGTGAAGAGTTTGACGTTACCTTCGCAGAAGCAGGTGACTATACATACTGGTGTGGTCCTCATAAGGGTGCAGGTATGATTGGCACAGTTCATGTGTCGTAAGTGACATATTGAATTTACCTAAATAGCTGCAGTCTATATTGTTTGGATTAATGAGAAAAGCAGTTATTGCTTTTGGAATGCTTCTGATGACCGCAGGTGCAGCTAATGCTGGCGGACTTGTTACTAAACACGCTTCTAGTGTGCAACTCACTGTAGATGCTGCGAGGTCTACTGCTACGAGAGTGGGTTCTTCCTACGCAATCTCAGGTAGCGGTGTGAATACTACCGATGGCACGACTGCTGGCACAATCTCAGCAGGCACGATTACATCTGGTCTTCTTGCTCCTGGGACTATCTCAGCAACTCAAGCAACTGACGGAAATGCATTTAGTTTCTCTCAGTCGTTTACACAAGGTGATGCAATCCCAACTGCAGCTCCTTCTGTAGGTGATGTGCCTAACTTCTCGTCACTTACTTCCTACACAGCTGGCACTGCAGGTAACCTTGCAGGTACTGTAGGCACTACTGGTGCTCTTACGGTCACGGCTGGTGGAGCTGGCACTACGGCAACAGGACAATTCGTCTCGGAAATCACTGTAATTGACTGAGGACCCACGCAATGACCCGTTTTGGAAAGACGATACTTTGGTCTGTCCTATCTGTGGTGGGTGCAAGTGCCACACTTGCTCCTGCCCAGGCGGTCCCCGTGGTCCCAAACTTCACACAGGGCTCAATGACGAGCCACACGGAGACAACATCAAAGATAACCGAGACCATCAATTCAATGGACTATTCAACTGGTTATCAGTATTCCGCAACTGGATCTGGCGTAACCGCTAGTGGCAACCTGTCTCCTACGACAGGAAGCAACAATGTAACTATTAACGGCGTGACATCATCATGGACAGGCGTAACAGGAAAACCAACGTTCACACAGACAACACCAGGAGCAGCGTTTCAGTTTACAGAAACTCTATCTTCTCCAGGTTTACAAAATCACACGATTATCCAGAGAGTAACCGAGGTTACAAGCGTAACCGACACTACAAGTATCTTCCAGCAGTAATTGCATTACTATTTTCATCTCCAGTAAATGCAGAAACTGTTGGAGGTGTCTCTGCTACAGCATCTCCGATCGCAAATAGCTCTGGCTCGGTGACGAACCAGGCAATTCAGGTTTTACAAGGCCCATACATTACTAATACTTACGGGGGAGGAATCCAGTGTCAAGGACCCACTCGCAATTTTACTCCCTATGTAACAGGCACAGCATCCGCTCAAAAACCATATGAGCCATACTTTAATGACCCTGTATATGATGTTAGTGATAACTTCGGTGCCTTTGATGACGAAGGCAATGATATTGGGGATGGATTAATTGACAACCCAGGAGATATTCAATTCTACAAAAGGACTAGGACTGGACAAAAAGATAACTACAGTCTAGGTATTGGTTTCTCTATGACGTGGAGCACACCCACTGATAAGAAACTACAGGAGTTGTGTAAGGAAGCAGCAGCATCTAACATCGCATTGATGAATCAAGCACATGCCAATAAAAGGCTTGACTTTGAGATTGCGAGACTCAAGAATTGTGGCGAGTTAATGCAGCGTGGAATTATGTTTAGACCAGGCACAGAGATGGCAAAGATTTGTGCTGATGTGGTGGTAGTTGGTAAAAATGCTATTACACCACACCGTCATACTATTCCCGCCCCTTCAAAGTCCGAATCGCTTTATTCCGAATCCTCTGCTGACCTCGGCGCTCCTTTAGAGATTCGACCTTAACTTTCTTTCCTCTGATAGCAGCAATCTTTTTAATAACTTTCTTGACCGTTGGTTTGACTACTTTCAATAGTAGGTCTGCCAACGGTTTTGCTAATAGAGCGGATGTTGTAGCAACAACTGCAATCGATGCTGTAGTCGTGATACTTCCTGCACTTGGGATTGCTTGAATAATCTGGTCAGGAATTTTGATGTCTTCCTTGATTGGAATACATTCTTTACCGACCAGTCTATACTCAACGATTTTCTTAGTGCCGCCCTCTACTAGTGTGCCAACAGGCTCCTTTAATTCCTGTGCCTCAGTAGGACAGTTTACAGTAACTGCTCTGTCTGTCTTTGGAGTTGCAGCAGGTGGTGTAACTTCAGGTTGCTCTGGTGGTGCAACCTTTGGTATCTGTGGCTCATATTCAAACTCTAATTCATCCTTATTGTAATCAAGCGGATTGAATGATGGCACTCCAGCATCACAGTATACCTTCACACCCTTGGGGTCATCATCACTAAGAATGCCACTCTTTTCTTTACTGGTATTTTGTTCATGTGCTTCCACACATCCAGGCATATCAACCACAGGAACACCAACTTCTTGTGTAACTGGAGGGACAGCAAATATAGCATTAGCATCTGTTGCCCACATTGGTGGTTGATATACTCGAATGTCTGGAATGTTTACTTCATTAATGTCAATACCAATTTCTTCAATCATTAGCAATCATTAAACGCACTACCAACTTCAGACCCGATAGTCTCACCTGCTTGCTGTCCTAGGAGCAATGCCCAACCACCTGCTAACCATCCAATGTAAGGGATGCTAGAGACTGCTGGGACTACGAGACCAGCACTAATTGCTGTCCCTGCCATTGCACCTTGTGACCGTGCTCCAGCGTCCGCCGCGATGCACTCGGCGCTTAGGGCATTCGACTTTCCCTCAGCATCAATTGCACCTCCAATATTACGGACGCCATCCATCGTGTATTGGTCACGACGATATTCATCACGTCTCTCATGACTACCACCAAAGAAACCTTTCTTATGTTGGTCTAAGTTTAGAGACCTTTCTGATTCTAATACCTTGGGGTCATTGGCACGGTATTCAATCTCATAACCGTCTTTACCTGCTTTGATTCTATACGATGAGTAAGGACCACGGGGAAGATTAATAGTAGGGACAGACGGTGGCTCCGCCTTTCTGTCAATCAAGTAACCAAGTAAACCAAGGTGAGAGATAGCAAATAATGCACCAGCAGTGGTGATAATTATTTTCCATCCAGATGGTTTCTTTTCAGGGGTTGGTGTAATAGAATCTTCCTTATCGTGGTTGAATATACTCATGGCATTGTTGGGATAGAAGGCCCAGTTACCTCAGGCATCTCTGGCATAGCAGCATCTAACATACCTGGGAGGGCATTAGAAACAGCACCGACAGCAGCTTCAGTAACTTTAGTAATAGCACCCTCTACGAGGGCATCTTTCTGTGTATACAAATAAGCACCCCCACCAATCAGACTTAAAGAAGTCAGACCAGATAGGAGTGCGATGACGTTAATCAGTTTTTGCATCTTTCTTTGGCTCTACAGCTGAAACAACAGGAGGTTCCTCTTCTTTCTTTTTAACCGCTTTACCATTACCATTTCCACCTGCTTTGGCAGGACTCAAACCGAAGGCAGCTAACGATCCAGAAAAGACCGATGCGATAAAGGTAGGGTCAAAATCAAGAATTTTTTGACCGTTTGGAAGTCTAACGTAAGAGAATGTCAGGAGAGAAGCAGACCAAATAAGTACTACGACTTTCACTAGATTACCAAGAACTTCAGATTTATCATCATCGTGGTCTTCCTTCTCTACTGCGGGCTTAGTGTCCGCCATTTGTAGAGAGCAAGGCTCTTCTATTTAGTGATATAACCTTCTTCAACCAACCACTTCTTGGTCAATGGTGTTGGAGGGTAAACTTTCCACATCTCACCTGCCGCACATGCTTCCAGTGCTGCCTTAGTCATACCCTCAGTGCGTCCTGCCCAACCTGCTTCTGCTTCCCAGGGCACAGCAGACTTGGGATATGTGCGCTCTGCCATCACACGCCAAATGACAGGCACTTCTTCTTCAGGTTTGATAATAGCAATCATACTATTATTAATGCTGCCTGCCATGCAATCTTGAGCAGCGTGCCAACCTTCATGACGCATGACACTCATCAGATAAGAAGTGCGACCCATGTGGTCTCTATTCAAGAAAAAATTATTGCTAACAGTATGATAGACACCACGATGATTTGGTGGGAAATACTTTGAGTCTGCTAGAAACACCTCAACTCCGACCCTATCAAGGGAAGCGAGCATGTCGTTGAATTCGTCAGCAACAATATCATAATCAGTATCGGGATACTCGTTAGCAATATCAGCGATACTTTTGACTTTATCCACTCCATCTGTACACTCTCTGAGTAGCATACAACCCATGGCATCCATAGTATTGTATCCTTTGATATGTCCTCTAGCATGGTCTGCCATGGCAGGGACAGTCATACCATGCAATGCACCGAGCATTGCCCCTGCAAAGATAGCATTCCAAAAATCATTTTTCATATCATTTACCAAACATTTGAATATAGTATTCTGCGTCAACTACCACCAAAGGTTTCTTACCATTCTTTTTGATAACAACTATCGGCTCATAGTCTCCACAGTTAGCAGCAGATTGCTCGTAAGCATCCCAGATATTGAGTTTCTCTACGTTCTTACATTCTATACTATGAGGAAACTTTTGTCTAGCTGCCCGTGCCATGATGAGGTCTTCACCACCCGCACCCATGCTGCGTGACTCAATATCTTCTGGGTGGACATTTAATTTTTCAATCAACTGCTCTCTCACCCACTGCTGCAATCTTCTGCCTTTTGCTTTTGCAGATTGTGGTCGCATAAAAAAATACCCCCATCACTGGAGGTATTTAGAGTATTTAAATTTCATTGCTTGGAGAAACCATGCATCCGTCAGACACTTAGGACCATGAAGCAGGATTTCCACCTGCCTCTGTGGTAAGTTTGGGTCTTGGAGTGCTCTCTTTTTCCACTCTGGCAATTCGGTCATAGTTTGAAACCAGCAAAAGTATCTTTCTTCACGTCTTGTTTAATACCACCAATTACATATGATTCCACCTCTGTCTCCTGAGGGGCGACTTGTAGACCCTTAGAGGACAGCCAGTGCTGCGTCCAAGGTAGGGGGTTGTTAGACATGGGAGTATCGAAGACGGGTTTGAGACCGATTGCTCTCATGCGACGGTTGGCAATATACTCAACGTAGGAGCTGAGTAGTTTTTCATTGAGACCAATGATGCTACCATCCTTGAAAAGATACTCTGCCCACTTCTTCTCTTCTTCAACAGTGCGCTTGAATTGCTCTACCGTCCACTGCTCTTCTTCCTTAGCGATTTTAACGATGTCAGGGTCGTCGCCATCACGCCATTTGTTGATGATGTTTTGAGTAAGGACAAGATGCTGGCTTTCGTCTCGGGCGATGAGAGAGATAATTTTAGCGGATCCCTCCATAATTTTGAGCTCACCAAACGCAAACGAGCAAGCAAAAGAGACATAGAATCTGATTCCTTCCAGGATGTTGACATTGACTACTGCCTTGTAGAGTTTCCTTTTGAGCTCATAGAGTTGCTCTTCAGCATAGTATACACCTTCTTGAGCGTGCTGCCAGTCATTACTGTTACCGTATTGCTGTGCTGCACGAATGAAGTCGTCGTATGCTTGAGTAACGCTCTTCGCTCTCTCCATAATGTTAGCATCATCTAGGATGGTGTCAAACACTTCGGTAGGATCAGAGTAGACATTCTTAATAATGTATGTATAAGAGCGGGAGTGAATCATCTCCATCATCTCCCATACGGTCATAGCCCCCTCAAGCTCGGGTAGGCTAACGTAAGGGATAAAAGCCATCCCAGGACCACGCCCTTGTACAGAATCCAACATGATTTGGTATTTAAGATTCGACGTGTAGATATGCTTTTGCTCAGGGCGTAGTTGTGCATAGTCTGCTCTGTCCTTTTGAAGGGAAACCTCTTCAGGTCTCCAGAAGTAACCTAGTTGCTGTTGAGTAAGTTTCTCAAAGACAGGATACTTATATGAATCGTAACGTTGGATGCCTAGTGGGGCACCGAAAAACATAGGTTGTTTCTTTGCATTGACAGGATTCGGATTAAATACCGTCATTCCATCTACCTTGGGTCTGTCTTCGTTTAACTTAAATTTTGCAACTGTCACAATCTTCCTCCTCGGGTGCTGATTCTAGGATTGAATTCAGTAAACTTTCTACTGATTTTTTCTTGTCGTCTTCATCGTCTGCGTCCTTCTTAATATCATATGTATTCTGATAGTAAGAGGTCTTCCATCCATACTTGTAAGTATTCAGGAAGTCTTCTGCCATGACAGAAACTGGGACTTCATTGTCTGGGTAGTTTTCTGGATTGTAACTCCAGTTACCACTAATCGCCTGGTCAAAGAATTTTTGCATTACAGCAACAATATTAATATAACCATGATTAGACTCCATGTCCCAAAGAAGCGTATATACGTTTTTAAGAGTTGTATATTGAGGGACAATCTGTTTGAGGACTCCCTTCTTTGACTTCTTAATGGACAGGAAGGCACGGGGTGGCTCGATTCCGTTGGTTGCATTTGACACAACGGAACTGCTCTCTGAAGGCATCTGTGCGGACAGTGTTGAGTTCCGTAGACCGTATCTAATGATATCGTCTCTAAGACCTTCCCAATCATACTTCAACTCGTTTGCTACGATGTCATCTACGTCCTTCTTGTATGTATCAATTGGAAGAATTCCATCTGAATACTTCGTGCGATTAAAGTATCCACAAGCACCTTTCTCTTTCGCCAACTCATTGGATGACTTGAGAAGATAGTATTGGAATGCTTCCGTCAGGTCATGGACCATCTGTGCTGCTGCTCTCTCAGAATACTTGAGACCATTCTTCGCAAGGAAGTGTGCAAGACCAATGTAACCGATGCCCAATGAGCGACGATTCTTAGTAGAGGTCTCTGCAGCAGTGACAGGGTAGTGCTGGTAGTCAATCAACTCGTCGAGTGCTCTCACTGAGAGGTCACACAACTCTTCCATCTCATCAAAGTTTTTAATCTTACCTACATTGACAGCAGACAAGATGCACAAAGCAATCTCACCCTCAGGGTCATCAATGTGCTGAAGGGGATTGGTGGGCAGAGTAATCTCCTGACACAGGTTAGACATATTCACCTTGTCCTTGAATGAGGAGTGCTCATTGCAATGGTCAAGATTCATAATATACATCCGACCAGTCTCTGCTCTTTCCTTCAGTAGGGAAAGAATTAATTCCTGAGCTCCAATACTGGTCTTAGGAATGGTTTCGTCGTTCTCGTATTCGGTGTAAAGAGAATCAAAGCGACGAGTGCCAAAGGCATCGTATAGACCAGGAACATCATGAGGACTGAAAAGGGTGATATCTTCATTCTTAATAAACCGCTCATAGAATAGTTTACTAATCTGAATCGAATAGTCAAGTTTCCTTACTCGATTGTCTTCACTGCCCTTGTTATTCTTTAGGACAAGGATGTCTTGGATTTCTTTGTGCCAGATTGGGAAGTGGACAGTTGCGCTTCCACCTCGAATGCCATTTTGAGTGCAGCATCGGACAGTCGCCTCAAACTTTTTGAGGAATGGAATAACACCTGTGTGTGCAACTTCTCCGCCTCGGATTTTACTGTTGATGCCACGGATTCTGCCTGCGTTGATACCGATG
>Ga0213858_10001769_pt1 | contig 10337 bp, 9 predicted proteins | sample PICome_FD_160122 | JGI IMG/M metagenome (GOLD analysis project Ga0213858, IMG submission 160122) | Coastal seawater microbial communities near Pivers Island, North Carolina, United States - PICO245 | ecosystem: Environmental > Aquatic > Marine > Coastal | place: USA: North Carolina | collected... | reverse complement strand
TTTAGATGACTATAATTATAAAATGATTAGAAGTGAAAAATTCTATGAGTTTTTATGGGAAAAGATTAAACTAAAGTCAAATATATCATTTGTTAAAGATAAAGTTATTGAAGTTGAGGAACATAGCAATGTTGTACGGGTCAAAACAATGGACAGGTCATATTCAGGCGCCAAAGTCTTTAACAGTATACCAGATTCAGATTTATATAAAGTACAAGATAGGTATCCGGTTCTACAGCAGCATTTTGTAGGTTGGTTTATTAAAACAGAGTCAAATGAGTTTGATGATTCTGTAGCAACTTTTATGGATTTTACTGTTGCTCAAAAAGGCAATACTCGATTTATGTATGTATTACCTATTGAGAAAAATATTGCACTGTTTGAATATACCCTATTCTCAGAAACACTTTTGCCATTAAATGAATATGAAGAATCAATAAAAAAATACTTAGAAAATAAAGGAATAAAAGAATACGAGATTATAGAAAAGGAAAAGGGATCAATTCCAATGACATCATATAAATTCTCAAAATTAAACTCAAAGAATATTTTGAATATTGGTACCGCTGGTGGTTGGACTAAGGCAAGTACCGGCTATACATTCAAAAATACGACTAAAAAAACAAGGTCTTTAGTTCAATATTTGAAACAGAATGATGATTTGTCCAAGTTTCATAAAAGTTCAAAATTTTGGTTTTATGACGTACTGTTTTTAGATGTTTTAGCAAAAAATAATGGTGAGGGTTCAAAATTGTTTGCTTCATTATTTAAAAAAGCAAAAACCAAAACTATTTTGAGATTTTTAGATGAAGAGACCAACATTTTAGACGACTTAAAAATTATTTCTTCTGTGCCACCCAAAAATTTCACTATTGCCTTATTAAGGAGAATCTTTTAAGAAGGGAAGATTTGACCTCTATGCGGTTTTAATGTATCTCTAATTGACTTCATTTTAGATTCTTCGACAACCAAATATACCAAACTGTGCATTTCATTTAAGGTTTCAATACCTGTTTTTTCAATATCTAATTTATTCAAATTGATATACTCTTTAAGGTGAATTAAATGATGTTCTGCGGTATGTTTGTTAATAGGACCTCTAAAATCCCAAATCAACTTAAGTTTTCGCATTTGCAACAGATTTGCCTTTTTCAACAAAATATTTAAAATTATTCATAAATTTTTTGGTCTGTTTTTTAAATGCTCTAGGCATAAAGAACAACATTGCATGCATTGCAAAGGTTGTAGGCTGAAATTCGTTTTTAGAAATCCATTTTGTCTCCCCTTCAGTAATACTTTCAAAAAAGTTTTGTTGAATATTACAAATGCCCTCTGTGTTATAAGTCGCATGAAATTCGTTAGGAAAATTACTTTTAGTAATCGTTTCTATTAGTGCCATTTTTCTATTGCCAAAATCATAATTCAATTTCATTTTAGCACCAAATTCACCTGGTGTGCCAGATAAGTGCTCAGTACTCACTAGGCCTTCCTGCCAATGCAACATATTTTCTGTAGAGTTCATTTTGTGAATAACCTCAGCTAAGGATTTATGAATTATAATTTCAGTTGTGTATTTCATAAAAATAGAACATTAACCAAGTCAAATGTATAAAAAAGTGTTTGATATGGTATTAAAAGTCGTTGTCCTGTTATAAGTAAAAGATTAAATTCAAGTGTTAATAATAATCAAGATTTTCTTAGAAGAAATATTAAATAATAGTATTTCATTCAGTGCGTTAGATTTAAGGTTATTTATAGCTTAACAATAACTTGTAAAATGCACTAATTATATTATTTTTGCTCATCTTCATGATGATAAAAAGTAATTGATTTTAAAAGAAAAAATCTATGACAACTAAGTTTAAATTTTTACTCTTATTTCTATTAGTAGTTCAATTAACAAATGCGCAAGATCAGGATGCAGTTTTACTAACTGTAGATGGAGAAACTATTATGGTTTCTGAATTTTTGAGGGTGTACAATAAAAATTTGGATCTTGTTAAGAACGAAAGTCAAAAGGATTTAGATAGTTATCTAAAACTTTTTACCGAATATCAATTAAAGCTAAAGGAAGCAAAGCGATTGAAATTGGATGAAGATCCTAAATATCAAAGAGAATTTTTAAGTTATAAAAAACAGCTTACTAAAAATTACCTTTCAGAAAACAAGGTCACTGAGGATTTGGTAAAAGAGGCATATGGACGTAATTCATTTGATATTAATGCATCTCATGTGTTGGTTCGCTTAGACGAATCAGTAAAGGATACAACAAACGTTTATGATAAAATTTCTTCCTTACGCAAACGTGTATTGAACGAAGGATTTGACAAAGTAAAAGCTGATGCTCATGATGGTATAACAATTTTCGTTGAAGACTTAGGTTATTTCTCAGCGTTTAAAATGGTTTACGATTTTGAATCAGTAGCTTATAGTACACCTGTTGGTGAAGTGTCAGAGCCTTTTAGAACGCAATTTGGCTATCATGTAGTTAAGGTGAATGATAAAAGACCTTCCAGAGGCACGATTACCGCAGCGCATATAATGGTTGGGCTTAATCAAAAGGACTCATTATTAGTGCCAGAAGAACGTATTAATGAGATTTATAAGAAACTCTCACAAGGAGAGAGTTTTGATGCTTTAGCAAAACAATTCTCTGATGATAAGAGTTCTGCAAAGAACGGAGGAATGCTATCACCATTTAAAAGCGGACAATTAAGTTCGGTTAAGTTTGAAGACGAGGCATTTGGGTTACTAAATGATGGAGAATTTAGCGAACCTTTCTTAACGGACTATGGATGGCATATTGTAAAACGAATTTCTTTAAAGCCAATAAACTCTTATGATGAATTAAAACCTACTCTGGAGGCAAGGGTTAAGAGAGACTCTCGCTCTAAATTGATTAACCAAGCCATGGTGGAGGAGTTAAAAGGGAGATATAATATTGGATCTAATGAAGAAGCCAAATCTTATTTTGAATCACTCATTACGGATGATTATTTCTCTCGTTCATGGAGATTACCAGATTCATTTGAAAAGGATGAGATTATTTTCTCCATTAATCAAAGGGATTTTACCTATAATGAATTTGGCCGCCATATGATGGCTGTACAGCGTACCTATGCCAATAAAGCTAGACCTGCTTCTGAAGTAGTAGAAAAGGAATACGAATCGTTTTTTGAGTCATCTATTCTTAAGTATAGAGAAGATAATCTTGAAATGGAGAATCAAGAATTTGCAAATATTGTAAAAGAGTACAGGGATGGGCTTCTACTTTTCGATTTAATGGAAAAAGAAATATGGAACAAAGCGGCAAAGGATACGGTTGGGTTAGAAAACTATTATGAAAGAAACAAGACTAAATACCAATGGCAAGAGCGTGTTGATTTTGTAATGGCTTCCTCTGCTGATTTAGATATTGCTACTAAATTTTTTAAATTAATTAAGCGCGGAAAATCTCAAGAAGAAATTGAAAATGCTCTTAATAACGATAAAGAACAAAATGTCATATTTACAAAAGGAGTTTACAATACAAATGACAATCGTCTTCCTTCAGATTTTAATGCTAAGAAAGGAGTTTCTGGAGTTTATAACCATAATGAGGCATTTCATGTTATAAATGTAAATGAGATTTTACCAGCAGGTACAAAAACTTTAAAAGAAGCAAAGGGAATGGTGATTAATGATTACCAAAATGAAATTGAAACCAATTGGGTTAAGTCACTTTATGATCGTTTTAGCATTGAAGTAAATAAAGACGCATTAAATGCTGTAAAACAGCTTATTAATAATTAAATATTGACTTGAAACACTTTTCGTTAATAATCATTGTTTTGTTTTTGTTTGTTGGTTGTGACTTTTTTAAGAAGGCCGATGAAGAAGGTGCAGTTGCTCGTGTAAATGATGTTTATCTTTATAAGGATGATATAATGGATTTGGTTCCAGAAGGTGCATCGAGTGCGGATAGCGCTTTGATTGTTAATCAATATATTAATAGATGGGCTTCCCAATTATTATTGATGGATGGTGCCATGTTAAATTTAAACAAATCAAAACAACAGTCGTTTACCAAATTAGTAGATCAATACAAAACGGATTTATATACTAAAGCCTATCTCGATGCATTAGTAAAAAAGAATATAGATACTATTGTTCCAAAACAAGAAGCAGAATTGTTTTATGAAGCCAATAAAGAATCATTTAAGTTAAACGATGATTTGCTTCAGCTTAGATACTTAAGTCTTCCACAAAACCCTATCGATTTAGATACCATAAGAAAAAGGTTTAAACGTTTCAATAATGATGATAAACGTTACTTAGATTCAATATCAGTTCAGTTTAAAGCTTATTCCTTAAATGATTCAATGTGGGTTAAGTATTCTCAGGTAGCAGATAAAGTACCTGTTGTAAATTCTCAAAATAAAAACCAACTGTTAAAAAAATCTAATTTTATACAACTCAAAGATTCAATAAACCTATATTTGATGCAGGTGAAAGATGTAAGAATTCAGAATAATTATGCACCACTCGAATACGTTAGTAGTTCTATAGAACAAATCGTTATAAACAAGCGGAAATTAGAGCTAATAAAGCAACTTGAAAAAGATATTACAAAAGATGCCATTAAAAATAAACAGTTTGAAATTTATGAATAAAGCACTAGTCCTAGTATGCTTATTTTGTTTCAATTTAAGTTTTGCCCAAGAAATTATTGAGGACGAAAAACCAAAGGTTAAAAAGGATACAATACTTAATAAAACGCGGATTAAAGCAGATGGTGTTGCAGCGGTAGTTGGAGAATTCATTGTATTAGAATCTGATTTAGATAGAGAAATTGCTCAGCTTAAAGCACAAGGAGCAGATTTAGAAGGGGTTACTAGATGTGAACTTTTTGGTAGTCTTTTAGAAAGTAAATTATATGCGCACCAAGCGATTCAAGATAGTATTATAGTAAACGAGCTCTATATACAATCATTAGTTGACCAGCAAATTGAAGGTATATTGGCTCAGACTAAAGGAGATATGAATGGTCTTTTGAACTTTTACAAAAAAGACTCAGAAGAAGCATTACGAGAGGAGATGTATGAGATTAACAAAAATGCATACTTAGCCAAAGAAATGCAGGATAAAGTGATACGCGATATTGAGATTACTCCAGAAGAGGTGAGAACCTTTTTTAATGAAATTCCAGAAGAAGAAATACCAACGTTTGGTACGGAGTTAAAACTAGCGCAGATTGTCGTAATTCCTGAGGTAACTGAAGAGGCAAAACAAGCTGTAATTGATAGGCTAAACGGGTTTAAGAAAGACGTAGAGGAGAATGGTGCAAGTTTTACAACCAAAGCTTTATTTTATTCAGAAGATAGTGGATCTAAAAACAATGGAGGTTTGTTACCAACAATGAATCGTAAACGTCCTAGAATGGTTAAGGAATTTAGAGACGTAGCTTTTAATCTTCAAGAGGGAGAAATTTCAGAACCATTTGAAACTGATTTCGGATTTCATATCATTTATCTTGAAAAGGTGAGAGGACAAGAATATGAAGTAAGGCATATCCTTTTAAGACCGGAATTAACTGAAGATGCCATTCAAAAAGCAAAAGATGAAATAAAAGATGTAAGAGAAAAGATAAGTAATGGTCTCGTTACTTTTGCTGATGCAGCAAGAGAGTTTAGCGATGAAAAAGAAACCAAATTTGAAGGAGGTCAATTAACTAATCCTACTACTCAAGATTTTAATTTTGAATTAACAAGGATGGAGCCAGAATTGTATTCTCAAGTACAAGGCTTAAAAGATGATGAAATTAGCCCAGTGATTCAGGATGAGGACAGGATTAACAGAATAAAGTTTAAAATAATGACTGTCACAGACAGAATTGATGATCACAAAGCTGACTTTGCAAGAGACTATCTTAAAATTAAAGATCTCGCACTACAAGACAAACAAGTAAAAGCTATTGAAGTTTGGCAAAGAGAGACCATACGAAATACCTATATCAAAATTAATGGTGAGTATAGAGGTTGTGATTTTCAGAGTAACTGGTTAAAAGAATAAGTTTATGTCTGATGTTACATTAATCGAAAACTTCGTAAAAAAGTATAGTGCTCTAAAAAAAGAGATTGCTAAGGCAATTATAGGGCAAGAAGATGTTGTAGATCAGATATTAATTTCAATTTTTTCTGGAGGTCACTCTCTTCTTATTGGAGTTCCGGGATTGGCAAAAACATTAATGGTGAATACAATTGCCCAAGCCTTAGGATTAGATTTTAAGCGTATACAATTCACTCCAGATCTAATGCCGAGTGATATTCTTGGTAGTGAAATATTAGATGAGAATAGACATTTTAAATTCATCAAGGGTCCGATTTTCGCAAATATTATTCTAGCGGATGAAATAAATAGAACTCCTCCTAAAACACAAGCAGCTTTGCTTGAAGCCATGCAAGAACGTGCGGTGACAGTGGCAGGACACAGATATCAACTGAATTTACCTTATTTTGTATTAGCAACACAAAACCCAATAGAACAAGAAGGAACCTATCCGTTGCCCGAAGCTCAATTAGATCGTTTTATGTTCGCGATTAATTTAAAGTATCCATCATTTAATGAAGAAGTTGAGGTGGTAAAAACTACAACTACTGATATTCAACAAACAGTTGATTCGTTATTCACTGCTCGAGAAATCATAGACTTCCAGCAAGTGATAAGACGCATTCCAGTTGCTGATAATGTTATAGAATACGCCGTATCTTTAGTCTCAAAAACAAGACCTAATACGGAGACTGCAGCTTCTATTGTAAATGAGTTTGTTGATTGGGGTGCAGGTCCTAGAGCATCTCAAAACTTAATTTTAGCAGCTAAAACTCACGCGGCTACGACTGGTAAATTATCACCGGATATTGAAAATGTTCAATCTGTGGCAACAGGTATTTTAAGGCACCGTATAATCAAAAATTATAAAGCAGAAGCCGAAGGAATAACTGATGAAAAAATAATTGAAAGCCTGTTTTAATTTAACAAAAGCTGTATATCTGTTTTTAAGAGCGCTACTTCTCTGGGCACTAGTAAATCATAAAAGCCACGTAGTCTATTTTCTCTATCGACTAAGGCGACATAGCTACTGTGATAAAAATCTGTGCCATCCTCATTTGGTCTAAAATTAGTTTTAAACTGATCAGCCTGTGCTCTTGTATTTTCTTCCGATCCCGTTAATAATTGCCATTTTTCATTATCTATCCCAGTAGATTCGGCATAAGTTCTCAATACTTCTGGCGTATCATAATTTGGGTCAATGGTATGTGAGATAATCATAAAGTCATCAGATGAAAAATTATCAGCAAGATTGGTGAGTTGATAACGCATTGGTGGGCAAATACTAGGGCATCTTGTGAAAAAGAAATTTGCGATGTAAACTTTGCCTTTTGGGTTTGTAAATTCTTTGTTGTGTTGATTGAGAAAGTTAGAAAAAGTAATCTGGTAATAGGTTTTTACACCTTGGTCATTTACCGTATAACTCAAAATTGGTAGTTGTTTACTTTGGGTTTCACAAGCCAATAGAATTACTAATCCTAATAAAATCAAAAATCGAAGTCTCATTGCTCAATAGATTTATAAGCACTGGTTTTCTTGGTCATTTCTTCATCATTGTAAAATATGGCCATACTTGCCATCATTTCTTGATCTGTATTGGTGGTATTATTAACTTCTAACATCATTTCATATTCACGATTTTCATAGAGCCAAATCCCTTCAGTACTTGTAAAAGTAGGTGTATTTTTTAAACCAATTTTATCCTCAAAATTCTCACTTTCACAATTATATATAACTGTATTTGTTGTTTTATCAACAAGTTGTAAACGTTCTGCAAAGGGGTGTAAATGAGACGTAATTTGATGAAGCCTTATACTGTCTTTTATACTCAGTTGCTTCGTTGCATTAAAGGAAAAATGATGTCTTCCAGGTGAAAACAACCAGTGGCCAGATAGTGGATTACCTTTATCATCGTAATACGTATGGAGTTTTGTTTCAACGGGAATACACGCATTTGGTAATTTATCAGTAGGACCAACAAAAGGGTTATTAATATCGAAAGGAAGAATCATATATAAAGATTTTGGTTGTAGCGCTTTTAATGGCTTTTCACCGTGCTTTATAAAACCTATTTCAATCTTGTGCTTAATATTAAAAATAGAATCTGTTACATTATGGTTTAAGGCTTGAGCGTTCAGAAAAATACGTTCGTTAGAAAATACCGGAAAACCAAATCCTTCTGGTAATTCGAAGGCTTCAATACCATTACTTATTGATGTTATTCTTGGATATTGTTTATTAATTCTTTCGGTAAGATTCCATCGATTGTAATGCTCAGCATCGCGATATTCAAAATTAGTATGACAGACAAAATCATTGGGTATTCGAGTAGATTCATCAGATAAAAAGGCTTCAGTTTTAAATGAGGTAAGCCACAATAGTTCTTCTGTTGAATTATCTATGGCTAAATATTGATCCGACTTAGGACCTTCCATTGATTCATATATGTTACTAATTACAAAAGTAGGTGTAGTAAAAACAACTTTGTTTTCATATAGCTCTTTATCCCACTCTGAATCTACAATATTAAGACCATATAAAAATTTCGATTTAATAAGTTCTTGGTGTCGTGTTTTTAGATTAAAAAAATAAATAATACCACCGACTGCTACTATAAAAAGAAAAATAGATATACTTTTAAAACTTAACTTCATGTTTTAAACGAGTTTATAACAAATTTATAAAATGTAAGTTTTTTAAATTGGATATATGAAAATTAATTATGATAATCGCATTTTTGGATTAGATATAATGCGAGCTGCAGCCATACTTATGGTTGTCTTTTCGCATACACTTTGGATACTACTTCCAAGAACAAAAAATCTAGTGACTGAAGTATTAAGCCTTTCAGGATTATTAGGGGTTGAAATATTTTTTGTTCTAAGTGGTTTTTTAATTGGTAGGATTATATACAATACTTTTGTTAATGGTGACTTTACCATTAAAAAAGTAGGCTACTTTTGGATTAGGCGTTGGTTTAGAACATTACCTAACTATTATTTAATACTAATAGTTAATATTGGCTTGGTTATATATTTTAAGGCCTCACTACCTGAAAATATAGTAAGCTACTTTTTCTTCTTGCAAAATTTTTCTACTGAAATGCCTGGTTTTTTCGTAGAATCTTGGAGTTTACCCATTGAGGAGTTTGCCTACATAATTGGTCCATTACTTCTTTATCTAATAATGTTCTTGAGACTACCTTTAAAGCGTAAATACCTTTTTGGAATCATAACATTGCTTATTATAGTTTGTTTTATGGTGAACAAGGTATTTTATAACATCAATAATGAGGTCAAGGACATGAACTATTGGAATGTTAACCTTAAAGCTGTTACTATTTATCGAATTGATGCTGTTTATTACGGTGTCTTGGCAGCTTGGGTGTCAATTTTAATACCTAAAATTTGGAAAAAGTACCGTTACTTTTTGTTCTTATTAGGACTTTTTATTCTAGCGTCCTTAAATTTTGTTATACCTTCTCAGAAAATTTTCATAGAGAACCATTCATTTTTTTGGGATGTCTTGTACCTACCAATAAATTCTTTAGTTTTTGTAATGTGCTTGCCTTTATTATCCAGTATTAATTCGGCACCTAAACTACTCTTAATACCCATTACTTACATTAGTATAATATCATATTCAATGTACTTGTTGCATTATTCTGTTGTAATGCAATTACTTCAATACTATTTTCCAACAGAAGGATTAGTTGGTATTCAATTGTATGCGTATTTGTTTGTTTATCTCATGCTTACTTTTATTAGTTCTTACTTATTATATCGATTTTTTGAGAAACCTTTTATGGATTTAAGAGATAAATCGTTTTTTTTGAAAAGATTTAAGGCAAATTAAATTATTGACTTAATAAAATCTTATTGAAAAAAATGATGATTCGTCAAAAGCTCTTCAATTTTTTACGCTTTTAATAAGTTTTTCTTGAACGTTTTCGTAAATCATTCCATATTTTTAAAAGTGGGCGTAAATGCTTAGTTTTGCTCACCCGATGGAGTATCGGAATATTCAATGTAAATCAATTAAAAATATAATATATGGCATTTGATATTGACATGATTAAAAAGGTTTATACCAATATGACTGAGCGAGTAGATGCTGCTAGAGCTATTGTTGGTAAACCATTAACTCTTTCAGAAAAGATATTATATTCTCACTTGTGGGATGGGAAACCTTCAACTGCGTTTACTCGTGGTAAAGATTATGTTGATTTTGCTCCAGACCGTGTAGCATGT
>Ga0213858_10001768_pt1 | contig 10337 bp, 7 predicted proteins | sample PICome_FD_160122 | JGI IMG/M metagenome (GOLD analysis project Ga0213858, IMG submission 160122) | Coastal seawater microbial communities near Pivers Island, North Carolina, United States - PICO245 | ecosystem: Environmental > Aquatic > Marine > Coastal | place: USA: North Carolina | collected... | reverse complement strand
AGGCGTTTTGGCGGCATAGATTCTGGTGTTTCCGAAAATACAAGAGATATTTTCTTAGAAAGTGCCTATTTTAATCCTGTTAGTATTCGTAAAACTGCAAAAAGACACGGATTAAATACTGATGCTTCTTTTAGATTTGAGCGTGGTATCGATCCCAATAGTACAGAGTATGCTTTAAAACGTGCAGCTTTGTTGATTTGCGAAGTCGCTGGTGGTGAGATTACAAGTGATATCTCTGACTCCTATCCTGTAAAGATTGACGATTTTCAAGTGAGATTGAGTTTTGACAACGCCAAAAAACTCATTGGAGAAGAAATCCCGAGGGAAACAATTAAAAGCATATTGACTTCATTAGACATTAAGGTAAACAATGTAACTGAAACTGGTTTAGGATTGACCGTTCCTGCATATAGAAATGATGTCCAAAGAGAGGCAGATATCATCGAGGAAATCCTACGTGTTTATGGCTACAACAATATTTGTACAACTGAAAAATTAAATGCTTCGATATCTAATTCAACAAGATTTGAGGATTATAAACTTCAGAATATCATTGGTCATCAATTGGCATCTCAAGGGTTTTTTGAAATCATGACTAATTCCCTAACAACTCCAGATTACATTGGACTGAGTGAACAATTAAATGCAGAGCATAATGTAGAAATGCTTAATCCTCTTAGTAGTGATTTAGGTGTGATGAGACAGTCATTATTGTTTTCTGGTTTAGAAACTGTTGCACACAATATTAATAGAAAACGCGGTGATCTTAAACTGTTTGAGTTTGGTAAATCTTACCATAAATACAATGAGTCTCGAGAAGAATATAAACACCTCTCATTGTTTGTGACAGGAAATAAAACCAAAGAAAGTTGGAATTCTAAAGCGAGCCCAAGTGATTTCTTTTATTTAAAGGGAACCGTTCAAGGCATTTTAGAACGTCTAGGTATAAACAACCTAAGGTCTGCACCTGTAAAATCTGATTTGTTTAATGAAGGAATGACCTTATCGCTCGGCAAAAAGAAATTGGTTGACTTTGGATTGGTTAAGAAGTCAATATTAAAGTCTTTCGGAATTTCTCAACAAGTATTATTTGCTAATATAAATTGGGATAATGTGTTAGATATGGCAAAGCATAACACTATCACTTTTAAAGCCATACCAAAATACCCTGAAGTTAGACGTGATTTTGCCTTGTTAATTGACAGATCAGTTACATTTGAAGATATTTTTACTACTGCAAAACAGACAGAGAAACAACTACTTAAAACTATAAATCTCTTCGATGTTTATGAAGGTGAAAATTTACCTGAAGGCAAAAAGAGTTACGCCGTAAGTTTTACACTTCAAGATAAAAATAGAACCTTAACTGATAAACAGATTGATAAGATTATGTCTAAGCTGCAATCTAATTTTGAAAGTAAGTTAGGTGCAGAATTAAGGTAATATGAGAATTAGTTATATTTTTTACTTTTAACAAGAAAATTAAAGACTACTATGGCAAAAATCACATTTGGTGGAAATCCCGCCACAACTATTGGAGAACTTCCTGAAATTGGTACAAAAGCACCTGATTTTAAATTAACAGCAACAGACTTATCAGATAAAACTTTATCCGATTTTTCCGGTTCTAGATTGGTCCTAAATATTTTTCCGAGTATCGGAACAGGAGTTTGTGCTCAATCTGTAAGAACATTTAATGAAAAAGCGAGTGGATTAAAAAAAACAAAAGTATTATGCATCTCAAAAGATCTACCTTTTGCACTAACAAATTTTTGCGGTGCTGAAGGGTTGGATAATGTCATAACTTTGTCTGATTATAAGACTGGTAATTTCGGAGTGTCATATGGAGTTACGTTAAAAGACAGTGCATTTGAAGCTCTTTTATCGCGTTCAGTAGTCGTTTTAGATTCTGATGGCTCAGTTTTGTACACGGAACAAGTTCCTGAAACTGGTGACGAACCAAATTATGAAGCTGCATTAAATGCATTAGGCTAAACGGAGCTAAAACTCAATGGAGAAAAAGGAATCGTTTATTGTCAATAGACTTAAAAGCGTAGGCTATGCCTTTAAGGGTATGCTGATGCTTATACGGACGGAACCAAGTATTCAGATTCAAGTCTTTATAGCCATTGCAGTAACGATAGCAGGATTTTATTTTGATATCTCTAGAACAGAATGGATGATACAAATAACTATGATAGGATTGGTTATGAGTATTGAAGGTATAAATACTGCAATTGAATATTTGGCAGATTTTGTGCATCCAGAGCAACACAAAAAAATTGGTTTAATTAAGGATATTGCGGCAGGTGCTGTTTTTATAGCGTCAATTATAGCTGTTATCATTGCCGGAATAATTTATATTCCTAAATTTCTTTAATACCAAAAGCCTTAGGATTAGCGTTACATATTTGTATTTTTGTTCTACCCTTGATTACAACAACTTACTATGGTACATATCAGGTACTTTTTGTTTTTAATAATCCTACTACCTTCTATTCAGTATTTAAATAGTACAGATGCAACATTTAAGTTTTTTAGTGAAGACCGTAATGGGCATCTTTTTATTTCTTATAACAAGATTGAACAAACAGAATGTATTTCTAACAAGTTGGTTTTAGGTAAATTTGATTACCGTAATAGCACTAGATTTACTAAAGTAGATTCCAAATATTCGGCCAAAGAAATTTATCTTAACAAGCAGGTTTATGAAGCATTTATTGAAATGTATGACGCAGCTAAAAAAGATGGAGTTAATTTAAAAATCTTGTCAGGCACTCGAAATTTCAAGGAACAAAAAGCTATTTGGGAACTCAAGTGTTTGAATTACAAGTATTTAAATCCGAAAGAACGTGCAAAAAAAATACTTGAATATAGTTCCATGCCGTCTACTTCTAGACATCATTGGGGTACAGATTTAGATTTAAATAGTCTTAATAATTCGTATTTTAACAGCGGAATTGGATATGAAGAATACAAATGGCTTAAAGCTAATGTTAATAGGTTCGGTTTTTATCAGGTTTACACATCCAAATCAAAAGGTAGAACTGGTTATAATTTAGAGAAATGGCATTGGTCTTATTTGCCGGTGGCTAATAAATATTTGAATTATTATAATTCTCATACGGACTATAATGACATTAAGGGATTTAAAGGTGATTATCTAGCTACTGAAATGAAAATGATAAATGATTATGTAAATGGCCTATCCAAAAAAGTTATAGATTACAGAAATAAATAAGGATTCCAATATACTGGATCATATATGGCAAAAAAGACAACTAAAAAGAAAAGCACGACAAAAACTAAATCGAAGGATTCATTAAAAAAACCTTCACTAAAATTATCTAATCAACAAAAATTAGTATTTGGCAGTTTGTTGATTATAGTTGGCGTATTGCTTTTTATTTCCTTTTTATCATACATTTTCACGGGTAAAGAAGACCAAAGTGTATTGTCTAATTTTCCAGAACGAACTGAGGCATATAAGAATTGGGCTAGTCAATTAGGCGCTTGGGTAAGCGAATTATTTATATCTAAAGGATTTGGTATCCCTTCATTTATATTTTCAGGTTTGGTTTTTCTTGCTGGTGTCTATGTGACACTTAATTTAAAAAAAGACCGTCTAAGAAAACATTGGATTTGGGGTACGTTAATTGTCATATGGCTTTCAATCTTGTTTGGGTTCTTTACTCATAAATATGATATTCTTGGCGGTACGATTGGCTTTGAAATAAATCAATTCTTACAAGATTATATTGGCAAAATAGGAACAGCTCTATTACTGTTATTTGGTTTGATCACTTATTTAGCCATTAGATTCAAGGTAACAGGGGATACTTTTGTCAATATATTTAAGAGTGCAAAACGTAACATTAAAGAAGATTTAACCACTGAGGAGGAAATGACTACTTTTACTGTTGATAATAGCTTAACAGAGGAAGCTGAATCTATTAAATCTGCATTTGAGATTCCACTAGAAAATCCAGAACCAACAATTTCAAAATATTCTAAACCTGAATCAAAAAAGAAAGAAATTAAAGTTGAGATCGAAGCACCTGGGAAAAAAGAAGTTCAAATTCCAGAATTAAAGGTTGAAGTTGAAGCCATAGAAGAAGAAAAATCTGAGTTAGATAATCTTTCAGACAAATTAGTTGAAGATTTTGGTCAATTTGATCCTACTCTAGAACTGGGTAAATATCAATTCCCTCATTTAGATCTATTGAAAAAGTACGATAACGAAGGAATATCAATTGATCAGGAAGAATTAGAGGAAAACAAAAATAGAATTGTAGAAACCTTAAACAATTACAAGATTGGCATTAGCAGTATTAAAGCTACTATTGGACCAACTGTAACACTATATGAAATTGTACCTGATGCTGGTATAAGAATTTCTAAAATTAAAAATTTAGAGGATGATATAGCATTGTCATTAGCAGCCTTGGGCATAAGAATAATTGCACCTATTCCAGGCAAGGGTACCATAGGTATTGAAGTCCCTAATAAAAAAGCAACTATTGTATCTATGCGTAGTGTAATAGCCTCGCAAAAATTCCAACAATCTAAAATGCAATTACCAATTGCATTTGGTAAAACCATTAGCAATGAAACATTTGTTGTAGACTTAGCTAAAATGCCTCACTTACTTATGGCAGGTGCTACCGGACAAGGTAAGTCTGTTGGTTTAAATGCTGTGTTGACTTCTCTATTGTACAAAAAACATCCTGCGGAAGTAAAATTTGTTCTTGTAGATCCTAAAAAGGTAGAGTTGACGCTTTTCAATAAAATAGAACGTCATTATCTGGCAAAACTTCCGGATAGTGAAGAGGCTATCATAACAGATAATACCAAGGTAATTAATACCTTAAACTCGTTATGTATTGAAATGGATAATCGCTATGAAATGCTTAAAAATGCATTTTGTAGAAATATTTCGGAGTATAATGCAAAGTTTAAGGCAAGAAAACTAAACCCAAATGATGGGCATCAATTCTTACCATACATTGTATTGGTTGTAGATGAGTTTGCCGATTTAATAATGACAGCTGGTAAAGAGGTAGAAACTCCTATTGCGAGATTAGCACAATTGGCAAGAGCGATTGGTATACATCTTATTATTGCCACACAGCGTCCGTCTGTAAATGTTATTACAGGTATTATAAAAGCAAACTTCCCGGCAAGAATTGCTTTTAGAGTAACTAGTAAAATAGATTCTAGAACCATTTTAGATGGTTCTGGAGCAGATCAGTTAATTGGTCGTGGTGACATGCTTTTTACGCAAGGAAATGATTTAATTCGGTTACAATGTGCATTTGTAGACACTCCAGAAGTGGAAAAAATTACTGAATTTATCGGATCTCAAAAAGCATATCCAGATGCACACTTATTACCAGAATATGCAGGTGAAGAAGGTGGCACAAATCTTGATATAGATATTGCAGATAGAGATAAGTTGTTCAGAGAAGCTGCAGAAATAATTGTGACAGCCCAACAAGGATCTGCATCACTATTACAACGTAAATTAAAATTAGGATATAACAGAGCTGGTAGAATAATTGATCAGTTAGAAGCTGCCGGAATTGTTGGTCCTTTTGAAGGTAGTAAGGCAAGACAAGTCTTAGTACCAGATTTTGTAGCATTAGATCAATTATTAGAAAACGAAAAACAATAGAAAAGTAGACATATACGACATGAAAAAGTTAGTTTTAATATTAAGTTTAGCCCAAGGATTTTCAGGCTTAGCACAAAATGATGCTAAGGCAGAATCATTACTTAATGAGGTAAGTCAGAAAATTAAAACTTATAAGAATATTAGCTTAGACTTTAAATACGAGCTTAATAATATAAGTGAAAATATTAATCAAGAAACCCGAGGCGATGTTGTTATTCAAGGCGAAAAATACAAGCTTAATGTATTAGGTATTACTCGTATTTATAATGGCAAAACGCTTTATACTATTAGCCCAGAGGATGAAGAGGTAACTATTTCTTCAGATAACACGGATGAGGAAGGAACCATAACTCCGAGCAAAATGCTTTCTTTTTATGAAGATGGTTACACCTACAAAATGGATATTATTCAAAATGTAAGAGGAAGAAAAATTCAGTACGTTAAACTTAATCCTATCGATACAAATTCAGAAATAAAAAACATTTTATTGGGTATCGATGCTACTACAAAACACATCTATAACCTCATAGAAAATGGTAAAAACGGAACAAAAACCACATTAACCGTTAATTCTTTTAAAACAGACGAGCCTATATCAAAAACCTTATTTACATTTGATGAAAGTAAATACAGTGATTACTTTATCAATAAAATTGATTAAGGTTTAAATAGTAATTTGTGAAAATATTAGATAGGTACATACTTATCACATTTCTTAGAACGTTTTTTAGCGTTTTTATCATATTCATGTTCATCTTTGTTCTGCAAGGGCTTTGGCTTTATATATCAGAATTAGCAGGTAAAGATTTGGATATTTCTGTTACAGCCAAATTTATTCTATATTACATGCCAAGGCTCATACCATTGGTTGTGCCACTCACCATATTATTAACTTCAATAATGGTATTCGGTAATTTCGCAGAAAATTATGAGTTTGCCGCAATGAAGTCTACTGGTATTTCTTTACAACGCGCAATGCGAAGTCTAAGTGTTTTTATAGTCATCTTAGGCGTTGCTTGTTTCTTTTTTGCAAATAATGTAATTCCTTGGGGAGAGTATCATTTCTACAATCTTCGTAAAAACATTGCTAAAGTAAAACCTGCTCTAGCCATCGCAGAGGGTCAATTCAATGAAATTGGAAACATTAATATTAAGGTTGATAAAAAAACTGGTGAAAGAGGTCAATATTTAGATGGCGTAATCATTCACGAAAAAAGCAGTACAAGAACGGGAAACCATAAAGTTATAGTTTCAGAGAAAGGCGAGCTTAAAAGTAGTCCAGATTCTAATGTGTTACAGCTAGAGCTATTGAACGGAAATTATTATGAGGAAATAATTGATTCCAAAAACAGTAGAAACGAAAAGAAACCTCATGCCAAAAGTTATTTTGAAAGTTATATCATAAATGTTGATTTAGAAATTTTAAATACTGAAGACCTAGACGAAAAAAGTCAAAGTGACAGGTACAGTATGTTAGATATAAAGCAGTTAAACAGGGCTATAGATACTTTAGATAAAGAACGTAAAGATGATTTAAAAGCATTATCTAATACCCTTTATAACAGATCTACTTATACTGCCTTAAATTTAAATATAGATAAGAATAAAAAAGACTCACTCTATACAGGTGAGTTATTGGATTTGTTTAATCTTCAAAACAAGCTTCAAATTATAAATTTAGCTACAAATTCGGCCAATAGCACCACTCAGATAATTGAATCTAACAAACGAAATTTTGCGACCAAAAAAATATGGTACAACAAACATATTACTGCTTTACACGACAAGTTTGTATTAGCTGTCGCTTGTATTATTCTGTTTTTTGTAGGAGCACCTTTGGGAGCTTTAATTCGTAAAGGAGGATTAGGTTTACCTATGGTTGTTGCCATTGTTTTATTCCTCACCTATCATTTCTTTGGGATTTTTGCTATTAACAGTGCAGAAAAAGGAAGTTTAAATCCTATTATAGGATCTTGGTTATCTACAACAGTAATGTTACCTTTGAGTATCTATTTGACATCACGTGCAACCAATGATAAAGGTGTTTTCCAAATAGACCCACTTCTAGTTCCTTTGAAACAATTATTTACTTCTAAACGTCCGATCCGTCTATCAGAAAGTGAGACCAAAGAATATAATTATTACAAAAAGTATACTCTTGAAGAACTGGTTAAGGTAATAAAAAGCCAAGGTGAATATGATCTAGACAAAAGACCAAAGGAGATTGCACTTCATAACTTGCTTAACCGTAATATTTCACTTGAAAACTTAAAAACTGAAGGTCTTGAGATACCGGCCAAACTCATAGAAGCCAAATCGATTCTCAAAGACTTTAAGGATTACTCCAAGACAAGCTTAGTTAGTTTTACGATTGGTGGTATCTTATTGATATTGCATTTTGTCTTTAGAAATAACAAATTACCTGAATTGGCTGAAGCATCTTTAAGTTTGAGTATTATAAGTTTTATTTTTTTGGCAATTTATGCCGTAGTGTCTGCGATTGTTTATTCAAATTTTTACAAGACAATTAACGAAAAACAAAAACGGATAAATCCAATTTGGTTCTTTATCACACTTCCACTCTACCCTTTAAAATATATCTTCCTCAAAAATAGAATAGAACAACACTTCTATCTCAGCTGTATTAGTAATATAAAATAAACTTATCTTTGCCCTTTAAATTGATTCTATGGGTACTACTGCAAAAACCAGAACATCTCTAAATACCATTGAAGAAGCCATTGAAGATATTCGTCAGGGTAAGGTGATTATTGTGGTTGATGATGAAAACAGAGAAAATGAAGGAGATTTCTTAGCTGCGGCAGATAAGGTGACTCCAGAAATGATCAATTTCATGGCTACACACGGTCGTGGTTTAATTTGTGTACCACTAACCGAAAACAGATGTGAAGAACTTGAGCTAAATATGATGGTTAGAAATAATACTGACCCAATGGAAACAGCTTTTACAGTATCCGTAGATTTAAGAGGAAATGGAGTAAGTACAGGAATTTCTGCAAGAGACCGTGCGAAAACCATAAAGGCATTGGTTAACAGCGAGACACGAGCATTTGAGCTAGCAAGACCTGGACATATTTTTCCGCTTGTTGCCAAAGAAGGAGGTGTTTTAAGAAGAACTGGTCATACTGAAGCAGCAATTGATTTTGCTAGGTTAGCAGGATTTTCTCCTGCTGGAGTAATTGTGGAGATTATGAATGAGGATGGTACTATGGCACGACTACCTCAATTAATGGAAGTGGCAAATAAGTTTGACTTAAAAATAGTTTCAATTGAAGATTTAGTCGCCTACAGAATGGAGTACGACTCTTTAATCGAGAAAAAAGAAGATTTCGAAATTGAAACTCGTTTTGGGAGATTTAGACTTCGAGCTTATTTACAAACAACCAACAATCAAATTCATATCGCCTTAACCAAAGGCAATTGGCTATCTGGTGAATCTGTTTTGACGCGAGTTAATGCAACATTAGTTAATAATGATATTCTTGGTACACTCACCAATAATGCTGACAAGCAATTAGATGATATGTTTAATGTTATCAATAATGAAGGCAAGGGTGCTATTATCTTTATTAATCAACAAGCACAGTCTATGAATCTTTTAACGAGACTTTCTATACTTAAAGAGAATCAAGTTGAAGGAAAATTGGTAAAAGCACCAAGTATTGGAATGGATAGTAAAGACTTTGGTATAGGTGCTCAAATACTTCACGATTTAAAGATTAGCAAATTAAAGCTAATCTCAAACAGTCTTCAGACTAAACGTGTTGGAATGATTGGTTATGGATTGGAGATTGTAGATTACGTAAATTATTAATCTATAATAATTTTCTTAGTTACGCTTTTATCACCTGAGTATAACTTCAATACATATAAACCCTGCTTAAGGTTTTCTATATTTAATTTTGTTAAGTTGTTGGTTTTACTCAGTACAATTTGACCCAAGGGATTATACAGATCTACACGATCAACTTGCTCGGTTGAACTTATATTGATTAGACTTGATGTAGGATTAGGGTAAACGCTAAATTTCTTTGCAAAATTCTCGTCAATACTTAATCCAGTGTTCTGAAATACCCTTACATAATCAATAACCATATTGCTTTCAACAAAGTTTGGATCTATTGCACCTGACCCACCACCCATTGCAATATTTAGAAGTAAATATTGATCTGCATCAAAAGGCCAAGTACTAGAATCCTTAACTGCTGGATTGTACGTATAAAAACCAACACCATCAATTAAAAACGTAATTTGATTTGGAGACCAATTCATAGAATATACATGAAAATTATTGGCAACATCAGGAAGAATGTAAGATTGAAAATTTTCAGTCGCTCCAAAACTTGAAGGTGTATGTATAGCGCTACTCACATGATTTGTGGCACCTAAACCATGTTCCATTATATCTAATTCACCACAAGCAGGCCAGCCTGTTGTTCCAAAACCTTGGGTTTCCCAATAAGCACCTGTTTCTGTGATGTTTTTTCCTAATGTCCAGATTGCAGGCCATGTTCCCTCACCAAATGGTAGTTTTGCCCTTACATCTACTCTACCATATTTAAATGCAAATTTAGAATTAAGGCGAGCCGATGTATAGTTTAAGTTTACTCCATCTTGTGTAAAATTCTCTGCTTTGGCTACA
>Ga0213858_10001767_pt1 | contig 10341 bp, 10 predicted proteins | sample PICome_FD_160122 | JGI IMG/M metagenome (GOLD analysis project Ga0213858, IMG submission 160122) | Coastal seawater microbial communities near Pivers Island, North Carolina, United States - PICO245 | ecosystem: Environmental > Aquatic > Marine > Coastal | place: USA: North Carolina | collected... | reverse complement strand
ATTTAACGCGCATTTGAAACAAGCGAATGTGTCTTGAAATGTGAGTTAATCCAAGGACATGGCGCGGGTATTGGTAGTTGGCTCGGGCTTGGCTGGGTTGGGCGCTGCTCTTGAGTCTGCGATTAGAGGGCACCAAGTTGTAATCCTCGAGAAACGAAAGCAGTTAGGCGGAAAGGCTACGAGTACTGACTTCGATGGAATTCCTGTTGGATTTGGTCCTCATTTACTTCTCAAAAACGGACCATTGCATAAATTATGTAAAAAATTAAGCAGAATGAGACCGAAAACCAGTCCATTGCTAGCAGGAAAAATAAATATCGTAAATCATGGTCCCCTAAAGCCATTGGATGATGTAAAAAAGAGCATTGAATTTAAACGTGCTTTGAAGAATAATGATTTGCAAAATACTTCACTTCAAGCAGCTGATTTCATTGCCTCATGGGGGCTTGAATCTGGAATCAGAAGGAAGGCTTTGCTTAGCAATAATCTGCTTTCCACCAATGAGGGTTGGCAAGGATTAATCGGTAGAATCATGCTTGCTCTTGACGAGGTTGGAGTTTATCTAGAACATGGCAGGACTGTTGAAAAAATAGAAGGTAAGAGCGTAATCTTAGCAGATGGTAAGGATACAATTGCAGATTATGTAATCCTTGCATGTGGATTGAAAGAGAGCAATAGAATATTGAAAAATTCTGGCTTGCGAGAACTCCCCCCCGTTCCTACAATCTCTGCTAGCACTATCGAAGTTGCCCTAGATTCTTACCCATTCTCTGGCAAACATGCGGAGATTGATTTAGAACAGAAAGTTGCAATATTCGACATGAGGAGGATTGCCCCCAATCTGGCTGGAATGGGATCTCATATTTCCGCTTTGAAAATTATTGACGATGCAAGTGGTGAAGAAAATCTCGGACAACTTGAGCAGATTCTTGATTCCAGATGCTCTGGCTGGAGAGATCACATTATAAGCATAAGAAAAACAAAAAATGTATCTATTGGAGTAAGCAATGAACATAGAATTTCTGCTGACCTTTATGCACAAAATAATATCTTCTTGGCGGGCGATTGGATAGAGAATGAACATATTTTATCCGATGCAGCATTAGAAAGTGGAAGGCAATCTGCAAGATTATTTCCTAAAGCAAAATGATACTATGGATAGCATGAAAGGCTACCAAATTAGCCGATATACATGCGTGTAGTCACGTGGAATGTAAACGGACTTAGGGCTGCTATTCGAAAGGGATTTGATGAATGGTTTGAACAGATTGACGCAGATGTATGGCTATTGCAAGAAACCAGAGTATTGGAAGAGCAATTTCCCAAAGGTTGGAATTGGCCATCAACTCACGAAGCAGAACTTCATCCTGCAGAAAAGAAAGGATACTCCGGCGTTGCCACTCTTGGCCGTGAAATGGAAGTACTTGGCAGAGGGATGCAAAGTGAAGTGTATCCTGAGGACACTGAAGGGCGGATTTTGATTACAAAACACGGAAATCTGACTTGTATTAACACATACCTACCAAACGGTTCAGCGAAAAGTGAGCGTCAGGAATTCAAAGAAAAGTGGATGGATGATTGGAGAGCATGGTTATCACAATTTTTGGACAGCAAGGAGCCTGTAATTGTGGCTGGAGATTTGAATATTGCACACACTGAAGACGATATTTGGAACCCTGGAGGTAACAAGAAGACCAGTGGGTTTCTTCCTCAAGAAAGAGAGTGGTTCACAAAATTATTGTCAGATGGCTGGTCTGATGCCTTCAGAGAATTCGTAGGAGAAGGGCAGAAAATCTACTCTTGGTGGTCTAATCGTGGAAATGCAAGGGAACTGGACAGAGGATGGAGAATCGATTACTTATTGTGTAATCCTGCTGCCGCTAATTGTGTAAAAAATGTCCAGATAAATAGGGAGGCTGGACTCCAAGTTTCAGATCATGCACCTGTGATTCTAGACCTTGAAATCTAAATACTTCCCCTCAATATGATTTCAAATCAATCGATGAATTCGGTTGCTTGGGATAGGAATTTCTCGGAAACTTCCTGTAATTTACGTACACTATCTGCTGAAATTTTAATCAGAAAGTTTCCGGATTCAGATTTTGAAACCTCTAATTTCATCTCTTCAGCAATCGCAAGTGCTTTCTCAATTCCATCAGCATTACCCGGGAATTCCAGCACAACTTCGCTCTCGCCCATGCGCATGGTAAGCATAGCCATGATATGAGCATGACTTTTGGCCTTGTCATGGCGAAACCAGGAACAAATGATGGCTTTGGTGTCATCGCTGGTTCTGGTGGAGTGGAATTAGGTGAATATCGCTCTGAACATGAAGGAAGAAAAGGGCTGCTTTTGATTAGAGGAGAAGAGGATACGACTGAGTTTGTGGCTCTTGTCAAAACTATGGGTATTGAAATTGTTGAAGTCATTGCACAATCCGGTAATCCTGACCCTAAATCTTACTTTGGAAAGGGAAGATTGCAAGATGTTTCTGATGAATTAAAAATGAGAAGTAGCGGACATCCATGGAGCGGTGTAGATTTAATTTTAGTTCACTCAAATGCAAGCCCAAGACAACTTGTAGGAATATCAAAACAAGTTGAAATCGAAGTATGGGACCGTGTGAGGTTATTGCTATCTTTGTTCCAATCTCATGCCTCGTCATTGGAGGCAAGGACTCAAGTTCGAATCGCAAGGTTGCGCTCCGATATTACAGTTCTGCGCGAATTGATAAATCAAGAGACTACTGGTGAAAGAGCCGGTTATGGTGGAGGCGGTGTTACCGGAATCCAGGCTGCTTTACAGAATTTCAACAGAGAACTTGCTACCTTGAGAAAGAGATTGAATAAGTATGCAAGGGCACAAGCTGAGCGCAGAAAGAAAAGAGTAAGATCCGGAGCAATGACAGTTGGATTGGTCGGTTACACTAACGCCGGAAAATCCAGTCTATTCCGAAATCTATCGGGAAAACAGGTTTTGGTACAAGACAAGTTATTCTCAACGCTTGAAACAACCATAGGCAGGATGGAAGAGAGCCCAAGGATATTGTTAGCAGATACCATCGGTTTTATCGATAATCTGCCCAGTCAGACTCTCGAGGCATTTAGGGCAACCCTAGCAGAAGCATTTGAGTGTGATTTACTGATTTTGGTTTTGGATTCAACTGATAATGAAGAGGAATTGCTTAGAAAACTGTACACTTCTCTTAGAGAAATCGATTCCCACACGCCTTTAGAAGATGAGGATGATCCAACATCGAATACATTGACACAGGATATGATGTTGATATTGAGTAAAGTCGACCTTGCTACGGATGAAAGATTAGCGATATCTGAGCAATTGGTTATGGAGGAAGGTTTGGACCAGCCTTTCCTGGTTTCATCACACGAAGGTACTGGCATGGCTCAGTTAAAGAATGAAATTTTGTTTAGACTATATGGACCAAAAGTGGAGTTGATTATTACTCCAAATCCACCCGATGGAGGAAGAGATGTACGGGCATACCTCAGCCAAGTGCATGATACGGGATTGGTTCAAGAATTCACTGAAAGAAAGGATGGAGGGTTTGATGTGTTATTTTGGTGTGAATCTGGAGCACTTGCTAAGTTAATTGGTAAATCTGATGGAAGAATAAAGAAAATCGAATAATTAGCAAGGGGTTCAAAAAATATCTCTGTTAGGCACAATCATGGCGGAGGAGGAAAAGAATAACACTTCTCCAGACCAAGAAAAAGATTACTTGACAGACATTATTGAGGAATCTGGAGATGTGGTTTTTGCTAGTTCAAATGTATTGTTAAAGATAGAGAAACGTGAACTACACTCTAGAGCGAAATGGATTTCTATTCTAATTTTATTTGTGGCAATGTCAGGATTCCTAAACGGCTTAGACTATGCTTCTCCAGATTCTGGATTGATTAGACCCGATGAATTTGTTTATGCCTTAACAGCGGGAGCGCCAGAAGACTCTGCAATCTTTTCCGGCACTGTTCTTGATGAAAATGGCAACCCAATCGAGAATGTGAGCATCAACATACAATGGCAGCAAAACAACACTTGGTTATCCAAGCAAATCCCCGTTGACGAGAATGGATTTTTTGAGCAAGAAAATCTAACCCCTGCCCTTACCAGAGTAGATGTCATCAAGGATGGTCCGGAATACAAAGATGTCCTTACTGTACCTGTTTTACTATCCCCTCCTGCACTATTCGAGCCATATGGTTTCACTGAGATAAATTTCATTTTCCCGAGTGTAAGTGAATTCGAAAGTAGTGAATGTGAAGCCGGAGAAGGAAACTGTACCATTCGATACGTTGACCTGCGAGAAGAATTGAAAGAGGACCCGTTGATGGACAATAGAGCTGCTGGCTTGTATGTCATGGTGGGTTTCTTCTTTATGGGACTTGCAACTATTTCATTCATTTTTGTGGGTCTTGCTTTCAAAACCCAAATGATTGCTTTCGTTAGAGGAGCTGCTCTGATGGCATTTTTCTCAATGGGGCATTATTACATGGCTTGCTTATTCGGATTATTTGCCTTAGCATTGACTTTCGCAGTTCCAAAACAAAATCCGCTTCTACAAGATTGAGTTTTTTGACCCAAACATGGTGAAGGCTCAAATCGATGGTGAATTTAGCGATACCATGGACTTGTCCGGAATGACTTGGTTGGTCAGAGATTTCGGAGAGGCAGTGTCGTCCTGTAAAATCACTGATGGTTCATTCATAATCGGTGGATGGAATGGTAAACTAGCTCATTATTCTCACGATGGTGATTTGATTTGGGAAACTAGATGGGAAGATAGAATAAGTGATATTGCCGCTAAGGGAAATACGGTTTTTGCAACCAGTGGCCTACACATAACTGCAACAAATCAAAAATCAGGCAAAAAGGAATGGTCGTCTGCTTTAGAAGGATCAAGTGATGCTCTTGTTGCAACTGAAGATTTTGTTCACGTGGTCTCTTCAGTATATGACATAGAGCACTACGATTTCCTTGAATCTGCTGTTTGGACTTTTTCTCATTCTGGTGAAGAAATTCATGTTCATAGGGTGGACGAAAGACCGTGGTCGATAATTTCAACAAAAGATGAGATTCTACTTGGAATGGGAAGACCCAAATGCGGAATTGCAAAGTTGAATCAATCGCATGAAATTGAAATTATCCATGATACTGATTCTCCCATTACCTGTGGACATAACGGAAAAACCCAATGCTTGTTTGGGATGGCAAATGGTGAAATCATCAATCAAGATGGAAAAATGCTCACGGCATCACAAGGAGATTCAGTTGAGGCTGTCATCTGTACTCCTGAGGGTTTTGTTGCTTCATATGAATCTGGTAAAATATCGTCTGCATCAAGTTCTGGTGAAGACTTGTGGGAGAAAAAATTGCAAAAAATCACCGCTATCAGCGATGGTGCTCATGGAAATGAAAATCACGTATTTATCGGCTCAATTAGTGGATTAGAGAGTGAAATTTTCTGTCTTGCTTCAGAAAACGGAAGGGTGCTTGCTAAAATGAGCTCAGGCAAACCAATCTGTAGCGATGGAGGAGATAGATGGGTTTTGATTGGATGTGAAGATGGGCGATTCTATGCTTGGGAGGCAGACTTAATGTCTAGAAGAATTGCAAATAACAATCAACAAGAGACAAATCAAGGTGATATCTTAAGAAAGCAATCCCTAAGGGACAAGTTAAGGAATTTCAAATCCTAATCACATTGTTGCGTTAAACGGGTTAATACTTGCTAGAATCCCTTGGTACAAATTAGGTATTGGAGAGAGCATGACTTTTCCTGTACCAGAAATTATGTTCACGAAGCCTTCTCCACCGCTGACTTTGGACATGATGCCTTTACCAAGTAATTTAGTTTCAAAACTCAGGCTTGCTTGCCTTGCAACAGCGAATCTCCCATCTACTGTTAGGGTTTGATTATTCAGCATAATCTCTTGAACTGGTCCATCGGAGTAGTAAGCCACTATTCCTGTTCCTTCTACCTTGGTTTGGAAAATTCCTTCACCGCTTGCGATCATGGACAAGCCTTTGTTTCTGTGTGCATCTACGTTAACTCCGATATCAGATGCTACATATGCTCCTCTGTCGAGAATCCATGCATCTCCATTTAGTTGCAAGAAATTGTACTCTCCAAATGTAGGAGGTCCGAAGAAGATATGTCCGGTTCCGGTGTATGTAGGCCTGAAAACTGATTCACCTGTAGCCATTGATTTGAACATCTTTCCAATTCCAGGCATTTTGGACTGCATTTCGATATTTCCTAGCATGTAATGCATTGCACCAGATTCCGACCTTACGGTTTCTCCTTGCAATGTTGCTCTTAACAATTTCATCTTCTCGAACTCTACAACTTCAAATTGAGGCATGCTACTATTAAACAGGGGCATGTTATAATCAATTCGCCGGAAAAATTAGGCATTTGTCATGTCCTCTGGACGCACCCATTCATCGAATTGTTCATTGGTTAACAAACCAAGATCCAATGCTGATTGGCGTAGTGTCAATCCATTTTCATGAGCATTTTTAGCGATTTTTGCTGCCTTATCATAGCCTATGTGATTGTTTAGTGCTGTAACCAGCATCAACGAATTTTCAAGATGTGATTGTATATTTTCCCTAATTGGTTCCATTCCTTCCACGCATTTTTCTCTAAATGCTCGCATAGAATCTGTCAAAATTCTCACTGAATGCAGGAAATTGTGAATCATCATGGGCTTGAAAACATTCAATTCAAAATTTCCTTGGCTTCCTCCTACAGTAATTGCTGTATGATTACCCATCACCTGGCAGCAAACCATGGTAAGTGCTTCTGATTGAGTAGGGTTTACCTTGCCTGGCATGATAGAGGAGCCAGGTTCATTGGCAGGCAGCGCCAACTCGCTAATCCCGCATCTAGGACCTGAGCCCAACCACCTTACGTCGTTAGCAATTTTCATCAGTGACGTGGCAAGAACGTTCATAGCGCCTGATGCAGCAACTATAGCGTCATGTGCAGCTAGCTGGGCGAATTTGTTTTCCGCGCTCCTAAATGGCAAGTCTGTTTTCTCTGAAATTGCTTTTGCAACTGTCATTGCAAAGTCTGGATGAGTGTTCAAACCCGTACCAACCGCTGTGCCTCCTAAGGCTAAATCATACAGATCCTGTAAGGAATTATTGATTCTAGAAATATTTGCATCCAATTGAGATACCCATCCGCTTGCTTCTTGCCCTAGAGTAAGTGGAACTGCATCCATGAGATGAGTTCTACCGATTTTTACAATACTTGACCACTCGTCAGATTTTGCTTTAAGCGCGTCCCTAAGAGCATTCAGGCTTGGTAGTAAATCATGTACTAATGCCTCAGCTGCGGAAATATGCATTGCTGTGGGGAAAGTGTCGTTTGATGATTGAGCGCGATTGACATGGTCGTTAGGATGAACTGGAGATTTACTTCCTAATTCACCTCCAGCGATTTCAATTGCACGATTAGCAATAACTTCGTTAGTATTCATGTTAGATTGCGTCCCACTTCCAGTTTGCCAAACTCTGAGAGGGAAATGGTCATTGAGTTTACCCTCAAGGACTTCTTGGGATGCTTGGATGATTAAATCACCAATCTTTTCATCCAACTGGCCCAGTTCTACATTGGTTTTCGCAGCAGCTTGCTTCAAAATTCCAAATGCTCTGATGACTCCTACCGGCATAGTATCGTCTCCAATATCGAAATTGATCAGAGACCTTGCTGTCTGAGCTCCATAATATCTGTCAGCAGGAACTTCGAGGCTGCCCATCGTGTCTGCTTCTATTCTGATATCTCCCATGTCCGTACCATTAGAACTAAGTCAAAAAGTGCTTTTGTTGGAAATTCAATGATAATACGGTTATTTGCATTTATATGAACTCAACGATTTCGATTTCAGGAGACATAAATATGGTTGAAAAATTCACTGTAGAAATAGCTAACATGACCGGACACTCAGTAGTCGAAATGACTCGTGAGGAAATCCAAGAAACTGCAAAACAGGCTGGCGCGTGGGTCTTTGTTGACAATACGCTTGTAAGTGCTACTGAGATTGCTGAAGTTGAACTAAATCAAGACACTTCGCTTAGAGTGCTGCCAGGAATCGTCGGCGGATTTTGAAGAATTGCAAGGCTTCTTAAACGGACAGATTCAAAAAAGGTCCTCCACTGGGCTGGACATCGAAGGTGTACAACATGATGGAATTAGTTGACTACAAATGCGCAAATTGTGGCAGTCTTGAATCCTTTGAAAGAGAGAGAAATGGTATTTCATGCAAATCGTGTGGAAACCGTATCTTCATGAAGCTTCGAAGAAACGGAACTAAGAAAGTTGACGCAGTCTGATTTTACTTCGCATTGTTCAAAGACCTCTGCTGTAAGGGCAGGTATACATGTCAAGTTGGCTTGAGGATTTTCAGCCTCGGTTATTTACGGAACTGGCTTTTCCTGAACCAATTATTAGCACGATAAGATCTGTATCTATCAAAGCAAATCCGCCCCACTTGCTAATTTGTGGACCTGCGGGAATAGGAAAAACTGCTGCTTGGAAACTAATTGCAAGGCAGGTTTTAGGACCAAGTTGGCAATCAACGACTCACGTTTTACAGGCAAGGGATCTTGCTCGACAGTCTGGAGCGATGGCTAAGTTTGAAGAATTTTTACGCCCATCAGGCAATGATTCCTCTGACACCTTGGCAGGAACAATGAGTCTAGATGCATATGATTCTACATTTACTTCAGCAAAAGAAGGCGACATTCCTCCAGCAGGCAAAGAATCTCATGAGTTGCATGGACAAGAAAGGAGCCCTGTTGCCAGGTTAATCATCATCGAAGACGCAGATCACTTAGGACATCGAAGGCAGGCTTACCTTCGTCGCATGATGGAGCACTCATCAAATACCTCAAGATTCATCTTCACTGCTAGGGCTCCATCCAGAGTGATCGATGCCCTTCGAAGCAGAATGAGAATCCTTAGGATTCCTGCAACAGAGAAAAAGGTGATCAAGAAAACAATCGAAACAATGTTTTCGGAACATTCAATTGAGCCGATAAAAGGCTTTTCAGGAGACATTGCACATATTGCATCTGGAAATTTGAGGAGAGCAATTTTCATCTCAGAGGTTTTGTATAGAAGGAATTTGCTTGGAAGTCGCGACAATGTACACGAGCTGGTAAAAGCAACTTCAATGGAATCCGCTTCGAGAATTATAGAAGAGGCTTTACGTGGGCGAATAAATGAATTTAGGTGGGAACAACAGGGTCAAAGAAATGTAAGAGTGCTGAAAGGTGCAATGGGAGTGCTTGATGAAATGATGTCAAAGAACTCGCTTGATGAAGAAGATGTTGTCATTCATTTGCACGATGCTATTGTGAACTCAAGAAATAACTTTGACGATTCGAGCTTAAGCCAACTGCTAGAGCAATTGGGAAGGTTGGATGTTTCTCTACGTAAATCAAATATCGGAAGAATTCAGATCGAAAAATTCCTGTATGAGGTTGCAAAAATAGGCACTAAACTTGGATATTCTCAAGCGTAATTCTCATCAAAGGGAGGCAGTTGGATTGCCTTGGGCGTGTAGCATAGCTGGATATTGCATCGGCCTCCTAAGCCGAAGGTCGCGGGTTCGAATCCTGCCGCGCCCGCTTTCATTTTAATTCTCAATTAGTGGTTATTCTTCACCTGTTTTCAGATCCCTAATCATTTGCTTGACTTCTTCTATCTCGCCTTTTAATTCTGTGACTATTGAAGAAAAGCCCAAAGAATCTCCGTCTTCCATATCAATAGAAGCCATTGTATTAGTGAAAACTGCGATGAACATATTGAGGAAAGTAAACGATGTTCCGATGATATATGATACGAAAAATACTGCAGCCCACCACCCAACATCTGCAATAATTAAGCGGGCTATACCATGTGACCATGATTCAAGTGTCATAATTTGGAATAATGTGTACATCGATAGCCCTAGATTTCCAAAGTACTCCTCTCCATATTGCCCTGCATCATGGAATAACATTGTACCAAGAACAGAAAACACGTACCAAACAATTGCAAGCAGCCATGTAATCGCAACAATACCTCTCATAGAACGCAAAATTGCTTCTGTCATTCTTTGCATTTCAGGCATACTCGATACCAATCGCAGTGCCCTGAATACTCTGAAAACACGCAATGTGCTCAAAGCCCCAGTAGACGGAGCTAGAGAAACTAGAATGATTATGAAATCAAAATTATTCCATGGATCTTTGAAAAATTTGAACCCGTGTCCGGCCAATCTGATGATTAATTCGAGTACGAAGATGTACAGAATGAAACCATCAATT
>Ga0213858_10001764_pt1 | contig 10350 bp, 5 predicted proteins | sample PICome_FD_160122 | JGI IMG/M metagenome (GOLD analysis project Ga0213858, IMG submission 160122) | Coastal seawater microbial communities near Pivers Island, North Carolina, United States - PICO245 | ecosystem: Environmental > Aquatic > Marine > Coastal | place: USA: North Carolina | collected... | reverse complement strand
CGATAGAGGAAGTGGAGAGCAACATAATACTATTAATTTAAATATTACTGGATTGCCATCAGACCCAATAGCAACAAGAAGAATTGTACAAAATATATCTAGAGAACTTCACAAGTTAGATAGAGAAGGAAGAAGTGGGGTAGTTAGATAATGGAATTGTATTCACACGCTAACTTTCATATACATAGAGCTACTCACGACAATGACTGGGTTGACTGGGGCGAGGAAGAAGAATGATTGATAATAAACAGCAAGAGAATATGTATTATTGTGAATCTGAAGATTGCAGCAGTTATTTTTACAAAATAGAAGGAAGTAAGTTTACAAAATGCTTTGGTTGTAGATTTAAGGATAGTTACTGCTAATGGCTAATACAATAACAATAGGAAGAATGACATTTACTTCACCTAAAACAATTTCAATTGCTTCTCTAGAATCTGTTTCAAAAAATTCAGTAGAAAGAACAATACAATTATCAGGGCAATTTGTTGTTGATTCTGTTGATGATGCTAAAAAACTAAGAGATGAATTAGTATCTATGGGTAATGGAGATTTGTTCTATCCTTTTACTTGGACAGGTGATGAGCTTATAGAAGGATATGCAAAATGTTCTGGTGTGTCTGTTGATTCATCAAAACTAGCTTCAGGACTTTTTAATTACAGTATCACACTTAATGTGAAAGGTAGAGTATCAGAAGTTATATTTGAATCAAACTTAACTGGTTCTTTATTAACTAACTCTCACAGTATTACTTCTACAACATATGCACCTTGGCACGCTTTACCAGTAAATGCTTATAATTACAATCACGCTGAAGCTCCAGTAGATGGTGTTAGAGCTAGCTCTGAAGGTAACGTAGCTTTTTACTATGATGACAATTTAAGAAATAAAGCCGCACAATGGATTGTTGACCCAGCTGATTATTACAAAGGTGCCTGTAGAATAAATATAGATAATACTTTAATGACGGGATATCTCTCTAAAAATACCCCAACTGCTGTGACGATTTCAAATGGTATAATTAAATTAACTTCAGGTAGTACCACAAATCAATCAAGGTTTACAGTAGAGTTTTATGATAATGGAGCTTTTGGTAGTTCTAGAGAAATATCATTTAATTCAGGTTCATCTAAAAGTGAATGGAATCTTTGGAAGACTGTACAAATTATAAGAAACGAGCCTCACGAATGTGTCGTACGTTTCACTACTTATTCTGACAGTAATGGAGATGGGCGACTCGTAGTTGATGCAACAATCAGACGAGGAGCTCATCACATTGGCTTAGTTGCCAACCAAGGACCTACTTCTGATAGAGCTGCAAACTCTAGAATAAACTTGCAAGTGACAAGTAATCACGATACTTTCACTAACGATACAGGGTATATGATTGAGGACAGCGTTGACAGTGACGGACAAAAATTTATTGTTGGAAGTCCACAAGGATACACAGCCGATGTAACTGATGGAGAAGATTTGATTCATTTATCAAATGGACAATTTAAAACATTTGTGGGTTACGTTTACAATGCAGTAAATCCTAATACAATAGATGCTGCAGATGCCGTAAGAGACCAATACCTAGAAGGAACATACGAGAACGTTAGACTAGTAAGGGCTTAGAATGGCAGTAACAGAAAAGTTAATGGGTTCAGGGAACTTTTCAGTAAGTTTCACACAAGAATATACACCAACTGCAATCATTGAAGCAATCAAAGAATGGGGTCATATTGTTATTACCCCACAAGCAGTTGATGTAACAAGTTTAAGTGATGTAGATATTTTATCTACAGCTACATACACTGGAATAGTTCTCAATAGAACACTTGAAGAAGGCGTTGTATCAGTCAATGGTCAAGGTCTAGAACTTTATCTTGGTGATGGTAAAGGTAAAGGTATGGTTATTGCTGAATCCAACAATATTGGAAAAATTAGAACATACACAGATGTCACATTAGCTGAAGCACTTTTTAACTCCACAGTTCAAACTGGTAAGCCTTTTGGAATAATGAGAGATGAGACAGGTGCTCTACAAGCAATAACACAAGGTTCTATTTACCAACCGCAAAGTGGAGGAAGTAATTTACTTTACTCTGGTCAACACTTTGTTGAAACAGCTCTTTCAGCTTTGAAATTTATATGTGAAATTACCAACGCAGAATATAGAGTAAATCCAAATGGAACTATTGACGCAGGACCTTCAGGTGATTTATTCGTAGGTGTTGGAACTAATGAGCCAACTTCTGTAGTCGTAAAGAGTGCTTATGGTGAAGACCCAGAATATGAAGGAGTGACACCACAAGGTCTAAGAAGCGAATTTGATGCTACTGATTTTGTAACAAGAGTAGATTTTACTGGAGAAGTTGGATACTTTGACACTGCAACAGATGTTGCTGGTGAAGCTAACTTATCATCAATACCTTATAAAGATTTGCACGGAAATGACTTAAAACGTGTTGGATTAGTTCAAGAACCAGATGTTCCTGAAGCAAGTTTAAATACTAGAGCACAAACAATGCTTAACGAATTATCTAGAGTTAAGAAAATACTTAACCTTGACCTAACTCAATATGAAGTATCTGGTGATATGAAAGTCGGAGACTTTGTTTATGCTTTTGACCCAGACGTAGGATTTGTAGATACAGATGCAGACGCAGCAGCTGAAAGTAGAGATAAGTATGAAGTTACATTCCGAGGTCAAACAATTACACCAGCAAAGGTCAGAATAGTAGGTCTTACATTCCCAATAATTGACAGTATGGGAGTTTACTTTAGAGACAAAGATGGTAACTACACAGACTTAACTCAATATGTAAATTATGAATCTGGTGCTACACAAGTAGAATTAGGTGACACGTTACGAGGCATTGGTGATGACTTAAGATTTAATGAGTTTTCATTATCAAGAGAAAAAGCAGGTGCATTTTCTATACCTGACTTACCAGCTACTCCTACATTACAAAGCGGTACTTTTCTAAACTCTACTGGTGAATCAGCCGGGTTTATAAGAGTTACCGCAAGCAAACCTACAAACATAGATGGTTCTCAAATAACAGATGGTAGTCATTACAGAATTAGATATAAAAACATAAACGATACAGAGTACTCTTATCAAAACTTTCCATTTACTGGTGCTAGTTCTGAAAGTATGCTCATACGTGACTTAACTGTAGGTCTAACTTATGACGTAGGTGTAGCAGTTGTAGATAAATCTGGCTTTAAAAAGATGTCAGCTTATGACGGAACTGGTGAAGATTTATATACAAACTCCCCAAGCGTTAACGCTAGCTATGCAACTAATGCCCGTATAGAAATAGAGAAAGATGGTCAAGCACCATCTAAACCAAAGACAGCAACTATTGCTACTGGACCATTAAGAGTACAAGTAACACATTATTTAGGTAAAGATGGTACAGATGGTAACGGAAATCCATTTGGAGACTTTACTCTTGAAGGTGACTTAGACCATTTAGATATTCACGCAGTTACACAAAGCGGTAATTCACAAAATTTTACAGTTGCAACATCAAATAAAATAGGTGAGCTAAGAGTTACATCAGGTAACTTATTGCAACAGATACCAGTTATTGGAACAATGGAATTATCAGATTCTGAATCATACTATTTTAGAATTGTTGCAGTTGATAAATCAGGTAATGAGTCAGACCCTTCTGATGGACAAGCTGGTAGTGCAACTCTTATTGCTGAAGCTAACATTGCTGATGCAAATATAACAGAAGCAAAAATAGGGACTGCTGCAATTACTAATGCAAAAATAGCTGATGCAACAATCACTTCAGCTAAAATAAATGATTTATCTGCAGATAAAATAACTTCAGGAACAATTACCGGTGGTGAAATAACTGTTGGTGGTGTTTCAAACACAAGTGGTTTTATAAAGTCATATAACTTTTCTACCGGTTCTGCTGGTTGGGCAATTAACTCAGATGGTACAGCAGAGTTTGATGGTGCAGTAATTAGAGGAACTTTAGATGCTTCTAGTGTTAATGTGACAAACTTATCAGCTTCAAATATATCTACAGGAACATTAAGTGCAGATAGAATAGCTGCTGGAAGTATAGATACATCTAAATTAAGTTTTACACCAGTAAGTGGTAGCAATGTTGTTGCTACAATTAATGCTTCTTCTGAAGGTTTAACGATTGATGCTGATACATTAGATTTGTCGGGAACACTATCGGTAGGTGATGCTTTAGATGTAGGTGGTTCAGATGCCTCAAGTTTCCACGTTGATGTAGATGGAAATATGTGGTTAGGTGCTGCTACCTATGCTTCTGCTCCTTTTAGAGTTTCCAATACAGGTGCTTTAGCTGCTAGTTCTTTTTCTTTAACTGGTGGCTCAATTAATAATCCAAATATTACGATACAAAATACTTCTTCCGGAACACCAAGCAGTGGTACTGGTAAAAGAATTGACATCGGTAATAGCTTTTTATTTGACTTAGGAAATTCGGGACTTACAGTTTCTTCAAATGCTTTAAGGTCTAATAGGTTTGAAGCAATATACGACGGAACAGCAACAGACCCTTCTATTTCTATAGTTGGAGACCACGATGAATTAGGCTTCTATGTCACTAACAACAATGATTTTAATTATTCAATTATGCACGCAACAAACGGTACAAGTGACGTATTCCATTGGAACGGCTTAAGCACGAATGTGACATTTCACGGAAGCGTGACTATAGAAGGTAGCTCTTTGGGTGTTAATGGAGATACTGGAAGTGCTAGTCAATACTTAGGAAAAGACTCCGGTGGAACATTAGGATATCACGACTTACCAGCTACTACAGGTAGTTATGGAAACAATACTTCCGGTGTCACTATAAATAATTCAAACTCTCAAATAAACTTTTCTTTTGGTAATACAAACAATACGTTTTCAAGAGGACATAATCACCCTTATGGAACTTCAAATTTAAATAACAATAATGTAAATGGAGACCATCACAATCACAATGGCTTACACAATTCACACGATTACTTTACTAATGCAGATGTTAGTGGTAGTGGTCATAACCATTCCGGATATGTTCCTACTAGCCATCAATTAAATTCAAACAACCCACACGGAATTAATAACAAAGCTAACACTGGGTCTGTTAACAGTCTTTCAAATTCTTTTTATGCACATTTAGACTTATATCACGGTGGTTCTGACGAAAGATTAAAAGATAATATTACAGACACTACTTTTGGTTTAGATTATATAAATTCTTTAAGACCTGTAGATTATCAGTTTAAACAGGATATAGCAGACGAATTTTTTGGCGATGATGATTCATTTGCAAAAACTGAATATCTAAAACCAAAACACGGATTTATAGCACAAGAAGTTCAAACTGCTACTTTTGAAAATCACTCATCTAATAACGCTTTTGGTGGTCTTGGAATAAGAGAAGCTAAAGAAGAAGATTCATTAGAAAATATTTTAAACCTAGATATGAATATGTTTATTGGACCATTAGTGAAAGCAGTTCAGCAATTATCAGCTAAGATAGATGTATTAGAAGCAAGAGTAGATGAGCTAGAGGGAGCGTAATGACATTTGAATATAAAATGACAGAGCCGGATAACATTTCAGAAAGTCTTGATGATATAGAAGGCATACTATATTTTTTAGAAGAAAATCATAAAGTAGAGCTAGCTAAAGATGAACCAAATCAAGACTACATTAGTGATTTAGAAACTCGAATAGCAGCAAAAAGAACTGAGTATGAAGCTCTTGGAGGAACTTTCGATTGAAGTTTTCTTTGGGAGGTAAACAATTTATAGAATTCAAAACAGACTTCGAAGGCCTTGAAGAATTTGCACCAGTAAAACCAGCTAAATTCTTTTTACCACAATGGTTTAAAGATATGGATGAGCATATAGAAATCCCAGCTGTTCACGAAAAAGGTAAAGCTGATTATTTTGGTAAAAACAAAGAAACAGCTATTAAATATGCTGGTGGGACTGTAAAAAGATGCCCAGCAATTGTAGATTTGTTGGTTGAAGGTTATATCATTCCAATGTGGGCTGATTTTTTAATACAAAGAGATATGGAAATATTGGAATGGGATAACAAAGCAAATCCTCAGTATGGTATAGAATTTCATAATCAAAAACAAATATCTGGTTGGAAGTTAAAAAAAACAGACTTTCCGGAAGCAGTAAAGTTTCTTAATCCTTGGAGAATATACACACCACCCGGATATTCAGTAATGTTTATGCCACCTACTTATCAATTTGAGACTAGGTTCACAGTATTGCCCGGAATAGTAGAAACTGACTCATATCATCACATAAACTTCCCTTCTGTTTGGCACACGACTAAGGATGCTATAATAGATAGAGGAACGCCGTTCATTCAAGTCATACCATTCAAAAGAGATGATTGGTCTCATACCGTATCTCAAATGAACCAAGAAGATTTGAAGGACGATAATAGAGAAAAAAGAGAGATTAATTCTAAGTTCAAAAATTCATATAGAAAGATTACAGAGCGAATAAAAGATGGCAGACATAATAAACGAAGGAGATTCCAAATTAGAGGTAGTTGATTCGTCAACTGATGCCTTAGCCAAAATAATCGCTGAAATCAATGGTGTTGAGAGAATCAACCAATCTGCAACACTGCTTACTTTTTCTAATCCAGCTGACCAAATGGAAACCGGTAATGCTACCGATGACCAAAATGGTGCTGCTTCTACGTTCAATGGATTTACTGTTGCTGATGGTGTAATAAAAGTTGTATCCGGTGATGGTTCTACAATTCCTCAATCTAACTTGTATATTGATGGTAAATCAATCATATCTGACAAAACCCTTGCTATTGGTACTACAGGACAGAAAGAATTACATTTTGGAACTAACGGAACACAATGGGTAAAGATTACTGAAAGTGGTTATTTAGACTTTCAAAAAATGACCATAAATGGTTCTCAAGGAACTGCAGGGCAATACATAAGAAATGCAGGAAATGGAACTATTGAATGGGCCACATTAGATAGTAATAATGCTTTTGGTACAATAACTGTTGGTGCCACAAGTTTAGATGCAGGAAGTGTAGGAGATACATTTACAATTGCAGCAGGTAGCAATATAACTCTTACTCCGGATAGTTCAAGCAATACTTTAACAATCGCCGCAAATTCCCAGAATATATTCCAGAATATATCAGTTTCTGGACAATCAACTGTTTCAGCAGATGGTTCATCTGATACATTAACACTTGCTGGTGGCAGTGGAATATCTATAACTACAGATTCTTCTACTGACACAATAACAATCACCAACACAGGTAGTGGTGGTGGTTCTACAGAAGATGTGTTCAAAACTATTGCAGTTAGTGGTCAATCTAGTGTTGTAGCGGATAGTTCAACAGATACTCTGACACTTGTTGCAGGCGACAATATGGAAATCACAACAGATGATGCTTCTGACACAATAACCTTTAAAAATGATTCAGCAAGAAAGCTATCTAAACTTGGATATTTAGCTTTAACAGCAAGTAATGGCTCAGCGAACATATTACCTTTAAAGAATTACTTTATTAACCAAAGTACTTCTTTAAGCGTAAATGGGGGCGGTTCTAACGTAGGTATGTCAACACGAGCTTTGAGACTGCTACAATCAGATGGTAGCACTTATAGTTTTATGATTATGCCAGCTACAAGCGACGGGGAAAGCTTAATTTTTACATACACAAAGACAGATGGGACAACAACAACTAAAAATATAACAATGGCAGCTTAAACGAGTAGGTAGGTAAATGGCTCAAAAATCTCCAATTAGGGGGGACTTTAGTGGTTCCGATTTAGTTGGTTTAGCAGAATATCAAGCATCAGATTTTATAGGAATAGATGATGGTGGTACAGGTGCAACTACTGCATCTGGTGCTAGAACAGCTTTGGGACTTGCTATTGGTTCTGATATACAAGCTTACGATGCTCAACTAACTGATATAGCAGGATTAACACCTACAGATGCTAACTTCATTGTTGGTGATGGTTCTAACTTTGTCACTGAATCTGGTTCAACAGCTAGAGCATCTTTAGGTTTAAGCTCTAGTGACTCACCCACATTTAACAATTTAACTGTTTCTGGCAACCTAACAGTTTCGGGTACTCAAACCATATTATCTACCGAAACATTAACAGTTGATGACAATACAATAGTTTTAAATTCTAATGCCACAGGTTCTGCTTCAGAAGATGCTGGTATAGAAATAGAAAGAGGAGACGATACAAATGTCACTCTTATATGGGATGAAAGTAATGACCGATGGACTGTAGGTTCATATAGTTTTGTAGCTGGAACTTTTATAGGTAATCTGACTGGTAATGTGACTGGAACAGTTTCATCATTATCTAATCAAGATACAGATAGTCTTTCTGAAGGTTCAACCAATCTATATTTTACAAATGCAAGAGCAGATGCTCGTATAACTGCAGCAAGTATTGGAGACTTATCAGATGTCACACTTACCTCAACTGCTACAGGTGACATACTTAGATATAATGGTTCAGCTTTTATTAATGAACCACTTAACTTAGGTACTGATACTGAAGGTGCTTATGTAGCAAGTCTTGTAGCTGGAACAGGTATTGACCTAGCTAACAATACAGGTGAAACAGCAACTCCAACTATTACAGTTGATTTAGGTGACTTTAGTACTACTAATCTTTCAGAAGGAACAAACCTTTATTATACCGATGCAAGAGCTGACGCTAGAATAGCTGCGGCAACTACAGATGATTTATCTGAGGGCAGTACAAATCTGTATTACACCGATGCAAGAGTTAACAGTGCTTTTGATACTAGACTCGCTACAAAGGATACAGATGACCTATCTGAAGGTATCACCAATCTTTACTTTACAGCAGAAAGAGTTGATGACAGAGTTGCTGCATTATTAATTGATTCTACAACTAGTGGAATAGACATAAGCTACGACGATAACAATAACCAGTTAACTTTAACTGTAGATTTACCAGAAGTAGAAGATGCTTTAGAAGATATTGTAAATGGACTTGTAGTTGGTGGAACAGGTATCACATCTACTTATGATGACAATGCTGGAACATTAACACTTTCTATACCTCAAGAAGTAGGTACAACAAGTGATGTCACATTCAATCAAGTCACAGCAGACTTAGTAGGGAATGTCACTGGAAATGTCACTGGTACAGTAAGCTCTCTTTCAAATCACGATACTGCAGATTTAACAGAAGGAACAAACTTATATTTTACAAATACTAGAGCAAGAGCAGCTATTTCTGTCACTGATAGTGGGGGAGATGGAAGTTTAAGTTATGATAACAGCACAGGAGTAATTACCTACACTGGCCCTAGTGCTTCAGAAGTACAAGCACATATTACAGCTGGAACAGGTGTCACAATATCTTCGGGAGAAGTTTCTATTGGTCAAGCAGTAGCTACAACTTCTGATGTAAACTTTGCAACTGTACAAACTACTGGAAACGTCACAGTTGGAGGAAACTTAACTGTATCCGGAACAACTACAACATTAAATACTGAAACACTAACAGTTGACGATAACTTAATTATTTTAAATTCAAATGCAGCATCGACACCTACCGAAAATGCAGGTATTGAAATTGAACGAGGCGATTCTTCAAATAAAACTTTATTGTGGAATGAAACTGACGATAAGTGGTCAATAGGCTCTGAGACATTTGTAGCAGGGACTTTTGAAGGAGCCTTGACTGGAAATGTCACAGGAACTGTGTCAAGCATCAGTAATCACGACACTGATAGCTTAAGTGAAGGCTCCACCAATTTATATTACACAGATGCAAGAGTTTCTACTTACTTGACAGGTGGAACAGGAATAACTGAATCTTCTGGAACACTCAGCATAGATTTTTCTGAGTTTGATACAGATAGTATGACTGAAGGCTCTACAAACCTTTACCACACTACTGCAAGAGCAAGAAGCACAGTATCCGGTGGAACTGGATTAGATTACAATAGCTCAACTGGTGTATTTGATATAGATGCAACAGTAGCAACTCTTACTGGTTCACAAACTCTAACAAACAAAACTATTAATTTAGAAGATTCAAATGACGTTGTATCTGTCATTATGGTCACTGTTTCAAATGCTTCTGGCTCTAATAAGTATTTATTAGATGGAGAAGTAGCTGGTAGTTTACAATTAACTCCGGGAATAACCTATAGATTTGATGTTTCCGACAGTTCTAACAGTGGTCATCCATTTAAGTTCTCTACAACATTAGATGGTTCACATAACAGTGGTTCTGAATACAGCACAGGAGTATCAAGCAATGGTAGTGCAGGCAACAGTGGTGCTTATGTACAAATAA
>Ga0213858_10001763_pt1 | contig 10352 bp, 3 predicted proteins | sample PICome_FD_160122 | JGI IMG/M metagenome (GOLD analysis project Ga0213858, IMG submission 160122) | Coastal seawater microbial communities near Pivers Island, North Carolina, United States - PICO245 | ecosystem: Environmental > Aquatic > Marine > Coastal | place: USA: North Carolina | collected... | reverse complement strand
TTGATGCAAAAGAAACATATGAAGAGCTTGAAGAACTTTTTCTCAATTGTGATGTTACTCCATATCCAGTAATATTTAGTGCAGTATCAGTTCTTGTATCTCCCAATACAAAAATATTATTATAGTCAAATCCCTGTTCTATTACAATATTTGCCGAATATACTGCCATTATTTGTACAAATATGTCTTTAAGTATTTATAAACTATTTGAACTATTGCTTTTCTAAAAATTGCCTTAAAAGAAATTTTATTTCTTCAATATCTTTTTTTATTTTATCTAATTCATTTTTTTTCAATTCTTGCTTTGCCAATGAATTTACATATTGATTATATGAGGTGCTATCGCAATTAATAATAGCACCGCTATTTTCATCACGAAATAGATTTGGATGTCCTTCTACTTTTATCATCTTATTGAAATAACTCTAATATCATTAAATTTTGGAGATTCTGCCTGATTTGTGCTAGACATAACTATTTTGATCATAAATCCAACGAATAAGTCTAGATTATCTGCTGTATATTCATACTCTAAAAATTCTCCAGATAAACTTGCGGGAACTTTTCTATCAGACAATCCACTATTCTTAGACTCATCTATTACAACAAATCCATCACTAGTTTCTTGTAAATTATCATATCCCGGAAATAGTTCAAATGATTGATTAATTTCACTAGAATCTGCCTTTATTAAACTATAAAGAACTCTAAAGTCTGAAGATGCTGGTCTTTCTGCACTTAAAATAACCTTTAATGATGATGCGGGATTTTGTAAAGTAATTAAATTAGAATAGTAAACTGAAGAATGTGGGTCTTCTAATACAGAGTTTACTCTTCCATCTCCCGAATAATCTGATATTGGATTATTCAATCTATTAATATAAAACTCACTAAAAGCAGTATCCAAGTTTAATATTGGAGATAGATTTGAATCATTAGTATTAAATCTGATTGCTGTAGTAAGTGATTTTTTTCTTGGTAGATTTGTCAAATATTCATTTTGATTTACTTCAGAGCAAACTAACCTAACAGAATTAAATGTATTTAAAGTATTTAATTGAATAGGTTGATATCCATTATCATTAAATGAACTTTCATTTCCGTCAACACTTGTTCCAGAAACAGTTCTTATAGATGCATTTACTGATGTTAGTGATCCTGGAGTAAGAATATCATATGTCGGTATAATGGAATTGTAGATTATATTTTGAGATGATGTAACTTTATCGCCACCTAGTAATCTAAAATCATTAAACGACAATTGTGGCAATCCTGCTGTTGTAGCATCTCCACTTCTATCACTTCCATATTCTCCACCTCTAGATATTTTTATATAATAACTATCAATATCAATTGATTCAACAATAGATGTAGTTATTCCATTAATTCTTCTTAGTGAAACTCCTCCAAGTTCATATTTTTTCACTATTGTTCCTATATTATGATTTGTTGCAATTGTATTGTCAATACCACGCCCATTGGATGCTATCGACAATGATCCATTCCCGACCGAAGTGTATTTTATAATTTCATTTCCAATTTTAATATATCCCGGATAAGATCCAGAAACTATTTGACCCTCAAAAGTTAAAAATTCTGAGGTATTTCCAACACTTATATTGCCACTTTCTGTTGATGTTAATTTGACACTTAATTCAGTAGACGGAACGCTGGATTCTATATTATTCAACACAACTTTATTTGTTGATGAATACATTCCGTGATTAAAATGGTCAATTCTAATATAATTTCCAGAATTTACTCCACCATCACCATCAGAACTAGTTATAGTTGTACCAGCCATTGATACTATAGATCCATTATTATCATAATAACTAACTGCCGTACCTACGGCAAACTCTTTTCCCGAAGAAAGAACGCCAAATTGTCCCTGAACATTCGTCAAATACAATGTATCTAATCCAGAAATAGATGTGATAGTGATTCTAACCCCATTTCCTGTAGAAGTTGATGTTGAAGATGTTACAATTCCTACAACATCTCCAACTTGATATCCACTTCCAAAATCTGGACTAATTGTAGAATGTCCAACTCCGGTAATTATACCATCACTATTTGTTGTGATATTTAATTTTAGTCCAGATCCTTTACCAGTTATGTTAAATGTATCTACAGTTTCTGTGACACTTGATGGATAATTTTTACCCGGAACAGTTAATGATGATGCATTACTTACCGAACTTCCTTGACCAACAATAACTGCGCTTCCACCATTTCCATTTGTACCAGAAAGTTTTCTTCCTGTTGTTAATATTCCAATAATGGTTGAATCTGTAACAGTATCGATTCCAATTTTGCCAGTTTTTGGAATTATAGTAATTGGATTGTTAACTAAAGTTGGAATATAACCATTACTCTCATTTAATGGAGAATTATAAAAATATGCAGTTCCAGTAGTTTGTGTAAATTGTGCCTTATATAACTTAAATTTGAGATCTTGATATTGATTTGTTGTCCATATAGATCCGTTTTGAGACTTAAACAAAGTACCTAAAGCAAATTGTTTTGTATATCTAATAGAATCAACGTCTGGAAGATTTTGAATATTTACTGTTTTTTCTCCCATTACTGCAGTCCATAATGTATATTCATCACTTTTATCTGATATTATAACAATAGCATATTCTTTACCTGGAGATAAAAATATTGGTTCTGGGAATTTAATATTAGTCGGAACTTCCCCATTATCAGATGCTTGAATATTAATAACTTCATTTCCATTTTCATCTATAGATCTTGGTCTTAAAATGACTGGTTTTCCAATTACATTGAGAGTCGGCGTGCCCAATTCTGTTGTTCTTACCTCAACTCTCACTTCTGCATTACCACTATCAATTGATGCAAAGAACAGATCTACAGAGGTTAAAAATACACCATTGACATCATCATCAGTGTCTATATCAGATTTAACCTGCACATTTCCACCAACAGTAAATGTTTGTGCTAAAGGGTCAGTATATTCTACATTAACTCTTCTTTGTATTCCAACATTTAAATCAGTTCTTAAATTGGTAGTATTTGTAATACTACTATTGACAGTGCTATTGACTGTATTGTTAATAGTAGTTCTAGTCCTTGTATTTGATACTGTTGCTTGAAATTGTATAACAGTTGCATTTGCACTATAATTAGTTTCTGCAAAAGAAATTAAATTACTTCCAGGAATTCCAGAATCATTTGTTGGACTTGATGTTATTTTATAAGTTTTGGTTCCTGTTGAGATTCTAGTAGTTGGTGGTGGAGATGAATTTGGATCTCTTAAGAAAAATGTTCCAATTAAATCTCCATAATTGTCTGATATTAATCTAATATCTTTTACATATGCAATAGATCCACTAGTCTGCCCAACTAATTGCATCCCCTTCTGGACATATCCAAAATATAATCCTTGAGAAACTTCTGCCAAAGAAGAAGTATCAACATTTAAAACTTTAGATGAAGAACTATATGCAAGTCCTAATGTTTCAGATTTTATGTATGGATTTTGATTATAAGTGTTAGTTGGTGAATTGAATGGTCCAGATTTATGATCTGGTCTGCATACTCTGAATCTAATTCTTTCGGATCCATTAATAGATCCTACAACAGTTTCTCCAATTCTAAAAGATCCTGAAGAACCATAATTCTGCAATGATTCATCATTTGCAATTTCAATTAATTTTGGTACAACATCAACATTACTATTTCCATCTAAGAATTGATAAAATCTTGTATTTGATTTAAGATTTGAAGCTCTAAATTCGGTATTTCTGGACCTCATAAAGACTTCATCTGATACTCCAACTACCTCATTGCGAACTGTTGTGTCAACAGTGTCAAATGAACCACTAGCAGTACTTGTTGATGTGCTGGAAGATCTTGAAGATGAAGTGCTAGAGGTAAAACTTGAAGTATTTGCATTACCATTAAAACTAAGAGCCTGAAGACCTGGTATTTGAGTTCCTCTTCTAACTCTAAGAGTTTGTGATGAAGTTATATTGGCATTTAAATTTTGACTTAGGTTTTGAGTGAGATTATGTCTCAAATCATTACGTAAGTTATTAACTAAACTAAGACTTTGCCTTCTCGTACCACCACTTACAGTTCTATCATTTAACTGTACAGTTCTAGACCAATTATCAACCTCAGGATTTAATTGAATAGTTCCAGAATAAACAATAACATTAAATGGATTAACATTTTCTACTTTTGTTGCAAAAGGTTGTTCTAACCAATCTATTTCATTATACGCAAGTGTTAATGCTTTTCCAGTTTTTTGTATTGAAGGATCTAATAATGGTAAATTTTCAGATAAGTCTAATTCTTCTGGACTTAAATTTTCTTCTGTAGCTATAAGAGACTCTAAAGAATTTCTTGAAATATCTGAAATCAAATTTTTTGATTCAGTATCTACTATAGTCGATGCCAAAAATTCATTCAATCTAAAAGAATCAACAAAGTCGTCAACAAAGAAACCACTTTTAAATCTATCGTTTCCTTCAGAATCTTTAATTTGCAATGTTTGAGTACTTAATTCTAAAATAGAAAGACTAGTTAATTCTTCTAAAGTTTCAACCCTATCTTCAATAAATCCAATATCCCTCATAGTATATCTTTTATTTTCAGTTAATGATACATTTGCATCTTGTGGATTATATAAGTATGCTGGAAGATTTAAGGTTCCTAGTTCTAATAATTGATTGTTTTTTGCTGGAGGTTTTGGTTCTTTAGAAGAAACTCCTTTATCAACAATAAAGTTTCCTGAGGTATCTAAATAAATCTTATCAATTCTAGGAAGATAAAAACTTTGTGAAATTATTGATCCTTCACCTGGAGCTAAAATTCTTTTTGGTGAATTGTTGAATGCTACTGTTCTGGCAGTAAAATCAAAAGGAGATTTATCTGTAGTTACTGAAGGATTAAAAAATGACACTCTAGGTCTAAAATCTAAAGTATCCGATGCTCTAATAATTCCATTTATGTTGGGAATATCCTTCTCAAATCTATCAGAATCATAACTCGAAACTGTAAAAACATCTCCACCATCATTTGATGGAACTGTATAATGATCAAAAACAATTAATAATTTTCTGGATGGTTCTTGTTTATTTTTATTTCTTACTAATCTAGAATAATCATAATACTGATTTTTTTGACCTCTATTTAACTTAAATGAAGTAGTTATATCTTTATAAGAACCATTGGAAATAGATTCAACTACAGTCGTTATATTTGACTCCTCAAAATTTACAGTTTCTCCAGAAGAAAATCTATTTTCATTTAAGTAAACTACCCCCAAATTATTTGTTGACGATGCTGGTGTAGTTGAGGTATTTGTAACAACTCTAGCTACTGCACCACTGGAATTTCCAATGATATTCTCACCAATTATTGCATTTGAACTTACATTTGCTGTAGAAGTAAATTCTATTTGATCTAATGTTGGATTTGATTTATTTAATGATTCATAAACTGCTAAAACTTTTACAACATCTGGATAATTCAAAGAAATTTCTTCATCTTGAACTCGAAGTCCATAATATTGATTAAAAGATAATCCATCATTTTTAGATGTATTTTCATTGGAACCAGATTCTTTTAATTTTGACCCAGAAACATTCACAATTTTGCTTCTAGTGTAATTTTTAATTTTACTCTGTATTCCATTTTTAATTGCTGTTATATTAATTACAGTATCATTATTTGATAGTGAATTATTTAACCCCCTTATCGTCAAAATATTATTTGAAATCTCAAAAGAGTCTGATGTAATAGGAGCTATAGACCCCCCACTATAACCTATTCCATATCTTTCTTGGTCAAAAGTTGCCCAAGTTACGCTAGTTATTCCAGAAATATCAGTGCTAGAATTTAACTGTATTTCATTATTAATATCAACATCTTTTCCAGTTATTTGATCTATTATATAAAGATTAGATGAAGATAAATCTACTGATGCTGCATTGGGTTCAGGTAAAGCAGCAAATAATGTTCCAGATCCTCTTATAACTGGCGCACCTAAAAATGCATTTACTTGAATATTTGATGTTGGTAGAGACCCATCAAAAACTCCTGTAACACTAGATATTTCACTCATTTCAAATGAAAGTAAATCTTCGGAAACTGAAGATACTCTATTATAAGTTTCTGTTAAAAATCCAACTTTTTGATATCTTACTACAGAATCCGTTCTTATGCCTGAAAATTGTCTACCTGTGGATGTAACAGTGGAAATTCCACCACTTTCTGCAGTTATTGATATTTGAGAAACTCCTCCAGGAAAATTAAATCTGTCCAAAATTGAATTTGCAGTAAAATCACTGTAAGTAAATGGTGAAATTTGTTTTACTGATTTTATATTTTGAGTATTATAGGTTTTTATTTCTTTAATTGTTCTGGAAAATTCTAATCCATTAACTAATATTGCTTCACCTTTTGAAAATGAACCAGAAGTTTGTCTTAAAAATATTGTATCTGAGTTTGCATCCGCAGTTACAAATCCACTTGCTCCAGAACTTTTTCCTTTTACAAAAAATGATTGCTTAATTTCATTAGAATTTGCAGAATCATTTAAAGTTAATCTGGTGTATGTCTGAATATCATATAATCTAAGATCCCAACTAGTAGTTTGATTTTGATATTGCGAATCAGTTAAATTAAATGAATATACTCTAGCTTCTCCGATTTTTGTTCCAAGTGCGTCAAATTGAGAGTATAAATCTAATGTCTCTCTTAATTTAGGTATTCCGGTTACATTATTAACTTTTAAGATATTTCCCATTTCAAATGGAACAGTTGCATTAAAAATATTCTCAGTATCTCTTGGTTTTTCTATATCTATTATTTCTGCTGAATTTTTTTGTATATCATATCCACGAACATATGCTTTTCCGGGAGATATCTTTAAACAGGCTAAATCTTTAGATGGAGTATTTTTTTGTTCTGTCAATTCATTGCCAAAAAATACTCCATCATTACCTAATCTATTATTTAAAGAATTATTTATTTTAATATCAAATGGTTCTACAGTATAATTTCCAGATTCATCAAATGTTCTTTCAGCTAAATAATCTCTAATTTTGTTATAATCCGTTTTGGTTGTAATTTTTTTTATTTTTCCGTCTTTTACTCTAAGTAATTCAACAAAATCTGTATCATTAGTATCATTTAGTGATTTTTTAGTTAATTTTAAGTCTATTTTTAGCCTATCTGCTCCAGGAGATGCATAATTTGTAAATCCCTTTGCATTATCATATAAAGTATTATCTTCTTTGGCAGTTATTATAGATTCTTCAATTTTTAATCCAACTCTATATGATGGAGAATTTGTATAATAATCTAATATTAAATCTTGACTGGAAACATTTGCAAAATATCCTCTAATAAAATAAACACCCTCCGAAATAAAAACTGCAGAACCAATAGATGTTGAATTAGATTGGATGGATGTGGCAAACGGAGTTCCAGCACTTATTGTAGTATTCCCATACATCACATTTTCATTTGCGAAAAATGATTCACCATCTTGAAATTGTGTGAATTCAAAATTATTATCAGATTCCAAGTATTTTACATATAATGTAATATATTCCACTTCATCACTTTCATCTGGAAGAATTACTTTTTGAATTTTTGCCGTGCTTCCAGATTCTTGCCCAGTAATAACTTTACCAACAAAATTATTAATATAAACTGATAAATCAACACCAAATTGTGAAGAATTTACTTTTACAGAATAAAATTGACCATCATAAGATATACCCCCAGGAATAACAACAGAACCTTCTTTAAATATATGACTACCAAAATCCTCAATTTGATTTTGAAATATTGATTGTAACGTTGTTAATTCTCTAGACTGAACTGGAAATCCTGGTTTAAATAAAACTTTATAAAAATTTTTCTCACGATCAAAGTCATCATAATATGGATTAACATTTAAATTTGTTTTTTCGGACATTTTTCTTAGAATTCCAGAATGATTTTAACGTCTTCTTTTTGCCTAGAGTCTCTTTCAACTAAAGATCTATTATCAATATAAATTATGTCTCCAGTATTTTTATTTATCTCAGGATTTGCAAGTCCATTTGAAAAAGTAACTCCCAAACTTACTTGTTTAGATCCTATAGATGTACTTATTCCATTAAAATTTGTATCTATTGATCCGCCAATTGGAATAATAGTCTCTGCAGTAGATTCAAAACTTAAAACTTTCCCTTTAGTAGAAACATCATTTCTATCAGTTTGATCATAATTATTTGCAAAATAAAGAGATCTATCTTGATAATACTTTAAAACATTAGTTTCACTATCAAAAGATGCTATATATCCCCTTGCAGTACCATTAGTAACAGATTGAGTTATAGCAGTTCCAACAACTGGAGTACTAGTTGTTGTAGATAATTTTATTGCTCCCAAAGAAGAATATGTATTGTTAGTATAAATTTGAGTTGAATTATATTTTTGAGGATTTTTTATAATTCCAACCTGAGCAAATTTTGTATCTACTGGAAAATCTTTAGTTGAATCATCAAATCTAGCGTAAATTAAAACCTTATCGGAACCTAATTCTTCATATATGTTATATCCGTGCCCTCTAGATGGGGGAATAATTGGAATTAATTTTGCTGGATCTGAAACTGTCCCAGAACTTTCCAAATCAACTATACCATAAGTATAACCAGAACCTCCGGAAACTATTTTAGTTTCAGTTATAGTTCCAGATGCATTGCAAGTTACTGATACTTTTCCACCAGATCCATCCCCAATAATATCATATGTTTTAGAAGCATATCCACTTCCACCATTATCAATATAAACTGTTTTTATTTGGTTATTATTAATTGTAGAGTCTCCAGACTCTCTTACACTTTGTATTTGAAAATTTGTAGATGTTTGCCAATTATTTGGTAGGACAATATATTCAGTAGAATCGAATTTAATAATATCACTAGGCGAAACTGTGAAAAGATATTTCCATATATATCCATCACCACTAGTTCCAGCAGCAGATGGTTCTAAATCTGTGAAAGTTGGCTCATCCTTAGAAGTGTTGCCAAGAACATTTGACCCAGAAGAACCATTATGTAAACAAATGTAAACTCTAAAATCACCATTAATTACATAATAATTGCAGTCATATAATCTTGTCGTTTGAGAATTTGGGGTTAAATTGTAGATACTATAATCATGCCTATACATATCATATCTAGTATTAGAAGTCCAAGTGACTTTTCTTATAACCCTTCTTATATTTGCACTACTGATTTTTTTTCCAAATAGTGCAGTATTTCTATAATGGGAAAGATACTGAAAATTGTCAATTGGACTTGGTGGCGATGATGGTGATGCATCCCAAGTAGTTGTTCTTCCAAATCCAATTGGATCTCCAGTTGATCCTGGATTAGATAATCCTAAAAATACATAATAAGAATTATTACTGTCTAATACAGAATCTACAAAATTATTGGCATTAGCAATTCTAAATTGATCTGTTACTATTGCAGACATATTAAATAGTTTTTAGATATTTATACTTGAAGCATTAGTCTAATTGATCTGCAAGGGATCCATTTTGCCTAAGACCTTCACCCCTTCTCTGAATTGTTGGGAATGTTGTTAATCCAACATTAACAGTCTTTCCTGTTACTCCAATAGAAATTGGGGAGGAAGATCTTGTAATGACACTAAATAATCCCCAAGAAAATTCTCCCACATAATCACCATTGGTTGTTATTCCTCCAGTTGAAGTTCCAGAATCAATATTGCAGGTTACAATACCATTTACTCCATCAGTAGATAACTGATGGACGTAATAAATATTATCCAAAAATGTTGTACCAATACCAACAACAGCAGAATCTCCACTATCAACAGAAATAACACCATTTCCAGTTTGAGTATTTTTTATCAAAATCGGATATCCAACTTGCAAGTCATTTCCGAATGTAGTATCTCTTTTCAAGATAAATTTAAGAGCTAATTGTCCACCATTAGTTGTAGTTTCAATACTAGTGATAATCCCGGAAAATCCTTTTACATTTTCTATCTTAGGGATAAGTTCATAGTTAACACTTGGGGATGGTATTATAGATTTGGGATTAACTGTATATCCATATCCGGGATTAGTTATGGATATTGGTGACGTTAAAGATCCAGCAGAACTAACAGTAACTGTAGCTGATGCAGTTGTACCGATACCAACTCCAATAGTAGGTGGTGCAATAAAATTAATATCTATAGTAGATCCAGTATATCCAGATCCACCATCTAATATGCTGACGGAAGAAACAGTTCCACCAACGCCAATTGTGGCAGTTATTATCCCAGAATAAATTTCTTTTCCATCCACC
>Ga0213858_10001760_pt1 | contig 10358 bp, 3 predicted proteins | sample PICome_FD_160122 | JGI IMG/M metagenome (GOLD analysis project Ga0213858, IMG submission 160122) | Coastal seawater microbial communities near Pivers Island, North Carolina, United States - PICO245 | ecosystem: Environmental > Aquatic > Marine > Coastal | place: USA: North Carolina | collected... | reverse complement strand
TGCCAATACCAACTCGGCTATTTGTAGTATCGATATGAAGAATATCATTATCGTGAACGGCAACAATGTCGTTGTTACCTTTTTTAATGTATACGGCACCGTCAGCGGTATTAATCGCTATTTCGCCTAGAGATAAATCCCCAGATTCGGGTACGTTGCCAGCGACGCTAGAACGCTTTAACTGAATTGTTTGTGCCATATGTATGTATCCTTTAAGTGCCTATATAGGCGGATAAGTGGAACTAATTAGAAAGTTCCACCATCAATTGTTGTTGTCCATGAAGCTGTACCTGCTGTTCCCATTGTTAGGAATGCATTATTTGATGCTGGTTTTGCTAATCTTGTATAACCACCATTTGAAGCTGCTCCAATAAGTAAGTCACCTACTGCTGTTGTAGAGATTCCTTTAATTCTTAAACTTGTTCCATCAGCAACTAGAGTAATGTTGTCATCGTCTACACTTAAAGTATTGCCTGACTTGCTTAAGCCATCTCCTGCAGTAATTTGTCCTGCGCCTGAGAATTGTGTAAATGTTAAAGAAGTAGTATCTAAAGTAATTGGGGCATCAGTTGTTAATACAAAGCCATTGTCTCCATTTGCTGTACCTTCTTCCACAAATACGAACATTCCTGGAGTGACTTCTGATGAAGTATTTGCATCTGTTGCTCTTGACCATGCTCCTCCTGCTGCAACATAGATACCGTTATCGGCTCCTGCTGTTTGATTCTTAACAAGAACTCTGTCACCAGCTTCTACATCTATTCCATCAATTGTTTGAGTTCCAGAAAGTGTAATATTTCCTGTTGTAGCTACATGTACTGAATCTTTAATATCAAGTGCTTGTTTTACTGCATCAACGTATGCTTTTGTAGCTGCGTCTTGTGCTTGTGTTGGGTCGGTAACATTTGAAATTCTTGAGTTATTTACATCGACAACACCTGATCCATTTGGATTAAGTGAAATATCTCCATTTCCATCTGTACTAGAAATTTCATTTCCATTGACTGTAATATTGTCCGCAACTAAGCTTCCACCAGTGATTACTCCTGTAGCAGTAACATTTGTTAAACCTGCTAAAGAAGTTGCTTGGGCTCCCAAACTTACTGAAGTACTACCAATAGTAAGACTTGGATTATCAAGTTGTGCGTTTGAAAGTGACCCAATGCTTACTGCTCCATTTGAAACAGAGAAATCATTTGAGTTAAATGAGGCAATACCTTTACTTGATGTTGTAGCATTGTCTCCAGATAAAGTTACTGTACCTGCAGAGTATGAAGCAGTTAAACCTGTTCCACCCGCAACAATAACAATACCTTTTGCAGAAGCTGTACCTGTATCAGCCGCTACTGTAACAGTTGTACCTGTAGCTGAAGTGCTAATACCAGAACCGCCAGAAACAGTAAATGTTTCACCAATTGTAGCTGCTGCTGAACCTGAGTCTGAAGATAATGTTATATCTTTTGCAGAAACTGCACCACTTGATACGGTAAAGTTTGCTGATGCAAAAGATGCTAAACCTTTTGCACTTGTAGTAGCATCAGATACTCCAATTGTAACTGTATCACTTGCTACTGTAGCGCTAACAGTACCGCTACCTGTAAATGTTAAAGTATCACTTACTAAATTGACTGAATCAGAAGATGAACTATCCCCTGCGATTCCTAATGTTGTTGAAATTGTTTGGAATGAAACTGCTCCAGAACCGTTTGTAATAAGAGCTTGTCCATTTGATCCATCTGCTGTTGGAAGAGTGTACCCTACAGTACCATCTAAACCTATTTCTAATTGTTTGTTAAAAGTGATTAGTTCTGCGTCATTTGTAGTATCAAATGTTAAATAGTTGTTGTTGCCTTCTGAAATTGTAAAAGCAGTTGCTGAACCATCAACAATATCAAACTCTATTGCTCCACCTGTTGCAAAATCAATACTTCCAGTTGCAGGGTCAATAATTAAATTACCTGAACCAGTAGATATTGTATTTCCATTTAGTTGTAGATTGTCTACTAAAAGATTATCAATCTTGCTGTCAGGTCCAACAATAATTGCTGAACTTGCTGTAAGTGTACCCGCTGCATGGTCGAGCATCTCGACGTAGGTTTGACCCCCGATTACATCATAGGTAGAACCATCTCCGATAAATAGCTTATTCGAGTTGTAGGAATATCCTAACTCACCTTTTGCTAGATTGGAACCTGGATTTGCGGAGCTATCACTTCTTTTAATTTTTATAACTTGTGCCATTTTTAGTCCTTAAAAACCACCTCCATCGAGGTTGTCCATTGTACCTGTTGCTGATGCAAGGGGTACGAATTCAAAATTACTTGGAGAAGTTTCTCTATATACCATTAACTGATCATCATTAGTATCGTACCATAGATCTCCTTCGTCCAAATTACTTCCTGTTGGAGCAGTATCACCCCTGAAAAATTGGTCAGCTAGTGTTTCTAATGCATCTTGTACATTTCCACCCGTAATTACGCTTCCATGTGCTTCTACAGTTATATTACTTGCTGATCCTCCAATTAAGTCTAAGGAAGTACTGACTGTAATTGGGTTGTCGCTTTGATTTAAAATGACAGAATTATTCGTTTCATTAACCGTAACATAAGTAGGACTTTCTGAAACTGTTACTGTAATTGCCATTATCTTGTTACTTCAGGAGTTACTGTTACATTTCCTTCCATAAGTCGTGTTACAGTTCCTCCACTTGATTCTATTTCTAAATCATAAACATAAATTCCTTCTTCAACAGCTGATGTTAGTGTGTCAGTTGCTGAAAGGCTGATCTTGCCTTGTGCGGCATTTAATATGGTGGCTGTAAAGGTAAGAGCAATAGTTGAAGAGTCATGTGTTGAGCGCATCTGCATACGAGGTGTATACCCCGTTAAATTCATCGCAGACCCACTGTCCTGGACAGTTATCTCTCGACTAAATGTCGCTCCCTGCTCTAATGTAAAATTATACTTTCCAGCTGCCATTTCTTATTTTCTCCATTGTCTAATTATATCAAAAATTTATACCTAATGTCAAGGATTAAATTTTCGAGGTAGTAACGATTCTTCAATCGTTAGGTTTATTTGTCTTTTTTAAGTTCTTTTATTTCTTCTTTTAGTTCTTTTACCGCTTCGATTAGTAAAGCTGTGAGTTTTTGATAGTTTACTGCTTTGTACCCGTCATCTCTAGTTACTACAATTTCTGGTGCTACTTTTTCTACTTCTTGTGCAATTACACCTATATCATGCCCTTCATATACAGTTTGATTTTCATTCCAATCAAATTCTACACCTCTAATCTGTGATACTTTGTCTAAAGCATTGTCAATTGTAGAAACATTATCTTTTAATCTATAGTCTGAACTTGAGTAAGCTATTACATCTGCTCCTGCACTGATGCTTCCAGTAACACTTAAATTAGCACCATCAAGTGTCATTCTTATAGTAGAATCTTCATACCACTTATATTTGTTATCTGAATTAAACCATAAGGTATTACTTTCAATACCCATTGCATACCAAGCAGTAGTACTTGCATCATAAAACTTAATTCTTGTACCTGCTGTATGATCTGAATTACTTGGTGCAGCAATATTACCATTATTATAAGTGTTATCAATAATACCATTTACATCAATATTGCCTGAGAAAGTTGCGACTCCTCCACTTAAATTCATAGTTTCTGTAAAAGTTCCGCCTTCAGAACTTGTACCCCAAGTATCTCCATGCCCAAATCTTAAGTAACCATTTACACCTTGAATCATAGCAGGCTTATTTACTCCACTACTATCTTGATTACCTATAAGAATGGATTGTGCAGAACTTGTTTCAGTTATTCTTAAATGACCTGCTCCGCTTATTCTTCCACTAGTAGAGATACCATTTGTACCAGCATTTACACTACCGGAGGCGGTGAAGTTGCCAGCTACATCTACTGCTCCATAGTCGAATGTTATAACATTTGTAGTATCACTTCTTAAGAATAAGTCTCCTGTATAATGATTATAGTAAAAATTCCATTTATCAACATTATTGCTAGGGCCAAAGTTAAATTGTAGGTTATCACCTATTCCTGAGCCTCCAGTTAACTGTAAAGCTAAAACAGTTCCAGTGCCAGTTGCATGGGTTGCTGATAAAGTAGTTCCATCAAATTGAAGTTTAGATTCTCCCTGTATAGTATTTGCTGTACCAGTACCAGTAAGTAAATAGTTATTTACATTTGAATTAATTGTTGTTGTATTTCCACTACTACCATTTGAAGCTGATGTAATTCTTCCTTGTGCATCTACTGTAATATTTGCATTTGTATAGCTTCCAGCTGTTACCGAAGTATTTGCTAGACTGATGCTTCCTGAAGTAGTTACTGTTCCTGTTAATCCTGTTCCTCCACTTACTGAAGTTACTGTACCTGATGATTGAGCTACCCAGTCATAGTCTGACCCATTCCAACTTAAAACTTCGTTAGTATTTGCAGTTCCTGTGTTTAAATGATTATTAACTCCTGTATCGTCTAGGAAACCAGAGTTATTATTAAAGAAACTTAATTTAATTTCACTCGCTGCTTTTCTACTTTCTGTAGTTCCATTTTGTAAAATAAATTCTGTACTTCCACTAATATCAGAAGTCATATCTGTTAGTTCTGCAAAATTTAAATCTAAAGTTACATCACCGCCTTCTCCATATTGACCAAGAGAAGGAGTATTTGTTCCTGTTGCTGTAATACCTACCCCACCAAAAATAGCTTCTGCTTGTGGTTGAGTACTAGGTGAAGGAGATATACCGCCATCACTATTAACTTGGAAGTTTTCTCCACTACCTGCAGTAATAATTAATTCTCTTGCAGAGTCATTACTTATATCAGAAGCTCCTGAAGTTAAACTAGTATCACTTATGCTTCCTCCTACTTCAATAAAGAAATAGTAATCTGTTGTATTTCCTACTCCTGCTGTATTTGAATAACTACGTGTGTCTGAAATTTCAAAATAACGAGTTTCATTATTTACTCCTTCATAAGTAATAGCATCACTTCCTTCATTATCAACTAGTGCTGCCATATAAAGTTCAAAACCTTCTTCTGATTGGTCTGTTTCTAAAATTTCATACTGATAAGCATTTGGAGTACCGGTGCCATCTGTTGCACTAACTCTTGTTACTCCGCTACCTATTGTTGAAGGAGTGTTTCCATTTGTTTCAGTTACGTTTCCTATTTCAGCAATCCATGTGGGACTAGATAAGTTTGAGCTAGTAGAGTATCCTATTCTCATTTTTACAGCAGTAGGAATTTTATTTAATACATTATTTGTTGTACTGGTTTGTAAAAAGTCTGCACTCTTCTTCGCTTTTACTGTTAAAGTTGTGCCTGTGCCTCCAATTGTAATTTTTTGTGATATTTTCTTTCCACTTGGAATAGTTGTTTGTATACTGTTTCCTCCTACCGCTGTAAAAGGATTAATTAAAGTATCTACATCAACAGTATTTACTGTACTTGCTCCAGTTGCAGAACTACCCACTCCTGAAGCTATCTGATTTAATGCTGCATCTGTAAAACCTGTTGCAGAATCAAAATATAAAGTCGATCCATCTGATTTATATAGTTTTAAATTATCTATAATTACTTCCGATGTTCCATTATTACTTTTAACTTGTAAGGGAGCAGAAGTAGGGTCTTCAGCACCTACGGCAAAGAATACGTTAGTAATATCGTCTGGTTTTATTCTTACTGTTTTTTCTGTGCTTCCAGAAGCGGTTGTATTTACATTTATACTTGTTACATTAACTTCTCCTGCCTCTGATACTCTAAAAGGAGCTGAGCTTCTATTAGTAAAAGTTTGTCCAGCAAAAATTCTAACAGTACTGCCTCCAGTTCCTGAACCTACAAGACCAACTTTTTCTGATCCACTAGGACCAACAATAATATGACCTGTATATGAAATACTATCACCAAATTTTATTTCTCCTGAGTCTACTTTGAAGAAATTAGCGTCATCTATAGGAACTTTACCTGCTTGTAATTGTATTGTTCCTGAGTTTCCTATATTATCAAAAGACTCTCTTAAGTTTTTAAATTCTGTAGGACTAAAAGTTCCACCGCCACTTGGTAGAGCTAATCCAATCGAATCTTTAATATTTCCGTTTCCATCTATAATTTGGTCATTTTTAAAATCTGTTTCGTTATCTGCTGACCAAGCACTTCCTGTCCATCTTGGCAGTTTTCCTGTTCCTGTTCCAAGTAAGTTTGCTATATCTATACCAAACCCACCAAACTGTCTATTTACTACTCTTTTTACATTTCCGCTACCATCAAATCCTGCAAAAGTTCTAATTTTTGTGTCTTTTAGATCATCAACAGTAACTGCAGTTCCACCGGTATCAATAATAGCAGTTTGTAATCTACCAGACGAATCAAGACCTGTTCCTGCATATCCTGCAAAAGTTTTTGTATTTCCAGTATCATTTATATCATCTAAGTCTAGAGTATCATTAGTTCCTCCGTTATAACTTAATGCACCAGCTGAACTTAAGACGACTTGAGTGTTTTTAACTCCAGTAGGGATATTTGCACCATCATCAAAGTTACTTCCTGCATCAAAACTGTATTCGAATTTTGATAAGTCAGATTTCATTTGAATTCTAAAGTCGCCTTCATCTCTTATTCCAATTTTACCTATTCTACGAGGAGTTTGATAGTTAACTGTTTGACTTCCTTCATAAGCAGTAGTTTCTTTAATATTTACTTGTGCTTGCCAATAAGGTAAAGTTGCTGGTCTACTAGTATCCCAACCAGAGCTTCCTCCACTCCCAATTGTAAGAACTCCAGTTTCAAAATTATAAGGCTCACCAGTGGTTGTATCTGTAGGTGCAGTTATAGTACTTCCTGTGCTATCATTAAATATAAAAGTAACAGCAGACCTTGGGTCATTATTACCGTCATCTCCACCAGTAACTTTTGCTATTTGAAGACTATCAGTTAAGCTGTCGTTAGAAACAGATACAGTAATTGGATATGTTCCTGTAGGTGTTACAGTTACAGTTGCTGTACCTGTACCATTGCTTCCACTGTAGCTAAAGTTGCTCTTTGTTCCGTTTGTTACAGTTATATCTCCTGTTACTAGATTACTTGCTTGGTTCTGTTGATTTACTGTTATAGTAGCAGTTGTAGGTGTTGGAGTTGTATCTGTTGAGTTATCAAATGAAAACGTTTGTATATTTGAACTTACAGATAAACTTGCTGCATCACTACCGGGACTTCCTGATGTTCCGTCTTTTAATCTTAAAATTGTTATTGTATCTTCATCAATAACATTACTTGTGTAATTTGCTCCTCTTACTTCTACCTTATAAATCTCTGTTCCTGTACTAAAGTTTCCTGCACTTACAACTATATCTCTATCTGTAGAATAATCTTGTACAGTACTAAAACTTGAACCGCCATCTGTAGATTTTGAAAATTTATAATTATAAGTTCCATAAGTTAGTGTTGAAGTTAAAGGAACAGAAGCAGTTAAAGTAATAGAGGAAGGGCTTGGATTTGCACTATCTCCATCATAATTAAATGCTTGTTCTGTTGCAGTTAGTTCTGTTGTTCCTTGATTAGTTGCTTTATTTATATTAAAAACTTTGCTTATTGTTGTACTTCCAGTGGTTCCTGTAAGTGTAAATGTTTCTGCTTCAGTACTCCAGCTACTTCCTGCTACTGTGTAAGCTCCAGAAGTATTGTTGATTGTAAGTGTTAAGCCATTTTGTGTTTTTGTAGTTGTTGAAGCACCTACAGTGCCTCCAGTTATACCAAAAGTAAGATTACTTGAAAGTTCTGTAGTTCCTTGAAATAATTTAAATGTACCACCTGAGTTAGTATATACTAGGACTGGATCAGACCCAAAGAAAGTAAAAGAAGGAACTGAAGTGCTTTCATTGGTTAAAAGTCCACTAATTGCAGCAGTACCTGGTGCTCCAGTATCACCTTTATCTACTCTTGTGAAAGTTTGTTTTTTGAGAACTGTTTGAATACCTTCTATATCTATTGAATACACAATATTACCATCTGCTGATGTCAATGAGCTATGGTCTGCAAAAACTACAGGCGTAGGACTCTGAGTTGTTCCTCCAGATGTTCCATTTGTAGAAGACGCAGTAATATTATTATCACTTGATACAGTTACTTTAAATTGGCTTGCTCCTGGAGTACCCGAAGCTATACCATTTAATTGAGTGCCTCCTTTAAATACACTAATAGTACAACCACTTCCAGTCATAACTGGATTAGATCCATCATTATCAGCAGGAATTGCATGTGCTTCGTTGTCAAGTATTACAGTATATGCATTTGCTCCTGATTTTACTGCAAAAATATCTATAGTATCGAAGGCAACTTCTGTAGAAGTATCATCTGCTTCTGCTACTCCAACTTTTAAAGTTTTTGAAGAAGTAAAATGCGAAGTAGGCACAGTAAAACTAAACGTATCTGTACCATTTGTTCCTGTTGTGTAACTTGTTTCATCTGTTATGCCATCTCCTGTAAATTTAAAACGAGCATTTGCTTGATTAGTTCCACTAAAGTTTTGTGCTGTTGCTGTAAGTGTTATTGTTCCTGAAGGAGAAGGATTTGCTCCATCTTCATCATATACTATACTGTAATCTGCTGCAGTTAATCGAACTGTTTTTGCGTTAGCACCACCAGCACCTGCTGTTCCTTGCTTTGATTTAGAAATACTATATGTCTGGTCAATTGTAGTCTCAACTCCTGTTGGAGAAATACTTGCAGGTATAGTTGCTCTAAAAGTATTCTGTGCTAGATCAACACTTAATGCTGTTACTTCATATACACCAGTACTAGAATTAATTGCGCTTGTGAGTCCTGAAGTTTCTGCATTTGCTACTTCACTAAAAGTGCAGCTTGTTGTTTTGTCTGTAGACCCAACGAATACTTTAAAAGTTCCTCCTGCTCCAGTAAAGCTTGAAACAGTACCATCGTTTGCTGCAGATACTACATGAGATGAGTTAGTTAAAAATGCTGTAATTGCATCAGAACCTGATTTAATTCCAAAAATAGTTACAGAATCAGTAGCTTTTACTGTTCCACTTGTACTACCATCACGAACTTTAACTTTAACTTCTACAGTTTCTTTGTCTGCTGGTTCATCGGCTTGAGGTAAAGTAAATGTAGATGTTGTTGATATACTTCCACTTGTAGTACCATCTACTAAAAACTCATAATATGGTGTTCCACTAAACGCTGAAGTTGAATCTCCTGTATTTCCTTGTAAATCTGTTGTAAAAGTTATCGTTGTTGAAGGGTCTTCATTGTCAGGGTCATTTGCACTATAAGTTATAACCGAAGTACTTGGTTCTAACTTAACTGCAGCTGCAGCTATACCTGTACTACCTGATGATCCATCTTTTGTAACTGAAATAGGAACAAGCTCAGTAAATACTTCACCACCTGTGTCTGTTGTAGTAACTTTTACAAATTTATTTGTTGTTGCATTACTTGCTGAAGAAGCGTCTACAGTTGCTTCGTAAGGACTACTTGTGTCTGTTAAAGTGGTACTGCCATTTGTAAATTGCACATCTGTTTGTGAAGTCTGATCTGCATCAACTAATGTGAAAACTACTCCATTTGAGTCAGGAGTAATATTTCTTAGTGTGGCAGTAAGTTTTACATCTTGTGCAGTTCCAGATGGAGTCAATGCTCCACTATCATTAAATTTAATTTGTATACTAGAAACATCAACATCTAACTGCGGTGAAAGTACTTTTGCTGTTCCAGATACTCCAGCTGTGATTGCTGTACTAAAACTTCCAACAAGTTTTACTGCTGCATTATCAGAAGTTCTTCTTGACATTCTTCTATGACGAATCCAATAGTAAAAAGTTCCAGGCTCGCCTAGAGCATCGCTAAATGTTGTTGCGTTATCTACAACTGTAACAAGTGTTGCATGTGAAGTTATATCTCCACTACTACCTTGAGTATTTGCTCTCCATATTTCTGTTGAGTCAATAACTTCTTTGTAGTCACTTGCATTACTCCAACTTAAGGTAACAATTCCTGGTTTTGTAGTTGTAGTACTTAAACTTGCAGGAGTTCCTGGCAAAGCTAATCCATAATCACCTGCTGTGGCTGCTTCTTGAGATCTGTTTGAAATTTGAGGTGTTACTGCATAAATAGTATCATCGTATTCTCTAGCTTTTATAGAAGTGGTGCAGTTTGCATTGTGTGTTAAATTTTCTACTCTAAATAATTTACTAGAAAATTCAAAAGGATCATAAGTTACAGCGATAACTGCACCTGGTTTTAGTAACAATCCTTTTTGTCCAACTGTAAAAGATATTTCTTTGCTAAATCTACTTTGTATTAGTTCTTTCTCA
>Ga0213858_10001759_pt1 | contig 10358 bp, 9 predicted proteins | sample PICome_FD_160122 | JGI IMG/M metagenome (GOLD analysis project Ga0213858, IMG submission 160122) | Coastal seawater microbial communities near Pivers Island, North Carolina, United States - PICO245 | ecosystem: Environmental > Aquatic > Marine > Coastal | place: USA: North Carolina | collected... | reverse complement strand
CCTATGTGCCTCGCTCGACTGGCTTTGAATCCTGCACGATTCACTATGACACCGACGGCTTGCGGCACATTGTTACCGGCTGCCGTGGCACCTTCACCATTAGCCTGAACGCAAACCAAATTCCTGTCTTCAATTTCACCCTCACAGGTCAGTACAACGCGCCGACTGATACTGCCTCACCAACTCTGACGTTCAGCAATCAGGCTGATCCAAAGATCTTCAACGACACCAACACAACTTCGTTCACTCTGTTCTCTGCAACTGGCCTTGCGCTCCAGTCTGCTGAAATCGACATCGGCAATGAAGTTGTTTATAGGGAGCTGGTTAACTCCACAAAAGAGGTGCTGATCACTAACCGTGCAGCAACTGCCAACTTTGTGATTGAGGCTCCGACGCTTGCAACTAAGGACTTCTTTGCACTGTCTGTTGCAGGTACTGCAGGCAACCTGAGCATTGTTCACAGCGGCGGTGCAGGCAACATCATCACGTTGACTGCTCCAGCTAGCGGCTTGTCACTTGGCAACCCGACTTATTCGGAAGACCAAGGGCTTGTGATGTTGAACATTCCCACTACGATGGTGCCCAGCTCCAGCGGAAACGATGAAATGACGCTGGCATTCACCTGATTTTTATGCCTTTCGTTCTCAAGAAAAACTCTGGCTCCTATGAATGGCCCGTCACTGTTGAATCACCCAGCAGTGGCGGCAAGTTCAGAAAAGACACCTTCAAGGCACTTTTCAAAAAACTGAGCCGTTCAGAGTTTGGTGCTCTTGCTGAGCAAGGTGAGGATGCACTGGTCACTGAAATCCTTGACGGCTGGAAAGACGTTAAGGATGAGGAGGGTGAGGAGGTGCCATTTGACTCTGACTCAATGGCACAGATGTTGGATGACCCTTATGTCTTGCGTGCGGTCATCAATGCTTACACCGACTTTCTGAGCGGGGGTTCAGCAAAAAACTAAGAGACGCCGCCTTGCATTGGTGCAAAGGCGGTGGCGTCTTTGAGGAAAGCACGCAGGAGTTGCTTGACCAAGGGTTAGACCCTGGTGAAATCAATGCGCGTCGGAAGGCCGAAAAGGTCGAGGATTTTGAGGTGTGGGAAGAAAACTGGCAGGCGCTTGAGGTCTTTGCTCAGTGTCAGACGCAATGGCGCGTGTCGATGAGCGGCCTTGTGGGGCTGGACTATACAGCTGTGGCGTGGGTGCTTAGACTGAATCAGGTTGAAGACGAGCTTTTGACGCTGCAAAAACTGCAGATTGTTGAGGCTACAGCTCTCAAACTTATGAACGGCAACCGCTCTGAGTAATGGCTCAAGACGCACTCATCCGCATCAGAGCCAAGGTTGACGGCCAGGCTGAAGTGCAGGCGCTTGAGCGTCAGTTCAGAAGGACCGAAAGCCAGACGCAAAAACTGAAGCAGAGCTTCTCTGGCTTGGCCACTGTTGCTGCACGTCTTGGCGGTGCCTTTGCTGTTTTTCAAGGGCTGCGTTTCACGCTGATCAAAACAGCTGAACTGCAGACACAAACCAAGAGCCTGGAGGTTCTGACTGGCAGCCTTGAACAGGCTCAGACTGTCATTAAAGAGCTTCAAGAGTTTGGGGCTGTAACGCCGTTCACAAGCTCAGAGCTGATTCAAACAGCGAAGCTGCTCAAGGCTTACAACATCGACACGGCCAAGCTTGTTGATACCACCAAGCGGCTCGGTGATGTTGCTGGCGCAACTGGTGGTGATCTTGAGGGCATTGCCCGTGCGTTTGGTCAGATTCAAAGCCGTGGCTCTCTGCAGGCAGAAGAACTCAACCAGCTCCGGGAGCGCGGCGTTGACATTGAGACTGCGCTGAGGGATGCCTATGACCTGAGCGGCGCAGAGTTTGCCGACGCGATGCGGAATAATCAGATTTCCGCAGAGGCTGTGTTTGCGATCCTTGAACGCATTACGTCTGAGGGTGGCAAATATGCAGGAGGCGCGATCAGCCAGTCAACCACGTTGGCCGGTAAGTTCAGCACGTTGCAGGACAACGTTGATCAGCTTGCTCGCGCATTCGGCAAAGAGCTAACACCTGCTGTTGAAGGCGTTTTGGACAAGGCCAATGAATTGGTTCAAGGATTGACCAAGATTGATCCAACACTGGGGCTCACGGCTTTAGCGTTAGGTGGGGTCACCGCTGCTGGTTTTGCTCTTAAAGCTGCATTTGATGCGTTGATCGCAACAAAACTTGGAGCATTTCTAGTTACACAAATCAATCTCTTCAATACCTTTGGCGCACGAATTTATTTTGTAGCCGGAGCCCAAGGTGCTCTTAACTTAGCCCTCAAGGCAATGCCTGTTGGCATCGCAATCTTGGCGCTGAGCAATTTGATTCAAAGATTTGAAGACGCAAAGACAGCTCAAGATCGCGTGACTACTGCAATCAACAGTGGTTCAAAAGAGCTGATCAAATCAGCCATCGCGATTGAAGAAGAAACGCTGTCTGTTGAGCGAAACAGGGCATCAAAGATGTCTTTGTTGAACATTAACTCGAAATTTTTAAGCTCACAGAAACGCCTCGTAGACCTCAGAAAAGCATTAGCAGATCTTGGCGATGGCCCAGCCCCAGACGGACAGACGCCACCTGTGCCAGTCCCTGATCTCGGTGGTGGTGATGATAAAGCCGATCCAGCAAAAGCTTTGAAAGAACGTGAAAGGCTTTTGCAGCAAGTGCTGGATATAGAGCTGAGGTTGGCTGAGGCTCAACAGAAAGGCAGGATCTCTGCCCAAGACGCTGTTACTGCTTCTGAGAACAGGCTTGCACTTCTTAAAGAGGAAGACCCGGTCAAACGTATTGCGCTTGAGTTTGATCAAAAGCGTGCAGCTGCACATGAAAGGACTGTCAGAGCCATCGAGGCAACTGATGATCCTTTGCAGATGCAGTTGGCTAATCAAAGGCTTTTCTTAGACCTTGAGATTCTCAGCGTTGAGGAGCAGAAGGCACTCAAAAAAGCTGCTGAAGAAACCAACAATGTTTTTGAGTCGATGAAAGGCACGATTGAGGTTGGCCTTAGTAATGCAATTATGGGCCTGCTGCAGGGCACTAAATCCCTGAGCGAGTCATTGTCAGGCATCTTGAATCAGATGGCCTCGCTCGTGATTCAGATGGGTGTCAAGGCGCTTCTGCCTTTTGCTGATGGAGGTGTCATCAGCCAAGGCAAGGTCACACCATTTGCCTATGGCGGCGTTGTAAACAAGCCAACGCTGTTCCCTATGGCGAACGGTATGGGGCTGATGGGCGAAGCCGGACCAGAGGGGATCCTTCCCTTACGTCGCAGTCGCAGCGGTCGCCTTGGTGTTGAAGCTTCAGGCGGTGGTGCAACTACCGTGAATGTCAGTGTTGATGCTTCAGGTTCTTCAGTGCAAGGCAACACCGAGCAAGCCTCTCAGCTGGGCAAGGCTATTGGCGTTGCTGTTCAAACTGAAATCTTGAAGCAAAAGCGTCCTGGCGGTCTGCTCGCTACAACCTGATCATGGCAACCTTCCCTTCTATCGATCCTGACTACAACGTTCAGAAGAACAACGCACCAAAAGTGCGTGTAGTGCAGTTTGGTGACGGCTATGAACAGCGTCTTAACTATGGGTTGAATCAAAATCCTAAGCAATGGACGCTGACTTTCCAAAACATTTCAGAGACTGACTCAGACACAATTGAGACATTTTTGGATGCACGCGCTGCTGATGGTGAATCATTTGATTGGCAGCCTCCAGGCTCTTCTACTTCTTACAAATGGGTTTGCCCTAGTTGGACAAAAACGATTCCATATGCAAACTTGGCAACAATTAACGCAACCTTCCGTCAGGTATTTGAACCGTAATGGCAGCAGTAGCAGCTTGGGCAGCCAGCACAGCTTTTTCTGTTGGTGATATACGCAGGGCAACCACGAGTCAAGCTAGTGGCCTTTGGTTTCGCTGTTCAACAGCTGGAACGTCGGCCAGTACTGAGCCGAAATGGCCAACAGACATTGGCAGCACAATTACTGATAACACTGTTGTTTGGACTGCAATTAGCAGCGTTTACGAAGACGTATCAGTTCTTGCACCAAGTGCAATTATTGAGTTGTTTGAACTGCACTTAGACAGCGCACTGCATGGCAGCTCTGATGTTTACAGGTTTCACGCTGGCAGCAATGCTGACGTAACAGGCAACATTGTTTTTGACGGCAATACATATACGCGCTTCCCTATTGAGGCTGAAGGCTTTGAAATGCGGTCCGGCGGCACATTGCCACAGCCCACGCTTACAGTCGCCAACCTCAAAGGCACAATTACAACCTTGCTGGCATTGGTTAATGCCACCACTCTTGGCAACGACCTGACGGGTGCAACAGTAAAACGCATCCGCACGCTAAAGCGTTATTTAGACGGTGAATCAACAGCGGACCCTAATGCTCGGTTCCCAACAGAAATTTGGCGCATCATCCGAAAGGCATCAGAAACTCGTGACTTTGTTTCTTTTGAGCTTGCTAGTGCATTTGACTTGGCTGGTGTGAAACTGCCTAAGAGGCAGATCATTGCCAACACATGCCAGTGGATTTACAGAAGCAGTGAGTGCAGCTACACAGGCAGCAATTATTTTGATGTCAATGGCAACAGCGTTCCCTCCTTATCGCAAGATGTTTGCGGCAAACGTATTTCCTCTTGCAAGCTGCGGTTTGGCAATAACGGAACGCTGCCTTTTGGTTCATTCCCTGGTGCTGGCCTAACGCGATGAAACTGACTGACGCGATGCAGGAACAAATCCTGCAACACGCAAGGGATGAGTTTCCTAAGGAGTGCTGCGGGTTAGTCGCTGTTGTGAAGGGCAGGCGTCGTTACTTCCCATGCCAAAACATTGCCCGGACTCCAGACGAGCATTTTGTGCTTGAGGGTTGGAACGAAGTAGAGGACAAGGGGGAAGTGGTGGCAATCGTCCATAGCCACCCTGTAACGAATCCAAAACCATCAGTCGCTGACCGTGTTGCCTGTGAAAAGTCCGGCCTGCCTTGGTTCATTGTCAATCCGAAAACTGAGGGCTGGGGCCACTGCGAGCCTGAGGGCTTTGAACTGCAATATGTCGGCCGCGAATTTGTCCACGGGATTGTGGACTGCTACACCTTGGTGCGTGACTTTTTTCAGCGTGAGTACGGAATCACGTTGAGCGACTATCACCGCCGTGACCAGTGGTGGCACAACGGTGAAAACATGTATGTGGAGAACTTCGCTAAGGAAGGGTTTTTGCGGGTGCCTATCGAGGAGCTGCAGCGCGGTGACCTGTTGCTAATGAACTTGCAGTCGCCTGTGCCAAACCACGCTGCCATCTACCTTGGCGATCAGCAGATTTTGCATCATGTGCAAGGGCGCTTAAGTTCTAGGGATTTACTGGGTGGCTATTATTTGAAGGCCACAGACCGGGCGATACGTCATGAAAGTCGTTAAGGTCTACGGCGCTTTGCGGGAGCGATTGGGCCAGTGTCGCTTTGAGTTGAACGTGGACACACCTGCTCAAGCAATAAAAGCTCTGTGCGTCAATTTTCCTGGTCTGGACAAGTGGTTGGTTGATAGTGAAAAAGACGGTATTGGTTATCGGGTCAAAGTAGGCAAGCAGCAGGCGACACCTGAGGACGTAAGCGTTCTGGGGCTGCCTTGGTCAGAGCGTGAAGTTTTCAGCATTACGCCTGTGGTTGCTGGTGCGGGCGGTGGCGGTTTTGGGCAAATTTTGTTTGGCGCTGCACTGATTGGTCTTTCTTTTGTCACCTTTGGTGGCTCTGCGTTATTTGCTGGAGGCGCGGGTTTAGGAACGAGTGCGACTGCACTTGTTGGCGCGGGTGGTCTTTATGCAGGTGTAGGCTCTGCTGCTCTTGGCGTGCTTGGGGCTGCCTTGGTTTTGGGCGGCGTATCCCAAATGATTTCGCCAACGCCAGATCCAGGCATGGAGCTGAAAGAGGCCAACAGAATTCAAAACTTCACATTTAGTGGCATTACAAATACCGCACAGCAGGGCTTGGCGGTTCCGATAGCGTATGGTCGGGTTGTTGTGGGTTCAGCCGTGATCAGCAGTGGCCTCGACGTGGATCATTCACCGAATAATCCAGTCACAAGCCAAAGCTTGACCTATGACCTGTTCGTTAAGAAAAAATCGTGATGCCTGAAGAAAAACTCATTCTTGGCGCTGGCGGCGGCGGCGGCGGCAAGAACCAAAGCAGTGGTTCTAGAACGCCAATCGAAGCAGACGACACGCTTTCGTCTGAGCAGTTTGCAAGCGTTCTTGATTTGCTTTGCGAAGGTGAAATTCAGGGTCTAGATGATGGCGCAAAAAGTATTCTTTTAGAAGACACGCCGTTGCAGAACGCAGACGGCAGCTTTAATTTCGATAATTTTGCGGTTGCAGTCAACAACGGTACACAAGGGCAAAGTCCTATAGAAGATGCGACTGGCGGTGTTCAGGTAGAAGTCCCAGTTGGTGTTGAAGTTACTAACAGTTCACCCGTAACGCGATCGATCACCAACACCGAAGTTGATCAAGTTCGGATAACTGTTACGATTCCTAGCCTGCAGGTTTTCACCGACGAAGGCGACGTTGTTGGCAACAGCGCTGGTATCCGTGTACAGGTTCAATACAACGGTGGTGGTTATAACACTGTTTTTGAAGACACAATCAGCGGTAAAAGCAGCAGCGCTTATCAACGTGATTATTTAGTGCCTTTGACAGGCAGCTTTCCTGTTGATTTGCGTGTGATCAGAACAACCGCAGATGAAACAAGTAGCAAAAGGTCTAGCACTACAAATTGGACAAGCTTTACTGAAATTCAGACTGAGAAATTTGCTTATCCAAACTCTGCAGTGGTCGGACTGCGTTTTAGCGCAAAGCAGTTTAGCAATATTCCAACTCGGAAGTATTTAATACGCGGGATTAAGGTCAGGATTCCTAGCAACGGTACTGTTGACACCACAACACACTTGGGGCGTATTACTTACTCAGGTCTTTTCGACGGCACGCTTTCTGCCGCGACTTGGACTAATGATCCTGCTTGGTGCTTATACGACTTGCTTACGAGCACTAGGTACGGATGTGGCGTTCCAGAATCGTCGTTGGACGTGTTTGATTTTTACGAAATTAGCAAGTATTGCAATGAGCTTGTTGATGATGGCAAAGGCGGGCAAGAGCCACGTTTTAGCCTCAACCTACTAATCAATACTCGTGACGAGGTTTACAATGTCATCCAAAATTTAACGTCAATTTTTAGAGGCATTGCCTACTACGGTGCTGGCTCGCTTGTTTTAAGGCAAGACAAGCCTGCTGATTCTCAGTATCTTCTTGGCCCTAGCAACGTGGTGGATGGCCTGTTTGCTTACAGCGGCACATCAGAAAAGGTGCGTCACACTTGTGCAACTGTCGCATGGCAAAGCTATGACACTAATGGTGATGTTGAGTATGAATACGTTGAAGATCACTTTGCTGTCGCAAAGTATGGCATCGTCAACAAAGACATAAAAGCGCTTGGTTGTTACAGTCAAGGTCAAGCGCACAGGCTGGGCAAGTGGTTGCTGACTAGCGAAAGACTGTTGTCTGAAACTGTTAGCTTCGCTGTTTCTATCGACGCTGGCATTGCTGTAACGCCAGGCATTGTTATCGATATTGCTGACCCATTGCGTGCTGGCACACGGCGCAGCGGAAGGGTTGCCTCTGCGACAACCACCGTTGTCACGATTGACAGCGACACAGATCTGTCTGTGAGCATGTCAAGTAGCCCAACGTTGTCAGTGCTGCTGCCGACAGGCAACGTTGAAACGAAAACAATTAACAGCATTTCTGGCACGTCTATAACGGTTAACAGTCCATTCAGCCAAGCACCTCAGGCGCAAGCCATTTATCTGATTCAAACTACAGACATTCAGTCACAGCAATATCGGGTTGTTTCTGTTGCTGAAGGTGTTGACGGCACAGTTGGGGTGACTGCTGTTGCATATAACGAATCAATTTACGATTTCGTCGAGAAAGACCTTGCGCTTACAACGCGTAAGATCAGTAATCTTAGTTTCATTCCTAACTCGCCAACAGGCATAAATGGTACTGAACTTTTGTACGAAGAAGCGCAGTCAGTGCATGTCGGCTTTGATTTAAGTTGGCAAAGCAGCAGGGTAAATGTAAGCGAGTTTGCTGTTAAGTACAAAATTGACAATGACAATTTTACAACCGTAAACACAAGCAACCCTTCAATAACATTGCGGGCATTGAGAGCTGGCACACTCACTGTCCAAATTCGTGCTGTCAGCCCCATTGGCAAGCAGAGTGCAGCAGCAAAAGCGACATTTGCTATTGCTGGAAAGACTGCACTGCCAGCTAATGTTCAAAATCTGACTATTGAAGCGATTTCTGCAAATAGTGCCCGACTCAAGTGGGATCAAACAGTCGATCTAGATGTCAAGGTCGGTGGCAAGGTTCATGTGCGCCATAGCGCATTAACTGATGGCACAGCAACTTTTTCAAACAGCGTTGACCTAATCAACGCTATTGCAGGTTCCTCCACTGACGTAGTTGTGCCTTTGCTTGAAGGTGAATACATCGTCAAGTTTGCTGACGATGGGGGCAGGCTTAGTGCTGACGACACCAGCGTCATTGTTGATCAGCCTGACGCACTTGGAAAGCTGCTGGTCAAAAACCACCGCGAGGATCAACAGACGCCGCTGCCGTTCCAAGGCACGCACGTTGACACGTTCTATAGCGATCAATATGACGCCCTAACGCTTGATGGCAGTGACCTGATCGACAGCGTTGCTGATGTTGACCTGATCCCCATCATTGACTTCTTGGGGAACATCAAGTCGCTTGGCACCTATACGCTGCTTGACACGATTGACATGGGCTTGGCGCTTGATGCAGTTGAGTTCTCACGTCGGTTTGTCACTCGTGGTTTCTTGCCGTCTGACACGATTGATGGCCGAACTGCCCTGATTGACACTTGGACAGATGTTGATGGGGCAGCGGTCAACAACGTCAACGCTGAGCTGTATATCCGCTCAACCAACGATGACCCGAGTGGTTCACCTACATACGGAGCCTGGGCACCGTTTAACAGCGGAACGTTCAAGGGCCGTGGTTTCCAGTTCAAGACTGAACTGAAGAGCAGCAAGGTGGACGAGAACATCCTTGTCGATGAGCTGGGCTACAAGATTGAGCTGACGCCACGCTTTGACCAATCCACAGCAGCCATTGCCAGCGGCACCTCCACCAAGTCCGTAACGTTTACAAAGCCGTTTTTTGTCGGCACATCAGCTTTGCTCGGCGCTAACACGCAGCTGCCTAGCGTTGGCATCACTGTGCAAAACCTCGGTGCAAACGAGCGTTTCAACGTTTCCAACGTCAGCAGCACTGGTTTTGATATTGACGTATTGGATTCAGGCGGCAGCAATGTTGACCGCAACTTCACTTACACAGCGAACGGCTATGGCCGTGGACAGTAGACTTAGGCGATAACAGGCAGATTCGTTGTGGCAACCCACGATTACAATCTTGCGAACGCCACGGGTGCGGCATTCAGAAGTGATCTGAATAACGCTTTGGCCGCTGTTGCGTCTAATAACAGCAACGCAACCGACCCAGCAACGACGTTTGCATATCAGTGGTACGTCGACACTGGCGACGACACTCTGAAGATCAGGAACGCCGCCAACAACGCCTATATCAACGTCTCAACGGTCGGTGGCATTGGAACTGCCAACCTTGGCCTAGCACCTACGGCCAGCCCGACGTTCACGGGTGACGTAACGATCAGCAGCACAACTGCATTGCGGTTGCCTGTTGGAACGACGGCTCAGCGTTCTGGCTCTGCCGCTAACGGCGACATCAGATATAACAGCACATCCTCAAGCTTTGAGGGTTACGCAGGTGGTGCCTGGGGAAGCATCGGTGGTGGTGCGACTGGCGCAGGTGGTGACGCCTGCTTCTACGAGAATGATCTGACTGTCACAACCTCCTATAGCATTACGGCTAACAGCGGTGCCCATGCTGTTGGTCCGTTAGTCATCAACAGTGGCGTCACCGTCACGGTGCCTGCAACCTCCAACCTCGTTATCAGCTGATCATGCCAATCACTATTGACGGCGACGGAACAATTACAGGCGTCTCAGTTGGCGGCTTGCCTGACGGCATTGTCGATACGGACATGCTTGCTGCAAGTGCAGTAACTGAAGCGAAGCTTGCCACTGACCCTCAGCAGGGGATTGCTAAAGCGTGGGTTAGTTTTGATGGAGGAACTGGAACGACAGGTCAAAACGATGTAACCATGCTTGATTCATTTAACGTAAGCTCCGTCACAGACGATGGAACAGGTACTTACACCGTTAACTTTA
>Ga0213858_10001758_pt1 | contig 10360 bp, 4 predicted proteins | sample PICome_FD_160122 | JGI IMG/M metagenome (GOLD analysis project Ga0213858, IMG submission 160122) | Coastal seawater microbial communities near Pivers Island, North Carolina, United States - PICO245 | ecosystem: Environmental > Aquatic > Marine > Coastal | place: USA: North Carolina | collected... | reverse complement strand
GCAGAAACCATTGGAGAATCTAAAACCGCTGTTGCAGCTGCACCAACATGCTTTGGTGTTGAGAAAGTTACAGTTGGTGCTTCAACAAATCCTCCACCAGCATTTGACAGAGTTACTATACCAACACCTCCAACTTCACTAAGAGTTGCAGTTGCTGCTGCTCCAGTACCAGTACCATCAGTGGTACTAAAAGTTACTGATGGTGCAACCGTATATCCCGATCCAGCATTTACAATATCAACTCTCTGAACTGATTGTAATCTTGGATTTGCATTAAGATTGCAAACATTAATACCACCAATCATTGTTGCAATTCCAGATGCTGTTACTCCTGACGATGGAGCTGCAGATACTTCAACTGTAGGAACCATTCCATATCCACCACCTCTATTACTGATAGTGAACTTTCTTACTCCACCAACTACAATTCCAGAAACTGCGGATGCATTAACTGCATTTCCGACCATAGTAAGTGTTTGGGTGACTCCCTGAATGGTACTAATACCATCATCAGTGACTCCATCGGACTCATCACCTAGCAACTCATTATCAATATCTTCAATTCCTGTTGCAATGACCTCATCCTGATACTGGAAGAGTTCACAATACAGTTCATAAACATAGAGACTTTGTAATTGATAATATGGTTTTGCATATTCAATATCTTTAATTTCATAAAGGCGATCATCCAATGGAAACCAAATCAAATCTCCACCCTTAGGGCGAGTGGAAAGTTTTACATTTGCCTTTCCTTGAATCAATGGAGTGATATAGTTTTCGTATCTTTCTCTTGATATAATGAGTCTTACTTCATCTTTTGACTCAATACCGAACTTAGATAATACATCTCCTGCTCCAGAGTATGCATCATAATTATCTACATATGCCTCTATAGGCAGAGCTTCATCAAACTTAGACTGAACAACTTCTCTAATGACAGTCTTCTCTGACATATATTTTCTTGGGATGTAATATATGTCAACACCATACATCCTCAACTGTTCGTTGATTAAATCCTGAACAAGATTTTGCTCAGAAGAAGTACCTTGAGTAAAAAACGGATTTAACATCAGCCTATCATATCAAGAGGTGGAAGTTCATAGGTACTCGACATAACCTCTCTAATCTTATCTAATTCTTTCTCTGCATCATCATATATCTGCCTTCCGTTAAGTTCAATGCCACCTGGAAGTTTAACACCCTGGAACTTAATTAGATTCTGTCCCCATTGTCTCTTGATTAGTGCTGTCAAATAACGCTTTAGGAAACCATCATTATAAACTCTTGGGTGATCATTGGGATTGAGTAATCTATAGCAGTCAATGACTATGTAATCATCTACACTGACGCTTGACCAGTCAATATCCAAGTAAAGTCTGTCTGATCTAATATTAAATCTAATCTGCTTCTGCGTTGTTAATGCAAAGTCGATATCTTCAAGATATCTCTTCGTCATTGCATAAGTTAAAATTTCTGTTGATCCAAAGTAGTAAATATCATTCAAGAACAACTGATACTTAATACTGAACATATTGTTGGTGGTTGTATTAGAACCATCAAAGTGAAATACTTTCGTTACTCCTAAAACTTCTGGAGGAACTTGTAAATAGTTGCTGTTTTCCTCAAACTGAAAGGATACAGACTGACCATCAATCGTAGAAGTTGCGGTAGTGGTTACAATACCTTGAGGATTGCTTCCACCTCTACCTCTTCCCCTATCAATATCTGCTTGGGTAATTTTATACTTTAGGAATGCATTTGTTGTGCCGTCATAGTCGCGTTCCTGGAACACCTGGAGGGCATCGTCAACCAAGTCATCAATTTGCTCATCGGCAACATTAATCTCCAACACAGGAGCACCTAACTGCCTCTTACAGTATGCAACTAATTCTGTTCTACTTGCTGGTTGAGCCATTTATTCACCAGTTTCCTATGTGTATTTAGGTTCTTTGTGTAACGGTATTATATACATAAACATTGCCAGTTACTAAAGGATATGTTGTTGATCCTACAGTAACTAAAACATCATACATATACCTGCCTTGATCTAATGTCTTGGTTTGAGTATCCGTTAAAGAAACTTGCAATGTACCACCTAGAGCACTTGTTATACCAACACTAAAGGTTGTGTAATTGCCACTTCCAGTTGATGCTCCAACACCAATAGATTTAGATAATTTTCCCGCCCCAGAGTAACTTGTAAAATTAAAGGCACTATTTGAAGTATTCTTAACATTAAATGTTTGTGTGAAATCTGTTCCACCATAAATGGTCAAATTTGCACCGTAAGGAACTCCAGAATCTGGATCGAAAGTAATTGTACTGGATGCCATCTGGTTATCCTATGATTGCGATTGTTTCTTGCTGTTTATAATATAATTTCGCAAAAGACTTTGCAATATTCTTTAGCATGTCACGATCATCACAACTATCTATCTCAGATGCAATCTTCTGATATGCAAAAGACTTTTCTAAACCTTTAATTTCAATATCATTTGGGTCCATTGATTAACTCCTTTAGTAGTGACTTGATTTCATTAAGTTCACTCTTTACATTAGCAAGATCTTCTTCCATCGTCTGTACCTTTTGATTCTTTTCACTTTTAGCCTTTCGACTAGCAATGTATTGATCATATGATACTTTGTTTACATTAACTATACCATTTGTCTCAGGATCTCTTGCGAGATCCTTATGACCCTTCTGTGTATAAGTTTCCATATTATGCGAGAGCAATCACCCTAAGGTTCTTAATTTGAGGAACCAGTTCTTGACTGGTTGATGTCATTACAAGTTTAATTCTATAAGATCTAAAGTTTGGAAGATCATCGATACTAAATGTGCGCTCAATAAAGTCAGTATCATATGCGCTATACCCTTTCTTAATCGAATTTGCCACGAAAACATCAGGTCTTCCATCATTATTTTCTTCATTAATAACCTGACTATTAATATCCAAATTCAAATAACCTGGGAATGGTTCAAAGATTGGTTCAAATCCAGGATCAGAATTAATCGCATAGAATGCTCTAATATCAGCATCCGTAGGAATATGAGCATCTATAAGGATTTTAATCGATGATGCAGGATTTTCAAGAGTTACTTCTTTGGAAACATACTGACATGCGCTAGGATCATTAAAGAGTGAATTTACTCTAGGATCTGTAGCATAATTAGTAACTTCTGAGTTGACTCTGTTAGATATTGCATAAACACTACATCTCTGGAGTTCAATTTGTGGAGTCAACTTAGTATTAGTTGTTCCAAGGAAAAGTCTCATTTGCATGGACTTATTGCCTTCAATTGAATCCAACTTACGATCTTCATTTACCTTGGAGAAGACTGCTCTTGGAGAATCAAGGAAATTGTTTGTATTAAGGACAACATCTTCAAACCCTGCATTTACATAAGGAATTTCATTACCACTAATACTTTGAGTGGTAACCGTTCTTATTTGTCCAGATACAGAAGTTCCTTCAACAGCAATGTTGTGTATGGATGGTTTAATGATCTCAAAAGCAATATTCTTACTTGCCTTTACATTATCTCCACCAGTAGCCTTCGATCTATTGAGGAACAGTTTGGGGAATCCTATTCCACTAGATCTGTCAGCATTATCATTAAATCCAATAGTTCCAAATTTTTCAGACATATCAAGTTTAATATGATAAGAATCTAATGTTATTGGGTTTGCAACAGTTACTTCGCTTAGATCGTGAGTTTTATTAATTCTGGCAAGACTTACTCCAGCAAGTTCATACTTATAAACTGGAGTGTCTATAGGATATGATTTTGGAACTGATCCTCTAGAAATACTTCCACCGATAGTCGATCCTGTCGTAGAAGTGTATTCAATGACTTCTTCGCCAATTAACAGTAATCCTGTGTTAGTTAAACCAACACCAACGCCTTCGAAAGTGGAGAATCTGTCTGCCGTGCCAGCAGTTACTTGAATTGGATCTGTAGATGATTTATCATATGCAGCAGTCAATTTGGTAGGTTTAACATCGGGGAGAACACCAAAGATTCTTACGAAGTTGTCATCAAAATTCATTCCATGATTAACATGATTGACTTTAATGTGAAGTCCATCAGAAACTTCTACTATTCCATTGGATGGGATAGTAACATCTCCACCGTTGACGCTATTCAGTTCTCTATCAACATCATTGCTATCAAGGAAACGAATAGTTCCAGCCGCTCCAGTAGTAAATTCACCTTGGACATTACCAAGTATTAATTGAGATGTAAATCCAATACCAGACAATGTAAATCTAGCATTTCTTCCAACACTCAGTCCAGCAGGATCTGATGAAGATGGATCTGGTGCAGTAGCACTAATGGTAACCACATCACCGACTTGATAACCATTACCACCATTATTATTGATAGTTGCTCCAATGGCAACTCCATCCTCAATGGTAACATCTGCAGTAGCTCCTGAACCATTTCCAGAAACTGCAACCAAGTTTACTCCAGTATAAGTAAATGATCCATCTGCAGGAGTATAACCAACACCTGGATTAGTGACTGATAATGTTCCAGTAGCACTAGCACCAACTCCGATCAGATCTCCTTGTCCAGTTCTGTTTGCAGAAGTTCCTTGATAGAAAGTATTACCAAGAACATAGCGATTATCTGCAACAGTTGTTCCTAATCCAACACGAATTTCTTTTGAAGTAATATTTAATGGATTTTCCATTAAAGTTGCAATTTGCTTATTACCTTCAGAAAGTTCTGGACTGTAAAGATCTACCGATCCAGACTCAACAAAGTCTGCCCTATACAGAGTAAACTTAAGATCTTCCCACTGACTTGCTTCCCATGTGGAGGCATTTTGAGATTTAAACAGAGATCCAAGTGTTGGTTGGTTAGAAATATAAGCATCGGATACAATGTCATTTTCACCAACTCTAGAGATATAAACACTATACTTGGTTGAGTTCGAAATCAAGCAGATGGCATATTCATTACCACCTTCTAGATAAACTGGGGCAGCAAATTCGAATGTAGTTGCCACAGTTCCGTCAGTTGAAGTATTAACATCATCGGGATAAAGGAGTACTTCAGAAAGATCAAAGTACTTGGGAGTTGGGAAACCATTCTCCATGGTTCTAATCTGCATTCTGACAGGAGTATTTCCATCATCCTTAGTGCGGAAGAATACATCACACTTCGTTATGAATACACCTTCTGGGTCTTCCTGCTGATTAACAAGGAAGGATTGTGCCAGGGGATCATACCAACCAACAATAGCCTCACTTTGAGTTGCTTCTCCAATGTTTCTGGTAGCAGTAATTTCAGTATCAACAGTTCTATTGACAGTTTCTTGCTCAAAGAGTTTCTTCTGTTCAATTTTTGCATTCCTGATAGAAAGAATTTGATCCTGAACTGTCTCAAGAATACCAGAAGTTGGATATGCTTCTTCGCCAACAGTAGTAGCAGCATCCTGATCATTTTCTGGATCATTTGTCAAAGTGAATGTATTCGTTCCAGTTGCAAAGTTAGGATTGTCTCCGTTAGATGCATCAGGAATAAAGAAACTTCCTAACAGAGCCGAAGATACATCAGTGATGAGTCTAACATTTGTCACTTCTGCTTCTGCGCCACTTGTTTGTCCAGTCAGTTTCATTCCTGTCTGAATATATCCAAAGAAGTCTCCCTGTGGTTGATCTGCAAGAGAATATGTATCAACATTCAATGTGGTTGATGTAGAAGAATAAACTTCAGGAATAGTTCCACCATCAACATAGGGATTATCTGGATAAATCTCTGTTGGGGAGTTATAGTCACCTCTTCTATGATTTGATTGAGCAACTCTAAAGTCAATTCTAGGATCTGTGTCTTTTCCTTCTTCACCAAGACCTGAGGTAATCATTCTTCCTTGTACTGTTTCTCCAACCTGGAATGTACCAGAACTCATTGAAATTTCAATTAGTTTTGGAACACAGAACTTAGTGACATCTTTACCATCAAAGAAAGCATAAATTTGAGTGCTTGGTTTTAAGTTTGCTGCGTAGAATTCGACATTTCTTGATCTTACAGTAGAAATAATTTCGGTGCTAAGAACTTTATCACCAACAGAAACTTGCTCAAAAGATTCAACAACCTCATATTGAGTACCACTTCTTGATTTAACACCACTTTCAATAGTATCAACTACATCCTGCTCAATTGGTTGAGTGGTAGTCTGCCTAACCCATGCTGCAGGTCCGCCCGATCCACCATTAATCCATCCACCTCGCCCAAATGTGCGACTACTAGTTGTAGTGGACTCTCTAGTATCAGTTTGAGTTGTAGTTGTACCAGACCAATTAGTTTCCCAAGAATTCCATACTTCAGCAGCGAATCCAGTTTCTGGATCAACACCATACTTTTCTTCAGCCTCAGACATGATCTGAGAATAGTTGCCAATAGTATCAATTGTTCTTGCTTCTTGTCTTGTTTGATCAACCCAATTATCAGAAGCGGGTGTTAAGACAATTGTTCCTTGCCAGAAACTAATAAGGAAAGGAGTTACACTTTCAGTTCTGGTTGCAAAAGTTTGTGATATCCACTCAACATCAGAATAATCAAGACTGAGGATGTCATTTTGCTTTCTAACATTAACTCCATCGATAGAAGAAGTTCTCTTATCTTCTGTCGGATCAGCATCTACAACAGGACCTGTTTGTAAAGAGAATGAATTTGTACTATGCTTTGGTCTAAGAATTTTATGAGCCTGATCAATACTATTATTTCTACCAAGTCTCAAATCTTGAGTAGAGAATGATGTAAAGTTATCTACAAAGAATCCAGACTTAAATCTATTGAGACCATTTGCATCGGGTATAAATTGATTAGCAGTATTGGTTTCAAGTATAGAAAGAGTTGTATAATACTCTAAGTTTCTGATTCTATCTTCAAGTTTCTTGATATCCTTCATCTGATATCTCTTGTATTTCAAGAACCTAATAGATGCTTGTTGTACATTATGCAGATATGGAGGATATTCTATTGTGGCGAGTTCAATTGCGTTGGCAGGAGACTCTGGTTGTGATCTCTTTGGATCGTCCGAAGGAGTTCCAAACTTCATTTGGAGTTTTCCATCTTTATGCAAATAAAGTCTATCAATTCTTCCTTGATAATATGCATAATCTATGAAAATGGTTTCATTAGATGCAAGAATATGTGGAACAGAATTTCCTGTGGCATTGAAGGATCTTCCAAGGAACTCTAAAGGAGATCTAGAACCTTCAGATACCGTATAGTTGTTAACTCTTGGTCTTAAATCAATAAGATCTGTATTCAACACTCCATTGATTGCTTTAACTTCAGTGGAATAATCGAAGTCATTATATGATTCGACTGTAACAATATCTCCATCATCGGTAGCATCAAATGAAGCGGCCTTGTAATATATTTTAATTTTGTTTTTTGGAGCATCAGAATCACTCTTTCTGGTTATAAATCCATGATTATAGATTGTTCCTCTTTGCCCAGATCCAAAAGTGTAATTAGATGAAATATTAAATGAAGTTGTATCTATATCACTTACCCCACCAGAAATAGAAGATTCTTGGAATACAACTGTTTCTCCTTCTACAAACTTAAAGTTGTTCTTAGGAAGATATCTGAGAGTCGTTGCGTCTTTGATTTCCGCAAATACTGCAACTGCACCACTTGTTTGTCCAACAATCAATTCTCCGATAACCATGTCGCCAGTTGAGGCACTAGGTCCATTCAACTGTGTCAGAGTCATTTCTGGAGCACCGAAGTTAGAGTTAGTTAAGTCGGCATCGGATGTTTCATATATTGCATGAATTTCAATAACATCTGGGACATTCAATGATATAACATTGTCCTGAACTCTAGTTCCGAATGGATAATTTCCATAAGTTAATCCATCATTTAAAGTAGTTGACCCAATTCCAGAAGCTGGACTGATGGATTTATCGACTACTAAAGACTTTACTCTATCTTTGATTTTTTTCTTTGATTTTACATTAGTCTTTCTAACAGTGGCAATAAGTTGAGCATCAGTATCATCTGATCCCAAACCTCTAATTTGCATTTCTCTGAGATTTGCAGAGAATGCAAAATTATTTTGAGTAAGTGGTTCAGTTGTTCCATCTGATCTGATAAGAGAATATCTTTCGTCAGAATATGAAAGATATGTTTCTCCTTCTGGAAGAGTAACAGTAAGTAAACTAGTTGAACTTAATTGATTATTTGTGATATCTACTGTAAATGGTTTTCTAAGTATCAACTCAGCATCAGTAAGATCAATCGCCGCAATATTTTCATTTGGCAATTCAGTATAGAAAGTTGTATCAGATGAAGCATCTAATGCCGTGGTAACAACTTTGAAATCAGAAATAGTGAGGGGTGCTGTTGGAAGTTTTCCGCTAGCTACGCCAGGAACAGTTGTTACTCCAGCGATGGATATATCAGTTGTAGTAACACCTACAACTCTTGCTAAGATTGGGTCATCAGATGAAGAAACATCAGAATATTCAACTAAGTTATTCTCTTTTATATTGCCTGGAAATAGTGTATTTGCACTAGTAACAGTACTAACTCCTCCAGAAAAACCACTAATCTCAGCAGATCCTATAGTTAATACTGGGGTTTGTATAACATTAGCAGTAAATGTGTTAATACCTAAAATATTATCTCCACCGGCTCCTTGTCCTATTCCAGTGTCATGATAGACAGATTTTATATCAGAAATTCCGTGAGCGGTGATTGCAACAGCAACTCGATTTATTGTAGATACTTGTGTCGAAATTCCACTTCTAAAGACGAGAACTTCATTTTTGACAAATTTACCTTTTTGATCATATACTGTTAAGGCGGTTCCAGCACTAACTGGACTTCTCAAAAATCCAGTTGCTCCACTACTATTTCCCTCAACATATGAAGGAATTGCTAAGTCAACAGAACTATTAACAGTAATTTCCGTAAAGGGTTGTATGTCATACAGAGACATACCCCATTCATTATCTTGTGGTAATGATGAGTTATATGAACCAGATTCTAGTCTGAAATCAAATACTCTAGCGAATCCGATTTCTTTTCCTGCCGCTGCTTCAGAACTTACTCCAACTCTCTGATCTCTTAAACTGAGAATGAAAGTATTACCAACGCCAACAGCTGGTGATCTGTAAACACTGTTTAACTTAAGTGTTGGACCAGTACTATATGGGAAGAACTGATTTTCAATAGTTCTTGTTACTCTTGGTTTGGGTACATCAATAAAAGAAGGACTTATTGTTTCAACTTCATATCCTCTGACATACGCTTTGCCTGGTGATATTCTACAAATTGCCAAGTCTGGACTAGGAGTAGATCCAGCAGCAGTAAATTGACCCGCTTCATACAATCCATTATTTCCACGATTGTTATTAAGAGAGTTTACAATGGAAATATTAAATGGTTTGACAATATAATGTCCACTCTCATCATAAGTTCTTCTTGCTAAAATATCTTCCAGATCATCAAAGAAAACCGCACCACTACCCTTAGCACTACCTCTCTTGCTGGGTGTTTGAAGAACACCATTAATTACGGTCGCTAATAAAATAAAATTATCATCATCAAAGTCATCAAGAGACTTTTTAAAAAGACTTGTAGAAATTTTAAGTCTATCTGCACCTGGAGCACCATAATTATTGAATCCTTGAGAATTATCATTCAAAGATTCGTCGGTATTTGAATTTACAATTTCTTCAGAAATAAAGAGACCAATCCTATAACTAGGAGTATTTGTATATTGATCTAGAACTAAAGACTCTTTGTTTACATTTACAAAATTACCACGGATAAAATAAACTCCATTTTCAATTTGGAATACTGATCCTGTAGCAGTTGAATTAGATGGTATGGTATTTGCAAATGGAGCCCCAGCAGAAATAGTAGAGTTTCCAAGTAGACCTGAGGATAAGACCTGATTACAGGTCAGAGGCTCTCCATCAGTGAAGGTCTGGGTGGCATTATCGGTTTTAGACGAACCTTGATATGCAATATAAAGGGTTAAGTTTCCTCTCTCAGAATCTGCAGAGGGAAGAATACTATCAACAACAGCAGTAACCCCAGAAACCTGTCCAGTAATAGTTGTTCCAACTAATTGATCAGCATATGCTTCGACAGGAACTCCCTGGAAGGAGTTTACCAGTTGCACGCAGTAATATAACTGAGAATATCCAGTATTACCCGGAATTACTTTTGCACCTTCTTTGAAAAAGTGCTGACCAAACTTTTCTATCTGATTCTGAAGAATCGACTGTAAAGATGTTAATTCTCTTGCCTGAACTGGATATCCAGGTTTAAAAAGCACCTTGTGGTAATCGTTCGTCGCATCAAAATCGTCAAAATATGGTG
>Ga0213858_10001756_pt1 | contig 10365 bp, 3 predicted proteins | sample PICome_FD_160122 | JGI IMG/M metagenome (GOLD analysis project Ga0213858, IMG submission 160122) | Coastal seawater microbial communities near Pivers Island, North Carolina, United States - PICO245 | ecosystem: Environmental > Aquatic > Marine > Coastal | place: USA: North Carolina | collected... | reverse complement strand
TCTAGATTCTTTTTTTGCACCGAAGAGCTTCCAAAATAATCTTCGTGAGTTAATCCTGTGCCGTTATACAGCGCATTATGACCATCGTCTCTTATATTATATGAAGCGCTAGATGGATTAAACATAGAGAAAGAATAGTAGCCTTGAGATTCAAAAGTTATATTTTGATCTATTATATTTTGATCTGCAGAATTTAATTTCTTCCAAGCAACCGTATCGCTTGCAGTTACTTTTTCTTTAAATTGATTAGTTGCAGTATCGTATCCTCCGTCAGGATTCCAGTAAACATATTTAATAAAACGATTTGCATTAGCTTGTCCCCATTCATCAAACCTATCTACAACTGATGAAGGAATATCGTCCCCAACAAACAAAGCCTTGGTTAGACTTATGCTTCCTTCTTTAATGTAATGCGCCTCGCCATCTTTATATATAAAATGATCAGTCCAAGATAGTGTTGAGCCAGAAACGGAAAACGGATCTTTAGGAACAAGAGCAATAGAGCCAGGAATCTTGCCAGTAATATCTTGTTCAAAAGTTGCAATGTCGGTAACCTTTGTTTGTCCTAATGTAAATCCAGAATCTAATTCAAGAAATTTACTATGATTTCCAGTTTTATCTATAGCTTCAATAAAGAAATATCCAGTTTGATTTGTTTCTCCTTCTATTTGAAGCGAAGGAGTGGAGCAAAAGAACTGTTCAACAGTTACCTTAGTTGGGTCATAACTGTCTAGAGTTAAACCTCCAGATGTTTCGCTAATATTAGACACCAACCGATCTAAATATATAGAGTCTGAATTATTTTCAACTATCGAGACTTCCGCTTTACTTCCATCTGCCTTAAATATAGTTGCCATGTGCAGATCATTAACTGCTGCACCTGTAACATCCCTACTCCATTTTGTATAATTACTATTTGTATTTTTAGTAAAAGATACGGGCGTGCCTGCGTCTATTTCTTGTGCTGTCCTAAGGTCTCTTACCATAGTAACCTTATATTCTACAGACTTTTCTCCATCAGAAGCAGGAGTCCAAGTCAGAAACCAATTTTTAAATGATGTTTTTACTTCTCCGCTCGTTGGAGCTTCAGGAGCTTTTGTATCAAGAACGCCGACAAACCCTTGATCATTTCGACTAAATAACTTATAACTAGCAACGTTAACACTATCTACAATAAATGGAACTCCTGCTCCAAATCCATCATAAGGAACCAATATATAATCGTATTCAGTAAAATTCTCTAACACCCCTTCGTCCCTGAGCATCGGGACATTTTCATCAACAAGCGTACATTGATTAGAATCATTAATTGATAAAGAGTTAGTGCCTTCGGTTGTTTGAGTTTTTACCAAGTATTCGGAGTTTATAAAATTGTATCCAGCAGCAGTATCTCTATTTTTTGTGCCTGCGTCTTGTCCAAAAACTAGGGTAGCTGAAGTATTATATTGAGAGGCTCGCACGGTGTCTTCTGTCATTGAATAATCTCCAGTTCCAGTACCGCTTGGTGATTTTTGAGCATACTTTCGATCCGTGGTAGTCTTTATTTCTGGTCTTCGATAGATTTCAATATGATTAATTTTTTCATTAAATTCTAAATTAAATTTTACAGAACCAATAGTCTCAAACACATCGAAACTAAATCCATCCTGCTTAATTCCAGGTTGAGCATTTGTAGCAGACACTGTTTCTTCGTCTATAATTTCTCCTGCCGCATCAAGAATTGCTAATGTAAATTGTAAAGTTCTAGAAGCTTCCCTAGGTGGAGATGGGTTTCCATATAGACCGTTTTGTATTCTAGCATTTTCTTCAAACGTTACATTATCTACCAGTGTCCGAAAGGTCTCTTGTTTTAAATCTACCATTCTAAGGTCTGACTTCAGGATTGATGTTTCAAATCGATTCTCATCAGAGACATCAAAAGCGTCAACCACATGACTACCTCCAGCGTCGTGAAAATATCCAACAATACCCTTAACGACGGCGATTTGATCCAATTCATCTTCTTTGAAAGATATAGAATTGCCATTTATATCTGCTAAATTCCAAGATACATCAAACGCATTACCAACAGAAGCGATGTTAATTTTATTTATTTTTACGATTGATTCAAATATTTTTCCAGTTGTATTAGTAACAGTATAATTTGATGATATTTCATCTAAAGTTCCGCTAGTCTTAGGGCAGTATACGGAAGATAAGCCGAACGCGTCATATACTTCTATAATATATTGATACTGATTTCTATATACAGAAGACCCTCTTCCGTTTGACCATTTTTGAGGCAACACCACTGAAGCTGATTTCTTTTCTGCAGAAGATAAATTAGCAACTTCTTTCTTAGAAGATAATACCCAATCACTATCTGCATTCTTAATATACTGCTTTACTAATAATTTATTAAAGTCAATATCATCAACCTCAAAAGAGAAATGCAAATCATTTTTAATAGTATTAATAAATTTAGAAAGTAATTTTGTTTTTTCGTTTTCTAAAATTAAATTTAATGTACAAGTTTTTTCTACAGAATCTGCTGCAAAAGTGATTGTTCTAGCGGTAATTTCTAATTTTATTTTTCTTGGATTATTAGTACCTGCTAATGCTTTAAATAAATCAGCATAAATATCTATTTCAAATAAAAACCCTATCCACCATTTACCATCGTTATAATCCCAATTAGGATAGGCGTCTTGTATAGTCTGTCGATCTGAATCGCTATCTATTTTCTCCCAAGTTCCCGCAGTAGCACCTTCCCTGTAAAAACATAAGTCAAAACCTCTAAGAAGCCTGTCGAAAGTTTCATTAGAACTAAGAACTTCTCCTTCCGCAGGGTGCCCTGGAGGAGCGAATAAAGTCCATGCTACCTGTGGAGCATTGCCAGAAAAGTTTAGGCTAATATTTACATTATTATCATGCGTAAACATTGTTCCGTTCATGCTTCTTTCAATGACTTCAGAGTTTGAACAAAATACATCCGCGAAAGAGAAAGTATTATCCCCAAGATCATTGCCCATGACCTGGGTAACTTTTTCATCATAAGGAGACCTGATTCCTAATTCATTTTCTGCGTACAATCTTACATTAAAATTACCAAAAGTGCCGCCTAAATCTATTGAAGCAAAAACCTCTATGCCGTTTTCTATTCCCGAGTCATTTCTCCCTGTCAACAATTCGGCGCCGGTGCCTAGTTTTTTATTAAAGGAACCTCTTGATGAAGACCCTACAGCAAAGTATGTATCTGTTGTGCTAAAGATCTTAAATTTAATATATATGCCTGATGATGCCATTTTATACGCTTTGGGTTAAATCTACTATTTCTACTATCTCTGGAGCAGCTGGGGCTTCCATAGAAACTTGGGGTGGAATAGGAAATACAGGTTTCTGTATTGCTAATTCTCGCTCAATTAAATCAAATTTATCTTTATTATACTCTGACGCTTTTATTTTATATTTACCTGGATCAACTTCTGTTATTGATACAATTCTATACTGCATTCTGCCTGCATTTTTAAAACTATTAATATCAGCACTGATATCACTCTCAAAATTTTGTACAGAACTCTGAGAAGCATAGGGCGATGGAGAGAAATTCAAAAGGTCTTCGGCAGTAATTTCTCTATTGGATATACGGATATAATGCTTGGAGTTTATTGTTGTTACATCAAAAGAAGATTGGCCTAATACAATCGTAGAAGATATTGAACTGCTGTCAGCAGCACTAATATGATAAATATCAGAATCAAGATTTACTCTTTCAATAAAATATTTAGGAGAAAGCGTTATATCTGTTGTTCCTAAAGGTTCGTGAATTAAGAAAACGTTTTGAGAAATTTGCTTAACCCATCCCCCATTTTCTCTATCCCCTCCTAACCTAAAAACTTTAAGCCAACTAAGATTAACTGCATCATATTTATAATGAAATTTATTTGAATCAAAACTACCATCTGAATTAACAATTAATTGTACATCGCCCAACCCTAATCCCTTTGCAGATTTTTGCCTTATCGTCACCACTTTTTGATTGGATATTGAATCTAAATTATAAATATCAAAAATTTTATATCTTCCGAGAGATGGAGATTTTTTAAACACAGAGTTAGGTATATCCTCTCCTCCAAGTTGCTGATGTATAACATTAACCAAGCCTTGGTCATACTCTTGAACCGACTGTAACGCATCCCTCTTATAACCTCTGATAGACCAAACGGCGCCGACGTTTATGTTTGACAAATTAACTACTGTCTTTGCATTGCTACTAGATATAAAATAGAAATGTTCACCTCCTGGAATTTCTGGCGAATCACCTCCAGTTTCCACCTTAAACCCTAAGTCTGTTATATTCACAGGGCTGCCCGCATCTGTAATTTCAAAAGAATTTTTTTGCTGCGCAGGGTCACTAATAACAACAGTATAGTCTTTATTAGATTCTAAACCTCCAGGCAATCTACCAAAAGATGTAAATCTTATTGTTTCTCCGTTAGTTAGCCCATGAGCATTACTCTTAATCGTGCCTCCTCCGATGTTTGGTGTGAATCTAAATTTAGACTTTAAGTCTGTTATTGAATTATTCACGTGATCAACAAATCCATCAAAATACACAAGTTGAGGTCTAGATATTCCACTTATCATAGCCATCTGCTCTTCGACATCAAAAGAGTTAGAATCTTGCGATAAGCTGAACATTTTCTTATATAGTCCAGTTTTATCTCTAGCTCCTATTGCATTTTCACCTACAATTTCATAGCCTCTCCCACACATTACTGTTAACTCCACAGGGTTCCTAGGGTCATTTGGAGAGCTAGGGTTATAAAAAGATAAATTATCCATTACTTTATCAACGACAACTGATTGTTCGCCAAGATTAATTTTTTTAATCCTGCCGTTTACATTTTCTCCAAACCTCCTAGAATCAGAAACTTCAATTATAGCTCCTGGAGCCAACAAGGCTGCTTCTATTCCTGTTTCAAAGGTCGTATATTCGTTTTCTAAATTTGGAGCCAGAACTGTGAATTTAGCGAGCCTTCTAGCTTGCCCTCTTGAGGTGCATCCTACTGCCAGAATCTCCTCAAGCTTATATCCGAATTTATCTATACCCCCAGAGTCTTCATAATATTCCACCTTACTTCTAAAATTATCAAATTTATCCGCATACCTAACTTTGCAGGCGGTGATCCTTGAAGTCCTAGGGCTGCCAGCATAACTAAAGCCTTCTTCACTCACATTAGCATCAGTAAATATCATAGAGGGATCTTTCTTATGTTCAGAAGCAAAAGAAACCTTGCCAGCAGAGTAAGCAACAACCGTTCGAAATACAGTACAAATTTCTTTTACAGCACGCAGAGCTTCTTCCTTTTCTTTAAATAGCATATTGGCAGAAAACCTGGGCTCTACTATAGGGTAGCTCACAGACATCACGCACTCTCCTGTTGTAACTCCAGTGCTTTTATTTGTTGCGGAATTGTCCCAGAAGTTAGGTCCCATTAGAATTATAGTTTGGGTCGATGGGTTAACGCTAATTACAACCCTCTCTTCAATACTGCCATCGCTCATAAAGAAAGCTACTTTTCTTCCCGCGGCGATACGAGTATTATCGCTACCTAAATTAAATTCGCTTAAAAAACTTAGCTTTTTCTCATTGGAGTCATTTGTATAATCATATAGAACATTTACGCTAAATGAATTTTCACTAGGCTTTGTAGAAAGAAAAGACTCTCTGCTTTGCGGGTTATTGTTACTTGTAAATTTTCTTTTAGGATATTCCAAAGGGAATCCTGTTTCCACAAGTTCGTCACAAAACTTTGCAGCGGCATAGAGTTTCCAAATATCAATATCAGACACAGTAAAACCATAACTACCAACGCCATATCTTCTATTTAATAATATATCTGCCAAAATCCAAGCTGGGTTATCAGTCCACTCTAAGCTCCGCTCTGTAATAGATCCGTAATCTAAATTATTCTTGCTTTGCCCTTTAAATAATCCATTCCAAGCTCCGTAATATTTACGAGTAACAGGATTATAATTTGAGGGTATCGCAATTTTTTTTAGTTTTGCTACATAATTTCTTTCTGGGAGCTGAGGGAAATTTACAGCATCAAAGGGTATTTTAATACATGCGACTCCGGGGTGAGAATATTTTATTGTTTTACCCATGATTCCATCTAAAGAAGTAACTGCAGACAAATTCATTTTGTTATTTTTGTCTCTTAAATCTTTTGGATCGCTTAGTTCATTTGTTGTTCGGCATAAAGTTAAGACTAAGTTCTCGCTAGGCCCAAAATAAGGCAGCGCGATATGCATATCTAAGCCTGCTGGGCTTGTACATAGTCCGTGTACCGTCAAGGTAGAATATTGTTTTTCACCACAGGCGTATATCATGCCATCAGCCCCTAAAACCCTAAAGCCTGCTCTATTACTAATACCATATTTTTTATAAGTTTCTTTTTTTATTAAAGGCATAATTTGGTTGTAATATCTATATCCCAGCTCCAAAGGCGACTGCCCAGTCCTAATAGCGCTCACTAAATCTACCAATATTTCACCTGTGCTAGTTCTTTTGTTTTCATATTGGTCGTCGCTATAAATTTGATCAATAGCTTCAATCAATTTAAGCCCAGAAACATTTGCAAAATTAAAAGATGCGGATAAGGTTTCATTTGAAAGCAGCGCTAATTTAAATTTTTCTAAAAAATTAAAAATCCCATTGCATTCAGCAAATACCTTTGTATCACCAAAAAATATCGCCAAAGAAAACTTACGAATTAAATCTGTTGAATTCGTATTCCAAGGAGAAGGGTCAGAAACTTGATTTGATGAACCCAAAAACCCAGTAACTCGTCTCTGAGAATTACTTGTATCACCCCAAGTGGTTCCGCCTTCTCCTCCTCCCCATCCTCCGGAGTCTCTAGGAAATATAAGAGGTATTGCTGCGGGTCCATCTCTAACACAAGCAACTACACTTATAGAAACAGCGCTTGTTCCAGTAACCACGCTTGACCTTGCTCCAATCCCCAAAAACCCCCTTCTGACTCTTTGGTCTGTCCAATTATGAAACATAGCTTTGGGAGATAGAGTAATTTTAACAACTTGAATATGATTTCTTGTTATAGGGTAAGAAAATATTTTTGCTCCGTTTGACTGTGCGTTTTGAAAAACCGTTGGCAGGCCAGTTAATATTGCAGGTGGTCGCTTTGACCCTTTATCTGGCCCGGGCAGCATAGATGATGTTGCGCTCTCAGATTCTCCTGCTATAAAAAAACCAGAACCAGGTTCTAAAGATCTATCCATGTAGCCTAAAGTTCCGCTTGGTTGAAGATCATTTTCATTCAATAAGAAATTTAGTGTTTTTGCAGGATGATTCATAACTACCATGTCTGAAAGAAATATTGATTTCAGAGCGAGATTATCGTCAAACGTCTTATACATATTTATATTTCCGTCTGATTTTTCTCCACATATATTTCCTGCCATATCACACAGTCCTCCTATTGGACCTTCGGACAAAACATCGTAAACATTGTAAGTGGTGAAGGTTTCGATTAGTCCTCCTTTTGCTGCGCCGCCTTTATCTTTATTAGTTCTATTATATGAAATTGTATTTGAACCAATTTTTAAGGTTCCGTATCCTACGGGTATTGGTGCGCCTTGCGCAGTTGTATTAGGCCTATCATCAAATAGATAAGATTTAGTTCTTCTCGTTTGATCTGATACTTTTGGAGATGGAAATAAAGCATTAGCAATAGCCATAACTGCTATCGGGGCAAGTATATTAAAGGCAGCTTTACTTAAACTCATTCCTTTCATTGCTGCTCCAGCTGCTTTTAAGCCTTTGCCTGCCAGAGCTATCATGGGTGTAAATATAGCTTCTCCTTGAATAATTGGTATTATATGTAGATCAGAATCTTTTGTTTGACAATGTATAGTCTTTTCATTACAGAATATATGGCCTAGCAAATCTTCGTCAAAATTATCTTGTTCTAAAAACTTTGCTATTTTTTTTGTTTGATTTTCTCCTATAGAAGCTATGGCCAAATCATTACCATTTTGAGCCATATTTAAAATCATTTCCCTAAACTTGCCTCCTGTATTAACATCAATAGCATTTATTGCCTCAGACGGAGATGTAACATTAAGCTCCCACTCTTTATCAAAGTGCTCAGCAAACACGCCATGTAAATAAATCCTTTTCATCCTTATACCTTTATAGGCTTACACTTTTCGCCATTAAAAAATACAAAATTATCATAAATACAACTATATATTAACAAGGGTATTTTATGATTTTTAAATATATTCTTATCCTTTACAGAAGGAGCTGCGTCAGATACTGGGTGAGAGTGAAAAATACAGTGGATTTTATCTTTTAATAATACAACCTTTGGGTCAATTTCAAATTCGCCTTCTTTTGAATAAGATAGATTGTTCATTTGAAAAAAATTTAATTCTTTAAATTTAAATATTACGCCAGCGATTTCTTCAGAAGTTTCTAAAGACTTCAGTTTTATTTCATTAAGTAAGCCATGTGTAAATTCATGCATTTTATTGATGTCTAAAGCTAGCGGTCTCTGGAAAACCCCCAAAGGGGATAGTTTCTCCGTTAGCTAGGTTACCTCCCCAACGTTTCATGCATGCTCCAAGAGTTTTTGCACAACTGTCCATTATCCAAAAATCTTTAGCTATATACGGATTAGGAGAAGGATCTTCATGAGATTGTATGCAGACAAAAATAGATGGAACATAAGGTTCTTTAACACCGGGCCAGTTAACAACATTACCTTTCTGATAACTATTATCAACATCCCACTTAATACTATTTAAAAAATGCTGACTATTATCTCCCCAGCTCGAAGACTCTAAAACTCGGTTAGTTCTTGGGTCTGTGAACTTTGTGATCCCATATTTAGCAAAAGTAGATCCGGTTTCGGTACTGCATGGAGCTCCAGCATAATTACAGCCTAGACCCCTATATCTAAAAGAACAATGGTCTGCAAGCATTTCTCTTGCAGGAAAAACAATCCCTTCCATTTCAAGCATGGAGGTTAATTCAAATTCTATACTCTCTCTAGTTTCAGCGATTTTTCTATTAATAAAAAAAACGTCGTCTGGCAAGTGCGCATTAGGATCTGCCATACCACTAGGGTTTTTAGGCTCCCCGTTTCTAGATCTAAAATTTGCGTCATCTAAAAATTTAACAAACGTCCTTTTTCTTGAAACTTTACATCCATGAAAGTCATAATTCATTAGAACTATAGTGGATAATAATCCAGATGGATTCGCCACAGCAAGCTTAGGCCTAGGTAACCTTCCATCAGAAGGCATTTCAAAATCAGTAGTAAATATTGGCAGGGGTTGATAAGATTTCCCTTGCCAGATAATTGGATTTGTATTATTTACGGAAGAGCAAAACCTATATACGGGCTCTGGACCCAAATCTGTTTTATGCTTTTTGCTAAGAAAAGAAAAGTCGTTTTGTAAATGAGAAAAATCAATTTCAAACATTTCTATTATTGCATCAGATTCTAATCGAAAAATTTCTTTTGTTATATTTTTTTTTGAACTTTCGGGTTCCATTATCTAATTTTCCTTCCTCCTTTAAAATTCGAAGCAGTTTCGCCAAGTATTGAAATCTGATTGCTACTATAATATATTATAGCAAAACCAGCTTTTCCTCCACTTACAGCAAACATTTTTAACTGATTGTTATCATTTCCATCTTCGCCTGGCCCGCCACCATCCGATCCAGATTGCATATTATATAATAAAGAATGTGTTTTAGCGTCTCCACCACTTCCTGCTTGGTTTAAAATTGCAGATTGACCTAAAATGTTTCCTGACTCACCCATACCTGCTCCACCGCCTCCGCCACCAGCAAAATCTATAAGAGAAGATACGGATATTGGCCAGTCAAAGTATTGGTCTTTATCAACATTACCGCCTGCGCCGCCTCCGCCACCTCCAAAAACTCCGCCAGAAGAAGGTAGGTTTATTGTGAAGTTAACCAGCACGTTTGCTTCTGAAATTTCTATTGCATTACCGCCTCTTTCTCCTGCTTGCGGCGGAGTTATATATGGTAAAGATGTTTTACTGCCGTCATTTTCATCCATTTTCCCTTCCGAAAACATGCCGTCTCCACCTCTACCGCCTTTGCCGATAATAAACGCATTCTCTTTAATATTAATATTTACATTTTGATTAGCAAGAAAGCCGGACCCACTATTAATCGCTGCCTTATCAATAGAGTCAGAGAATATAACTCCATATATATTAAAATTAATATTTTTTAAATTAGATATTACTTTTCCTTGAGCGCTGGCCTGCTCAATTAGTATTGATTTAAGATTTATGTTTGACAAAGAATTAACTACTACA
>Ga0213858_10001755_pt1 | contig 10368 bp, 1 predicted proteins | sample PICome_FD_160122 | JGI IMG/M metagenome (GOLD analysis project Ga0213858, IMG submission 160122) | Coastal seawater microbial communities near Pivers Island, North Carolina, United States - PICO245 | ecosystem: Environmental > Aquatic > Marine > Coastal | place: USA: North Carolina | collected... | reverse complement strand
AGCAAGAAATAAAAATGGCAACTACCGTAGATAAATTTGATTCAAAAGGCGGATTTTCCGTAGAAAAAGTAATTCATATTGATGAATTGCATAATGCAAAAGAATTAAATTCGCTAGAACTTAAAAACTCCTTTTACTCGGATAGCACAACTACCAACTATATTTTGCGTGGTTTGAACACTGCTATCCTTCAATTGGATGATGTTGGAACTAAGATTCCTGTTGGAAATAGTACAATCAATTTTGTAACTGGCAATATTATTGGAGTAAATCCACAAGCAGTTGTCAAAGCTTTAAAAATTGAAAGTGTTGTGTATTGTGATGGTTCTGGAAATGTTAGTATTCTTTCTAGTATGATAACAACAATTAAGGATGATGTACCATCTGGTCAAACTTGGAATGTTGCTGCCATTGGATCTTCAAACAACTTTAGTTACACAACAACCAGAGCTGGTACAACAAATACGATTAAATGGATTGCGTCTACCCAGGTTATCAGTATTGATTGGGTCTGATGCTAAATATAAAAGAGGATAAACGGGTCAGGAGCTAGTTGGCACCATGAGTTTTAATATCAATTCCGATAAAGAGAAATTTAGAGGTTCAAGACCTCAACTTATCGGTGATAATGAACTAACAATTAGGGGTGGTACAGGGTCTCTGGAAAGAGAAATTGTAAGAACCCAACTAGATGCCGCAACGGGTTTGCCTCGTGTGGGTATCAACAGAACTGGAGAAAGAGTAAATAATATCACAGTAACTGCTGGCGGTTCTGGATATACCACCGCTCCGTCAGTTACTGTTGATGGACCAGCAACTGCGACCGCATTTGTTTTCAACGGACAGGTTACTAGCATTGCTGTCAATGATCCTGGTAGTGGATATTCTGCCGCACCAAATGTAACTATCAGTGGTGGTGGCGGTCAAGGTGCCACAGCAACTGCTGTACTTGACACTGTTGATTTTGAACTTGATATTAATGGTGCTATCAGAACATCAACATCCATCATTTCTGATACTGCTAGAGTCCTAAACCTCGACATTGACAATTTTGTTACTCCAGACCTAAATTTAAGAGGTCCAAACCTCAAAACTTACGCCAATAATTCTGGAACTCCCTGGGCAGCTGGCGTTATTGTTCAAAAAGACAGTTACAGATGGTTTGGTCAAAACATTTATCAGTGTGTACAAACTGGTGAGACTGGATCTAGTGCTCCAGTTCATTTGGATGGAATTGAAGATAATGGAACAGCACAGTTTAAGCACATTGGATTTAGAGTAGATGACTCTAATGCATTCAGATTTGGCGAAACTGGTGACGCTGGAGTATTCCCAAGATCGATTACACCTCTACTAGGTGATAGATCCGACAAGATTGCAACCACAGAATACGTCCTCAACCTAGCAACGAATGATGTTGGTGGTCGTATCTACGTTTCACAGCAGATTGGTTCTGACCTAAACGACGGTCGTTCTGCTGTAAACCCTGTTCGCACAATCAAGAAAGCAGCACAGTTAGCATGGTCTACTCCTGGTGTTAAAGAAACTATTATCGTTTCTGGTGGAGATTATGTAGAAGATAACCCAATTTCTCTACCACCAGATTGCTCGGTTGTTGGTGATAACTTACGTCTGGTAATTGTCAGACCTGCCAACCCTGGCAAACACATGATGAAGTTTGGTGATAAGAACTATGTGATTGGTCTTACTTATCGCGATCAAATTGACTCCAATGGTGACCCAGTTGCTACTTGGGACTTTGCGATGGTCTTTGACGATAAGCAAAGAATTATCGTTGATAGAGAAGTTAATGGAGACTTTGGTGTTAACTTCCCCATTGGACATCAAATTTTCGGACCAGATGAATTTAGAGTTGGATTTCAGCAAAACACTGGATTATCACAACTAGCATCTGGATTAGAAGTAGTTGGTGTTAACACTGGTGCCAGAGCAAAAATTACAGGTGTAAGTTTTGCACAAACCACAGGAGCAAATGCATATACTACTGGTAGTGTTGATGTTAGATTAACCAGTGGTTCTTTTGTTGAGGGTGAGAGATTTACATATCTTTTATCAGCGACTGCTGGAAGTGCTCTCAATGCTTTAACTATCAGTCAGACTGCGGGAGAAAATAAACTCAGATTTACAACTGATCCAACTTCAACTATTCCACCTGGAACATATGTTTTCCTAGATGATGTAGATAATACTAGCTTTGCTTCTGGATATTATGAAGTTGCAAGTATTAATGATGACAGCGCACCAACATATTGGGAAGTTACATTTGTTCCAATTCTAAACTCTCCATCTTGGGACACATCACAAACAGAATCAATATCAATTTTTGCTGCTAACGTAGTAACTGAAACGTTTGACAGTGTTTCGCTCGAATCGATCAGAGCTGAAGGTGAGGTTGTTTCTGTAGAAGAAGATTTTGTCACTACTCTTCCCATTTCGCGAATTGACTTCTCCTTACAAGGAGATCCAAGCATTGCAACTGGTGGTTTCCAGAATGCTCAGTTTGGTAACGCAGAAGACTTGGGTGGTATTGTATTCTACACCAATGCTCTGGTTGGTAGAAATAATACCCATGAATTTAAAGAAGGTCAGGAAATTTTAATTGAAAACCTGCCAACATCATCTCCAGATCTTTCTTTACTAAACGGAAAGCAAAGAATTTATAAGGTCCTAGAAGACGCTGATGGTCGTGCTAGAAGATTTGTTATTCCTAAGAAGATTCCATCTATCGTAGATTCAAACTTCGATCCAGGAACAACTGCAGTTGTAAAGAATTTTTCTAGAGTTGTTACTCTTTCTTTACTTAACTCACCAAACTCTTTCCCACTAGCAACTCCTGTTGAAAGAAGATATCAGGATGCTTGCAATCTGATCAGAAATAATAGAGAATTTATTGCTGATGAAGTAGTTGGTCGTATTAATGATGAGTTTAAACATGATCACTATGCAGTATACAATGTTGGTACTGATGGTAATGGAAATCAAACGTTTGATATTTACCTAGGTCCAACTCAAGATGTCCACACATATGTAAGTGGTGGTACGGTAACTTATCTTGGTGTATCCAGAAACATTACTGGTTTTACATATGATAACAGTATTACTGGTATTGCAACTATTACATTGGCAACTGGATTTAATACTTTACCAGAAGACGCTATTGTAAAACTAGCAGATATTCTGCTATCTTGTGATGCTGGACAGAAAGTGTATCCTGCATACAGTTCACCAACTTCTGGAAGTAATACTGGAAGTAATGGCGATGAGCAATGCCGTCAAGATGTAGTACACTTCTTAAATGCTCTGGTAAGAGATTTAGAATTTGGTTCTAACCACAATATTATTGATTCTGCCAAGAAATATATTGTTGGTGGTAGAATCACTTATATTGAAGATGAGATTATCCAGAATGTTCGTGCTATCGAATATGCTAGAGAACTTGCAATTTATGCAATGTGTAACTGGAGAACTGGAAATAGAACTACAGCAGATCCAAATTATGTTCCACAATATTCTTCTCTAACCAGATACTTTGATGATAGTATTATCACAGCAACTGCTGGTAATCCCGCATGTGATGATGTAAGATCTGCTATTGATACACTATCATATCTTTGGGTGGACGTTATTTCAAATAACGCTACTGGAACATATCTAGATGCAGCATATTTGATTGCGAGAAATAGAGACTTGATTGCAGATCAAGCTTTAGCTGATACAGAAACTGCATATCCAGCATTAGGTCTTTCTGATGTCAACCAAAGAAAATGTCGTAGGGACATCAATATTGTTCTTGGCGGACTGATTAAAGACTTGGTGCTTGGTGGAAATACTGGCATCGTATCCAGCGCAGAATCTTATTTTGAAGGTGCTGCTCTTTCTGGAATTCCAGAAGCACAAAGACCAGCAACTCTTTATGCATTCCAAAGAGTAACGCAATATGCACAAGATGCAATGCGTAACTGGACTAGTGGAACTGCTATTGGAACAACACCAGTAAGTGCTCAGTACAATTCTTCTACTGGTCAGGTAAGTGTTACTATCAATGGTCTATCAACTTTACCAACAACTAGTGATAGAATTGCTTTTGCTGAAGATGCATTAGTCTTCAGTTGTAATATGGGAAGTGGTGCAGCAAACCACGCAAGTCCAGATCGTTTTGATTCTAATTACGGACAGAGTTATGCAATCACTGCTGTATCTGGAACTGTTGGTAACCCCATTACAATTACATGTACTGTACCAAATGCAGGAACTGCAGCAGGAGTAGCACACACATTTGTTTCTGCTAAAACAGACGCTACTGTTGTCATTTACGATCCTGTAACAGTAGCATCACCAATTCCAAAATTTGAAGATTGGAACATTGGTTTATATTCATCCACACCACTTTGCAGTAATGTCGCTTCGACTATTACTACAGCAATGGGTCTGTTTGAGGACATCCTAGATGGAACTATTCTTCCAGGAGCAACTACTCAAACTTACGGAACTTTATACGACACTGCAGAAATTTACACATATCCAGATTCTTACATTACTGATCAGAATAATGTAAGAATGGCAGTACGTGGTGACTATGATGAATTCCCAATCATTGAAGCTTCACCATACACTCAAAATGCTTCTGTTATCTCCTTCCTAGGTGGTGGCGGTGCTTTAGTTGATGGTTCTAAAGTTAAGCAACCCAACTGTCCTTTCCCTGGATTGGAACTTGACGGTACTGCATCTTTCCCCAACCAGGGTAAGTCAATGGTTGCATCTGCATTCACCATTGTTTCCTTTGGTGGCACAGGATACAAAGTTATCAATGACGGTTACACCCAGTTGGTTTCTGTCTTTGTTATTTTCTGTACTGATGGTGTACTCGCTGAGTCTGGTGGTTATTGTTCTATCACCAACTCTGCTACAAACTTCGGTCAGTTTGCATTAAGAGCTAAGGGATTCCGTGAAGAAGAATATACATTCGACGTTGGTACTGTAACTAATGTTTCTGCAACACCAACTGGAAGAACTATTCTAACTCTAAATGGATTAGGTAGAGAACCACTAGAGCATTATATTGTTAAAGTTGACGGACACACAAACACTAATACAGAAATTGAATACTTTGTCGATGCTGTAAGTGGTGTTACTGTTGGTCCTCCTTTCTCTGCACAGTTGACGATTGATGATGGTACTGGTGGTGGAATGGACCTCACCAATATTGCATCAGGTCAGGCAGTTTCTACTGGTACATTATCAGGAGCAACAGTAAGATTACATAGACCATCTATCGTTAACTCTTCTTCCCATACTTGGGAATTTGCAGGTTCAGGTACTAACTACCTGGCACTACCAGAAAACGGTGGTACTAAGGTTGAAGCAAATGAACAAGTCTCACAAGATTATGGTAGAGTTTATTGCTCTGGTACTGATGAACTTGGTGACTTCAAGGTTGGTACATTTGCTAAAATTGAAAACAGAACTGGTGCTATCACCTTCACGGGTACGGTTACCATCTCCGAAGTTGAATTCTTGAAACTGAAAGGTGGCGACGTTGTTGTTACTGGTTTTGATGCATCAAATACTCTTGGTGGAGCTAATGCTTCTGATAGCAAAATTCCAACTCAAAAGGCAGTTAGAGATTACATCACTAACAACCTTGGTCCATACATCAACAAACCATATTCTACGAACGCTGTTCCTAGAGCACTGGTTGAACTCACCGATAGTGGTAAGATTTCGATTGACCAGATCCCAGCACTCAGACCATTTGAAGTTTACACCGTTGCAAACCAAGCAGCAAGACTTGCAATTGAAGGCGCACTTGCAGGTGACATTGCAATCCAACAGGATACATCAACATCGTTCATTCTTAACAATGATCTAGACAGTTTGTTTGCTGCATTTAATGTAGATACAACATTACAATTTACGAATGGAGATATCTTCACTGGTAGTGTAACTGGTGGTCGTCTACAAGCAACAGAATATAGACAAGGTGTTGTTTATCAGATTAATATTACGGATGGTGGTTCTGGATATGTAGTTCCACCAACCGTTACTATTTCTGGAGGAAATCCTGGTCTTGGTGCTGTCGCAGCGTCGGCATCTTGTACCATTGCAAACGGTGAAGTTGTTACAGTAACAATTGATTTATTCAATGGTTACTATGGTGGTAAAGGATATACCACTGCTCCAGAAATCAATTTCTCTTCTCCTCCAGGAGCAGGAACAGCAGCAACTGGTAATTGCCTAATTGAAAGTAGACTTTATGGTGATATCGTAAACCAAATTGCTATCACTGATACTGATACTATTGATAGTAGTGATAGTCCAGCAGTAACAGTTAATTTAACCAGAGTAGTAAATACATCTGCTTCTGATTCTAATAACTGGGTATCTCTATCGTCTAACCAGATTGCTGCAACTGATATCACATCTGGTGTTATCGAAACTGATAGATTGGCAAGTGGTGGATCAGCAAACTCGTTTACATTCCTACGTGGTGATCAAAACTTTGCTCTAGCAGTACAATCACTGAAAGGAGCAGAAACAAGATATTTTGCATTATTGCATACCACTGCTGCTAACGGATCTAGTCAACTTGTATTCACAACAAACTCAAATGTTCTAATTGGACATGAAGTTTCAAACAGTGTAACAGGAATTCAGGCAAACACAAACATAACTGGAGTATTAACATCAGGGGGACTCACTACAGTTTCTCTCAACAATCCACTTACTGCAGCAATTAATGCTGGAACACTAATTGAATTTGAGCGTGGAACATCACCTATGCTCTTTGAGTCATCATATACTCAAGGAAACTTTGTTGATAGTGTAATCATTGTAAACGGTGGTTCAGGATTCACAGATGGTCAATACTTTGATGTTGGATTGTCTGGTGGAAATGGAACAGGACTAAGAGCTAATATAGTGGTTTCTGGCAATGCCATTACTGAAATTGTAGTTACTGATGGCGGAACTGGTTATAGCTCAGGTGACTTCTCCATCACTTCACCACCAACCGAAATTGGTTCTGGATCTTCCATGGTCCTAGAAGCAAAAATTTCTACAGTCAATAGACAATATGCGAACGTTGGTATCGATGTACTCAGAGTAACTGATTTAACAATCTCTTCTGATGAATATGGAACTATTGGTGTTTCTAGATTTAGAAAAGATCAATTTAACATTGGTCAAGCTGGTAATGGTTCCGTTCAACTGAAAACTGGAGCAGATAGTGGATTGGATGCCGACCTTCTTGACGGCGCACAAGGTTCATTCTACTTAAACTCTGGTAACCAAAATGCTGGTACTTTACCAACAGATCGCCTTTCTGGCACATACAACATTAGTATTTCCAACCAGTCTGGTAGTACACTGAGATTAGTTACTGGTACTAACAACCCAACATCAAACCCAACTCCAAATAATTTTGTTACTGGTATTGTTTCTAACACTATTAACAATAATGCTAATGGTTTGAGTGATGGTGGATCTAAGAACTTAGTTATAACTCTAAGACCAGGCGGTAGTGGATTTACTGTTGATGGTGGTGTTAAGCAATTAGCATTCACAGATAATGACAACATGTATCTCCGTGGATCTGGAACTGGTGTTACAACTTTCGGATCTTGGGCGAAGATTTGGTCATCTCTAAATGATGGTATTGGTTCTGGACTGGATGCAGATAGACTGGATAATAAGCAAGGTATCTGGTATCAAAATGCATACAACGTAAACAAAGGTGTGTTGGCGGAGCAAATGCTCCCAAGATTTATCGATGCAACTACTTACAGAGATAGTCTAACAATCAATTCTTATAATGGAGATCTAAGTTTACGAGTTTATATCAGTGGACAAGTATTAAATACGTCTCCATTTACTCCTGGTAGCGCAATCAAGTTCTATGATAGTTCTTCTCAAGCTGCAGGTGATTTTACTGTTGATAATCTCATTATTAACAATGAGTCCGATGACACCAACGACTATACTATTCTAATTGGTCGTTTGACATCTGGTACTCTTGCTACTGTTGCTACCGCAACACAAATTGGAACAGCAAGTAATAGAGTTGATTTTGATTCATACAGTCTAGACACTGGAAACTCAATTGAGATTGCAGCGTTAAAATCTAATTCTGGAACAGCTGAGTTATCACTTGGTAGAACAGATGGTAGCCCATCATCTCCTGCAATTTATTTCAATTCTTCTTCTCAAGTAGCAAACTTTAACGTTTCTCTCGTCGCTAGTGGCGGTAACGCTACTGATGGTTCTGGCACATTGAATGCTCAGGTTGCCAACGCTGATGGACTTACCATTAATGGACAGAAGATTTGGAATGCAGGAAACATCACCTTCCAATCATCTAATATTGTAAGCACCGCTGTTCTACGTGATGCTTCTGGTAATTTCTCTGCTGGTACAATCACAGCAAATATCACAGGTGCTTCTTCACTTAACGTATTGAAGACTGGTGATACAATGACTGGTGGTCTAACGATTACTGGTAATGGATCAAACTTTAGCGTAAGTGGAACAGCAAGTATGCTTTCTACTGCTACTGTTGCTGGAGACCTTGCGGTTGACACCGACACATTATTCGTCGATGTATCTGCTGACAGAGTTGGTATTAATGCTGGAACATCTCCAAGATCTGAATTGGATGTAAAGACTTCTTCTGGTGGAAGCATGATGGTCCGAAACCAGTATACAAATTATACTGGTATCGTACTTAACAACTCAACCACAGAAGCAGATTACAACATCCTCTCTAGTAGTTCAGATAGAAACCTCTATCTGAACAGACCTTCTGGTCAAAATATGCTTTTCCGTGAAGGTAATAGCGATCAGATGTGGTTGAAGACTGGTGGATACTTTGGTATCGGTGCAGATCCTGGAACATTTAGATTGAGTGTTACTGGAACAGCGAAGTTTACTTCTACGGTAACATTAGAGAACACAGGCGCAGGACAACTCAATTTCAATAACAATTCTTCCACTAGATATTGGAGAGTTGGTAGCAATACGCAGTCGTCTCAGTTCTTTACATTTGAAGCATCTGATTCTAACGGTTCAACAACATTTACTGGAAATCCTGCTCTTGCAATTAGCGGTGTCAACAACGCTGTTACCATCAACACAACTGCTACCTCTGGCACTGATCCTACTAACAATACTGTTAGAAATTACAAGTTCAATGTCAATGGAGACATGAACATTGATGGTCAATTCTTCCAGAATAACCAAGAGTTTGTAACATCTAGATGGACACAAGCTCCAAACAACTCTGATATCTACAGAACATCTAGAATTGGTGTTGGTTTCAGTTCTTCCAGGAACCCAGCATATGCTCTGGATGTTGAAGGTGGAGCAAACTTAACAGAATCTCTACGTGCAAATGGAGATGCTCTTTGGTTAGATACTTACGGTGTAATTGGATCGACAAGATCAACTCTTGCTCAATCACTAACAATTCCATCTGGAACTAATGCAAGAAGTAATGGTCCATTGACAGTTTCTTCAGGAAACACAATTACCGTTTCTAGTGGTGCTTCTTGGACTATTGACTAATAAATATATTTGACTACGATTTTCTTTTATGTCTACTTTAGTATCCAACACAGTAAATATTAAAGCTTTGAAGTTACCAGTCCTGACTACATCTCAAAGAAATAGTATTTCTAAAACCAGTGGCATGGTAATTTATAATTCCAGTGAGAACCAACCTCAAGTTTGGGATGGTTCTGATTGGTTGGGTTTGTGATAGATAAATATATACGATTGTATCATTTTTAGATATGTCCGCTTCTTCAGAATTATCCGTATCTGATGCTAACGTTGCAGATCTGGTGAATTTACTACCAATCAGCACAGCAGAAAGAAATAACTTGCCACTGGTGCAAGGCACTTTAATTTATAATCAAGACAGCAATTTGCTTCAATACTACAATGGAAGCAGCTGGCAAGATATTAACATGTAATTGTAGAGATTATGTCAACTTTTAACGCCAACAAATTGACCATCACAGGAACTGGAAATGCGTTCCAGTTTCCAAGAAAGACTAGTTCGCAAAGAAACAACCTTTCTTATCAAACAGGATCAATTGTTTACAACACTTCGGATAATAAACTCCAAGTTTTTAATGGTTCTTCTTGGGCTGATTTAGGCGCTCCTGCAACGTTGCAGGCAACTGGAGGTTCCACAACCACCTATACTTCTGGTGGTCAAACGTATCAATCTCATACGTTTACATCAGGAGGAACTTTCAGTGTTAGTGCTGCTCCACCAGGATCTACTGTTGAATATCTACTCGTAGCAGGTGGCGGCGGCGGTGGATCCGATAACAGAACTGTGCTCAC
>Ga0213858_10001754_pt1 | contig 10369 bp, 8 predicted proteins | sample PICome_FD_160122 | JGI IMG/M metagenome (GOLD analysis project Ga0213858, IMG submission 160122) | Coastal seawater microbial communities near Pivers Island, North Carolina, United States - PICO245 | ecosystem: Environmental > Aquatic > Marine > Coastal | place: USA: North Carolina | collected... | reverse complement strand
GAGACCAAGTAAAAGAAATTTTACTACATCACGAAATTGTTGAAGAAAAAATAGTGGATGATGAGGTGATTAAGTTGTTTGAAAATGTAAAAATTCCAAATCCAAGAGATGCTATAAATAAATACCCGCACGAACTCTCTGGAGGTCAACAACAAAGAGTAATGATTGCTATTGCCATCGCTTGTAAGCCAAAGATTTTAATCGCTGATGAACCAACTACAGCTCTTGATGTAACGGTACAAAAGGAAATTGTGCAATTAATAAAACAAATCCAAAAAGAGACAAAAATGAGTGTGATTTTTATCTCTCATGACCTAGCATTAATTTCTGAAATTGCGGATAGAACTATTGTAATGTACAAGGGTGAAATTGTAGAATCCGGAACAACTCGAGAAACTTTTAAAAATCCAAAACACATATATACAAAAGCATTAATTGCCGCAAGACCAAAAACATCAAAAAGACTTAAAAAGCTGCCCACAATTAATGACATTTTAAAAGGGGAGAATAAAAAAGAATATATCTCAAAAAAAGAAAGAGAGATCGCACACCAAAGAATTTATAACTCAAAGCCTATCTTAGAAGTAATTGATTTAAAAAAAATATATCTTAACAGTGTTGGTATTTTCCAAAAAAGTAAACCACACAAAGCAATTGATGGAGTTAGTTTTAAACTATTTGAAGGAGAAACACTTGGTCTTGTTGGGGAATCTGGTTGTGGAAAAACTAGTTTAGGAAATGCCATTCTACAGCTAACAAAACCATCATCAGGCAAAATTATATACAAAGGCAAAGACTTGAATAATTTAACTAAAAAAGAAATTAGATTACTCAGAAAAGAAATTCAAATTATCTTTCAAGACCCTTTAGCTTCACTTAATCCTAGACTTTCTGTTGGAGAGGCAATAATTGAGCCTATGAAAGTACATAAACTTTATAAAAATTATAAAGTTCGGAGGCAAAAAACATTAGACCTTCTTAGTAAAGTTGGATTAGATGAATCTGCTTTTAATCGATATCCTCATGAATTTTCTGGAGGTCAAAGACAACGAATTGGAATTGCTAGAACAATAGCTTTAAAGCCAAAACTAATATTGTGTGATGAATCTGTATCAGCTCTCGATGTTTCGGTACAAGCACAAGTTTTAAATCTATTAAATTCTTTAAAATATGATTTTGGTTTTACGTACATTTTTATTTCTCACGATTTAGCTGTTGTGAAATATATGTCAGATAATTTATTAATAATGGACAAAGGTAAAATTGTAGAAATGGGAGAAGCAGATAAAACTTACAACACCCCTTCAAACGCTTACACAAAGCGCCTAATTAATTCAATTCCCAAAGGATTATAATATCATCTCAGGAATTTCATCATCAATAATTAAGTTTCCAATTGTAGATTCTTTAATTAATGGTATACTAACTCCCGGCGCACGCTCTAATAAATTAAACCCATCATTTACAACCTCTAAAACAGCTAAATTTGTAACAATTTTTTTTACACAACTAACTCCTGTTAACGGCAAACTACAACGCTTTAAAAGTTTAGACTCACCCCTTTTATTAGTATGCATCATAGCAACTATTATGTTCTCTGCACTAGCAACTAAATCCATCGCCCCACCCATTCCTTTCACCATACGGCCTGGAATTTTCCAATTAGCAATATCACCATTTTCTGAAACCTCCATTGCTCCTAATATTGTCAAATCAACATGCTTCCCCCTAATCATTGAAAAACTCATAGCAGAATCAAAATAACTTGCACCATCAAGTGCTGTTATGGTTTGTTTCCCTGCATTTATCAAGTCTGGATCTTGGTGGCCTCGGGGAGGAAATGGCCCCATCCCAAGAATACCATTTTCGCTTTGAAATTCAACTTCAATATCATCTCTAACAAAATTAGCTACAAGTGTAGGTATACCAATTCCTAAATTAACATAATAACCATTTTTAACTTCTTTAGCTATTCGCTTGGCAATACCATTTTTATCTAACATAATGTTTTAATTAAGAATCAGAACTTAAAGTTAATTGCTCAATTCGTTTTTCATAATTTTCCCCTTTCACAATTCTTTGAACAAAAATTCCAGGAATATGAATATGGTTTGGGTCTAAATTCCCGACTGGGACAAGTTCTTCGACTTCAGCAACTGTAATAGTTGCAGCGCCACACATATTTGGGTTGAAATTTCTTGCAGTTCCTTTGAAAATCAAATTTCCAGCTGTATCGCCTTTCCATGCTTTAACAAAAGAAAAATCAGCCTTAAAAGCTCTTTCAAGAACATAAGTTTTCCCATCAAATTCTCGAGTCTCTTTACCAACAGCAACTTCGGTTCCAAATCCAGCAGGAGTAAAAATTGCTGGGAATCCCGATTGTGCAGCTCTACATCTCTCAGCTAGAGTTCCTTGAGGAATAAGCTCCACATCTAACTCACCAGATAACATTTGGCGTTCAAATTCATCATTCTCTCCAACATAAGAAGATATCATTTTCTTTACTTGATGTTTTTGTAGCAAAAGGCCAAGTCCAAAATCGTCAACTCCTGCGTTATTAGATATACAAGTCAAATCTTTAACTCCCAATCTAACTAGCTCACTAATTGCGTTTTCAGGAATACCGCAAAGACCAAATCCACCAAGTAGTAAAGTCATACCGCTCTGAATTCCCTTTAAAGCTTCTTGAATATTATTTACTTTTTTACAAATCATATATTTTGTATTGTCAGATTTTTAAAAATCAATTTCTGGAGTAATAATTTCGTTTAATTCATTCATTTCCTGGTCTAAATAATTATCACATTCAGTCTCAATTGTTAAAAGCTCAGGTTTCTCAAATTCATCTTTTGAAATACCAAGTTCTTCTACAAGATAGCATCTTTTCATAAAATTAGCCCAAATTGGCAAGGCCATTGTTGCCCCCTGTCCGTAAGTTATATTTTCAAAATGTGTTGCTCGATCTTCTCCACCAACCCAAACACCTGTAACTAAATTTGGAACCATCCCCATAAACCAGCCGTCACTTTGATTTTGTGTAGTTCCAGTTTTACCAGCAATAGGATTGTCAAATTCGTATGGATAACCGGTTACTACCTCTTGATAAACAATTTGGTCTGAAGCAAAATTATGACGAAGTCTCTGACCAGATCCAAATTCTGTAACACCCTCCATAAGATTTACAGTTACATATGCAATTTCTTCACTTAAAACATCTCTTGTTTCAGGTGAAAATTGATACAATAAAGTACCGTTCTTGTCTTCAATCCTTGTAACCATAACTGGCTTTGTATAAACTCCTTTATTAGCAAAAGTAGAATACGCCGCAACCATTTCATAAATACTTAAATCGGGTGTCCCGAGTGATATTGAAGGTACTGGTGGAATATTTTGCTCAATACCAAGTTTCATTGCAAGGTTGATAACTGGATTTGGGCCTATCTCATTCATTAATCTTGCAGTAATAGTGTTTCGCGAATTAGCTAATCCGGATTTTAAGGTCTCAAACCCTGAATAATTATCACTTGAATTTTTTGGGGTCCAAGGTTTCATATTGCCATGTTTCATAGCAGGTATTGTAATTTGTGCTTTAGGCAAAGAATCACAAGGTGACAAATGAAGCTGGTCAATAGCAGCTGCATAAACAAAGGGTTTAAATGTTGAGCCAACTTGTCTTTTCCCTTGCTTTACCATATCATATTGAAAATGCTTGTAGTTGTAACCTCCAACCCATGCTTTAACAAAACCTGTTTGTGGCTCCATTGACATCATACCTGCTCTTAAAAAGGATTTGTAATAGCGCATTGAATCCATTGGGGTCATTATTGTATCAATCTCATTGTTTAAAGCTGTCCAAGAAAATATCTTCATTGGTATAGGCTTTTTAAATGAAGCTATAATTTCCTCTTTTGGTTTCTTCAAGTCATAGCGCATCTTACGCCATCTCTCAGATCTACGCATTCCAAGCTCTAATAATTGTTCAACTTCTTCATCTTCTAATTCTAAGAAAGGAGCTGTTGGATTTCTCTTCTTTGTATTTTGAACAAAAAATTCAGCTTGAAGAGATTTCATATGTTCAGAAACCGATTGTTCAGCAATAGTCTGCATCCTTGAATCAATAGTGGTGTACACCCTTAACCCATCCTTATAAATATTATATTTATCACCATTTCGTTTTCTATTATTACTTGCCCACTCTTTTAAAAATTCTTTAAGATATGCTCTGAAATATGTTGCAATTCCTTCGCGATGAGATTCAGGTGTATAATTTAAATTCAAAGCTGTTGATTGAAGTGAATCTTTTAAAGTCTCAGAAATAAAATTATATTTTGCCATTTGTGAAAGAACAACATTACGTCTATTTCTTGTACCAATTGGATTCCGATTGGGCCTAGGATTATAAAGCGAAGAGTTTTTGAACATCCCAACAAGCATTGCAGATTCAGAAATGCTTAAATTAGAGGGTTCTTTGCCAAAATAAATTCGTGAAGCACTTCTTATGCCATCAGCATTATTGCCAAAATCATAAATATTAAAATATTGAGCTATAATTTCTTCCTTAGTATATTGTTTTTCCAATCTGGTAGCAATTATCCATTCTTTTATTTTTTGTGTTATTCTGCCAAACTTATTTTTTGAACCCTCTCCATGAAAAAGTTGTTTAGCTAATTGTTGAGATATCGTACTACCCCCTCCATCTTTCCCTAATTTAATAACTGCACGAAGAGTCCCCTTGAGATCAATACCCGCATGATCATTAAAACGGAAATCTTCAGTAGCAATTAGAGCATCAACTAAATGCTTTGGTAGCTCATCGTATCCAACAGGGGTTCTGTTATCTCTATAATAAAACTTGCCAATAGTAACTCCATCAGATGAAATTATTTCTGTAGCTAGATTGGTTCTTGGATTTTCAAGGGCTGTATGATCAGGCATAGCACCCATAAAGCCTAAAGAAGCAAGGATGAATACAAAAGGGATGAGAGAGATACCAGCTAAAAACCAAAACCAAAACCAACGTTTTGGTTTCTTAAACTTTGATGATTTACTTTTTTTTCTTGCCACCATATAATTAATAATTATTTTCTATGGTAAACCCAACGTCTAAAACGCCTTTTAGATGCTGTAAGCCTTTAACTTTACCTCTTTTTCTCATTGCATGATTTATAATTATTTTATACTCTCCTTTTTCCAAAAATTTAAACGGATCATTAAAACCTTTATACCAAAGAGTGTGTTCCTTTATTGACATTTTACCACTTCCTAGCATTGAGCCATCAGGCTGAGACATTTGATATTCCAGTGTATCTTTTAATATTCTATTATTAGGGTAAATCAACGATACATCCAAAAATAAATTATTAAACTCATAATCATTATCTGTTCTTAATTTTATAAACAGGTTATAAGGATTAATTGTATCAGAAATATTAAATTTAAATAAAATAGATCTATCAATGTCCCATACTGCTTCAATAGACTTGTATTGGCTAAACAATGATTTGTTTTGACATGACACAAAAAATAAAACCAAAAAAAGATATATTAAAATTTTTTTAAACATTGTCTTTTAAATTTTATTACCTATTTAATTTTTTTGCTTTTTTGTACTTCTTTTTCTTTAAGCTAAGCTTATCAAATCTATTTATACTGTCTTGACTAATTGAATTTTCGAAACCTAAATTATTTCTAAAATCAGCACTGAATTCCTCTAAATTATTGGGGGTTTTACCGTTTTTATTTAATTCAATTATTCTGTTAACTTGTTCCTTTTTAAGTTCATGCCATTGCGCCCATTCACCATCATATGCATACCACATTACTCCCTTAAAAATATCTACCTTTTGAAATATAGCTAACCCTTTCTTTGTTTTCAATTTAATGTTTGTTTTGGGAAATTCTTTCAAAGCCTCTAAATATGAATCTAATTCATAATTTAAACAGCATTTTAACTTTCCACATTGTCCTGCTAATTTAATTGGGTTAATTGATAGCTGTTGATACCTTGCAGCAGAAGTGCTAACCGATCTTAAATCGGTAAGCCATGTAGAACAACACAATTCTCTGCCACAAGATCCGATCCCCCCTAGTCTTGAGGCCTCTTGACGCAGCCCTACTTGTTTCATTTCAATTCGAATCTTAAATTCTCTAGCATATAACTTTATAAGTTCTCTAAAATCAACACGGCCGTCAGCTGTATAATAAAAAGTTGCTTTACTCCCATCTCCTTGATATTCAATATCAGAAATTTTCATTTTTAGTTTTAATTCAATAGCAAATTTACGAGCTAAAGCCTTTATCTTTTCTTCTTTATTTCTATATTTTATCCAAAGATCTATTTCCTCCTGTGAAGCTTTTTTTAATACTTTAAGTGGATTGTCATTATTTTCTGGAACACTTTTTCGTCTCATTTGGGTTCTTACAAGTTCCCCAGTAAGAGTAACCATTCCAATATCAAATCCAGAGTCAACTTCAGTTTTAACAACGTCGCCAATGTTTAACGACAATGCATTAGAATTCTTGTAGTATTGTTTCCGACCATTTTTATAACGTACCTCTATCCAATCAAATAAATTCTTAGGAGTTGATGATTTCATGTTAGACAACCAGTCAAAGACAGTGCGTTTGTTACAGGAATCTGTGCCACAAGTGCCATTGTTATTACACCCTTTCGGCTGTCCATTATAATTTGTTGCACAGCTTGCACACCCCATAGATTTTAATGTATTTACTTTTTAAGAAAATAGACCACAGATAAAAACTGAATTTATCATAGTAATGTAAATATAAGTTTATTTGATTATTAAAAAAAACAAGTAAAGATTTATGAAAATATTTATTATAATTTTCAATCCTTATTTAGGATGTTAAAAATATTTCTCAAATCTTTTCCCTTTGCAAGATGCTCAGCTCTACCTTTTTTAAAAATATCATTGCTATTGCCTTGGCCTTTACGTAGCAATTTTTGCTGTTGGTATGGCAAACTATTTATTTCCTTACAATTAGATGAGCAACAACTATCCATTTCAATTTTACATGCTTCGCACTGAATAAACAAAAGATGACATGCTTCATTGGCACAATTGACGTGAACATCTGCAGGCGCGCCACACTGATGACAATTGGCAATTATATCATCTGAAATTTTTTCAGATCTTCTTTCGTCAAAAACAAAGTTTTTACCAATAAATTTATTTTCTAATCCTTGTGATTTTACTTGACGAGCATAATTTATAATCCCACCCTCTAATTGATATACCTTTTTAAACCCCTTGTGTTTATAATATGCACTAGCCTTTTCACACCTAATACCTCCAGTACAGTACATAACAAGTTTTTTTGTTTTCTTATGTTCTTTAAGCTGTTCTTCTATTAAGTCTAAAGAATCTCGAAATGTATCGACATCTGGAGTTATAGCATTCTTAAAATGACCAATTTCACTTTCGTAATGGTTTCGCATATCTACTAGAACTGTATCTTGATCCTCTACAAGTTGATTAAACTCATCAGCGTTGACATGAGTCCCAATATCAGTGACATCAAAGACACCTTCATCAAGTCCATCAGAAACAATTTTTTTACGAACTTTAACTTTTAATTTTAAAAAGGAAAATATGTCTTGTTCTATGGCTATATTCAAACGAACATCCTTTAAGAAAATAATCGAATCAAGATGATTTTTAAATTCGTCAAAATTATCTGCAGGAACTGATAATTGTGCATTAATCCCTTCGTGAGCTACGTAAATTCGCCCTAGAACATCAATTGAATTCCAAAACAAAAATAAATGATTCCTAAAAATCTCAGGATTTCCAATTTTAGCGTACTTGTAAAATGAGATAGTCAGCCGATCTTTACCCGCTTCCTTTAATAAGTTTTTTCTCTCATTATTACTTAAGTTGTTGTACAGTTGCATGCTATACTTTTTTAAGTTTATAATAATTGATTGCAAATGTAATGTTTTTAAAGATTATTCTCATGGAGAGTCAAAAATAACAAGTCAAAAAATAAGTTAAACTTTAATAAAAAGACAACTTCAATATCTTAAGTTAAATAAAGAAATATTATTTTAGCATAAGTAATTTAATTCAAAAACTTCACAATGAGCAAAGAACAAGAAGCCAAGCTTAAAGCCTTAAAATTAACTTTAGACAAACTTGACAAGGCCTACGGAAAGGGAACTGTAATGAAAATGAGTGATTCCCCAGTAGTTGATGTAGATGTAATATCGTCTGGGTCTTTAGGCTTAGATGTTGCTTTAGGTGTTGGCGGATATCCAAAAGGTAGAGTAATTGAAATTTATGGCCCTGAGTCATCTGGAAAAACAACCTTGACCTTACATGCCATAGCTGAAACTCAAAAAGCTGGAGGAATTGCTGCCTTTATTGATGCTGAACATGCCTTTGATCGATTTTATGCTCAAAACCTTGGAGTTGATATTGATAACTTGATTATATCTCAACCTGACAATGGGGAACAAGCTCTTGAAATTGCTGACAACCTTGTTCGCTCAGGGGCTATAGATATGATTGTAATTGACTCTGTTGCTGCACTAACACCAAAAAGTGAAATTGAAGGGGAAATGGGGGATTCAAAAATGGGTCTTCACGCAAGACTAATGTCACAAGCCTTAAGAAAACTTACAGGATCAATTAGCAAAACTAACTGTACAATGATTTTCATAAACCAATTGAGAGAAAAAATTGGAGTTATGTTTGGAAATCCTGAAACAACTACTGGAGGTAACGCCCTTAAGTTTTATGCCTCTATAAGATTAGATATAAGGCGATCAACTCAGATAAAAGACAGCAATGGTAATGTAATGGGTAATAAAACCAGAGTTAAAGTTGTTAAAAATAAAGTAGCTCCACCATTTAAACTAGCTGAATTTGATATAATGTATGGTGAAGGTGTTTCAAAAGTTGGTGAAATTCTTGATATTGCTGTTGAATTTGATATTATTCAAAAAAGTGGGTCTTGGTTTAGTTACGATGAAACTAAACTTGGTCAAGGAAGAGATGCAGTTAAACAGATGATAAATGATAATCCAGACCTCATGGATGAGCTTGAAACAAAAATCAAGACTGCAATTAAAAATGAATCTTGAGTTATATAGAGTCTTTCTCTAAAGATTTCAAAATCAAACTATATACTTTTTCTTTCATCTCCCTTAGGCTGTCTGGGTTGTAATCTTTAGGATTAAAAAACGAATGAGCCTTTACTCTCATTCTTCCAGGTGTGCCACTAAAAAATGTATAAGAAAATCTCTTTTTATTATCTAGAAAAGTAAATGGGACTAAAGGTAGCTTATGCTCTAACGAGAGTTTAAATGCTCCAATTTTAAAATTATCAAGCCGTATGTGCTCAGGTGGAACCCCGCCTTCTGGGAAAATGCAAATACTTAATCCTTGTTTAATACGATCTTGGGCATAAGAAAATACCTTTTTTCTGCTAATAGCATTGGAACGATCCACTAAAATTGAAGTGCGCTTATAAAAATATCCAAATAGAGGAATTTTAGCTAATTCTTTTTTGCCTACGAAAACAAAAGGATGATGTCTTATAATACTAAACATCAACATTATATCAAGCATTGAGGTGTGATTTGCAACAAAAATGTAACTCTGCCCTATTTTTAAAGACTCTTCCCAATCAATCGCCTTGTAAAACCCCATGCCGATCAAAATAAAGTTTGCCCAAACTCTAGCTATTCTAAAGAAAATAGGATACCATGAACGCTTTGATATTGAAATAATAAGTAACGGAGAAAGTATAAGGGTACAGATGAAAACTAAAGTATAAAACCAAAGTCTGTAAATCAACCAAAATGGATAGTATATAAATTTCATTTGCTCCAAAACTACTAAAAATATTGAGCTATTACTTCAAAAAAATTACCTTTGTATGTATTAAGAAAAAAATGTCTTTCAATGGCCAGGATTTTAACCGGAGTTCAAAGTACAGGAACTCCTCATTTAGGTAATATTTTAGGAGCTATTATTCCTGCAATTAAAATGAGTAATGATGAATTAAACGATTCATTTCTCTTTATTGCAGATTTACATTCACTTACTCAAATAAAAGACGCTGAAAAACTTAGTAATAATACTTTATCAACAGCGGCAACGTGGTTAGCATTTGGTCTTGATCCAAAAAAAACAGTTTTCTATAAACAAAGTGATGTGCCTCAAGCAACAGAACTAGCCTGGTATTTAAGTTGCTTTTTCCCATTTTCAAGAATGGAATTAGCTCACAGTTTTAAAGATAAATCTAATAGATTAGATGATGTCAATGGTGGTCTTTTTAGCTATCCAATGCTTATGGCTGCAGATATATTATTATATGATGCTAATATTGTTCCTGTCGGCAA
>Ga0213858_10001752_pt1 | contig 10381 bp, 17 predicted proteins | sample PICome_FD_160122 | JGI IMG/M metagenome (GOLD analysis project Ga0213858, IMG submission 160122) | Coastal seawater microbial communities near Pivers Island, North Carolina, United States - PICO245 | ecosystem: Environmental > Aquatic > Marine > Coastal | place: USA: North Carolina | collected... | reverse complement strand
ACAGTTGAGTTCCAACTCTCCTACTGGACTGCTGAAACTGGCGCTGCTGCTGGGTCTAACCCACCCGCTGTTGCTCCTGGAGAGTGATTTTTTAAGATCATAAATAGAATAGTTGGTGAGCAACCCGTTAATACACAATGAGTCAGTTATTTGGTTTTCAAATTAACCGTAAGGATAAGGACAGGGGGCAATCCCCTGTCCCTCCCAACGCAGAGGACGGAGTTGCCGTAGCTGCGGGGGGATATTTTGGTACTTACGTTGAGACGGATGCTCAAGCAAGAAATGAGTATGATCTGATTAAGAGATATAGAGATATGTCTCTTCATCCAGAAGTTGATTCTGCTATTGATGATATTGTAAATGAATTTGTCGTCAGCGATTCCAACGATACTTGTGTGGAGATTGAGTTATCGAATCTAGATGTTGGCGCTTCAGTAAAGAAAAGAATTAGAGAAGAGTTTGAGCACATCAAGCGTATGCTCAACTTCGACATGAAGGCACATGAATTAATTCGTAATTGGTATATTGATGGTAGATGTTATTACCATAAAGTAATTGATCTTGCCGATCCTAAGAAAGGTATTTTAGAACTTCGTTATATTGATCCACTCAAAATCCGTCGTGTAAGACAGAAGATCGGAAAGGTAGAGGATCCTGTAGTTGTAAGAGGCACCGCTCTAGAACACGAGTGGGGAGACTACATTGATTATTATATTTACAATCCAAAAGGTTATGCTAGGTCATCTGCCCTAATGGGTACTGGAGATTTTTCAGCAAACCAGGGAATCAAAATGGCTTTTGATTCGGTAACTTATGTTCATTCTGGTTTGCAGGATATGAACAAAAGGATGCATCTTAGCTTCCTACATAAAGGTATCAAGTCACTCAATCAACTTAGAATGATTGAGGATGCACTTGTAATTTATCGTTTATCTCGCGCACCTGAGCGTAGAATTTTCTACATTGACGTTGGTAACCTACCTAAGGTCAAAGCAGAACAATATCTTCGTGATGTAATGAATCGCTATCGTAACAAACTTGTATACGATGCGTCAAGTGGTGAGATTCGTGATGATAAAAAGCATATGAGTATGCTTGAGGACTTCTGGTTACCTCGTCGTGAGGGTGGTCGCGGTACTGAGATTACAACTCTACCAGGAGCACAGAACCTTGGAGAACTCAAGGACGTGGAGTATTTTAAAAAGAAACTCTACAATTCTCTCAATCTTCCTCCCTCTCGTCTTACTGACGATAACAAAGGATTTAACCTTGGTAAAACCACTGAGGTCCTACGTGATGAACTCAAGTTTAGTAAGTTCATCGGAAGACTTCGTAAGAGATTTAGTGGAATCTTCCACGATATTCTCAAGACCCAACTTATCCTCAAAGGAGTAATTGCTCCTGAAGATTGGGATGATATGCAAGAGCATATTCAATATGACTTCCTGCATGATAACCATTTCAATGAACTCAAAGAGATTGAAATGCTGACTCAACGAATGGGTCTCGTAACACAGATGGATCCTTTTGTCGGCAAGTATTACTCTGTTGATTATATTCGTCGTCATGTTCTTGGTCAGAAAGACAAAGATCTTAAGGAGATGGATAAACAAATCCAGTCCGAGATCAATTCTGGTCTGGTCATGGATCCAACCCAGGTCAATATGTTCGATACTATGGATCGACAGAACACTGCATTCGCACCAGAACTGCAGGGCATTCAAGCAGATGACTCATTTGATAGAGAGCAAGATTCTGCTGATGCAAACCTTGATAGAGAACTACAAAAACAAAAGTCTCTACCTCCAAGTCAACCTAAAGATAAATAATTTTAAATTATGGAACAATCAAATCCCAACGCCGAGGTTCTTAACGTAGTTAAGTCCATCGAAGACGGACAAAGAGCGAATGCAATTGATGCAATTCAGGATCTTTTGTATGCTCGTGCTGCAGATGCAATGTCTCAGTACAAACAGATTGTAGCGAAATCATTTTTTGACGAACCAGCAGAGGCACTACCAGATGAAACTGATAACGGAAACGATTGAAGACGTGAAGGTTATCACCGAAGGAAACGGTGATAGCAAGAAACTTTACATCGAAGGAGTATTTCTTCAGTCGGAACTAAAGAATCGTAACGGTCGTGTATATCCCTTTTCGGTTCTCGAAAAAGAAGTCAATCGTTACAACGAAGAGTACGTAAAAACTAAGCGTGCTTTAGGTGAACTAGGTCACCCTGACGGTCCTACCGTCAACCTAGACAGAGTGTCCCACAGAATCACTGATCTCCGCGCTGAAGGTAACAACTTCATGGGCAAGGCACAGATTCTAGATACCCCAATGGGTAAGATCGCTAAGAATCTTCTAGAAGAAGGAGTTCAACTTGGTGTTTCTTCTCGTGGTATGGGAAGCATCGATAAGCGTGAAGAAGCAAACTATGTTATGGATGACTTCATGCTAGCAACTGCAGCAGACATTGTTGCTGATCCATCCGCCCCTGATGCATTTGTAAACGGCATCATGGAAGGCAAGGAATGGGTATGGGACAATGGAATTCTAAAGGAATCAAAAGTTGCTAAATACCAGAGATATATGAGCGAGTCCACTCGCGCACAACTGGAAGAGAGGACTCTCAAAGTATTTGAGAACTTCCTTTCAGGATTATAATTTAATAAATAAACTTAGACTAATCATACGAAACACGGGGAAACTCAAATGTCAGATATGTTAAACGAAAAGTTTGCGGAGTTCGTTAGTGAGCAAAATATTGTCCTAGCAGAGGGCGACCCAATGCCTACCGTAACCGCAGCTGTACTCCCAGCAAATCCTGCCGCTCCTAGTGGTGGTATTTCTGGTGAACCAAATCGCGCAAAGGGCGGTAAGGATCCCGCTCCTAGCGTGGGTACTGAAGTTGCCCCATCAGGTCAGTCTGTTACCGATAATGGCGGTCCCCGTCCAGACGGTAACGATGAGGGCGAGGACAACCCAGGCGCTAAAGCAGCAGCACCAGTTGGTGCTAAAGCAGCACAAAGCGATGGTACAGCACAAACCGCAAACATTCACGATGCTGGTGATCAAGGAACCACACCTTCTGTAGGTGCTGAGGTTGCTTATGGAACCAGCAAAGGTCCCGACGTTTCGTATCCTATCAAGCCTTCCTACGAGTCACTTGACGTTTCTGACGACGTTAATGCACTATTTGAAGGAACAGAACTTTCCGAAGAGTTTAAAGAGAAAGCAACCACAATCTTTGAGGCTGCAATCAAAGCGAAACTCTCCGAAGAGTACGACAAGCTTGTAGAACATTTCGCTACTGAAATGGAGAAGCACGTTGCTGAAGCAAAGAGCGAGCTCTCTGAAGAAGTTAGCGGAACTGTTAACTACGCCATCGGTCAATGGATGGAGCAAAACCAAGTTGCTGTTGACCGTGGAATCAGAAATGAGATTACTGAAGACTTCATCGCAGGTCTCAAGAATCTCTTTGAAGAGCACTACATTTCTATCCCCGAAGACAAGGTTGACGCGGTAGAAGGTATGGCTGATACTATTCGTGAAATGGAAGAGCGCCTAGACGAACAGGTCAAGGCTAATGTGAAACTACAGAATCGTCTCAATGAGTCTGCTAAGCAAGTTGTTCTGAACACTGTTTCAGAAGGACTCGTAGATACTCAGAAAGACAAACTCGCTGCTCTCGCTGAGGGTGTTGAGTTCACTTCAGAAGAGGAATACTCCAAGAAGCTCAACACAATTAAAGAGAGTTATTTCCCTAACTCTCCTGTAGTGAGAGAAGAGACTGAAGAGACTCCCGTAGAAGGCGAAGAGGCATCCCCAGCAATGGCGGCATATCTCCAAGCACTTAACCGTTGGGGTCAATCCTGATTATAACGTACTAATTTTTCCAAACACAGAGGCACAAACTAATGTTTAATGCAAAATCTCTGCAGGAAAAGTGGGCACCTGTTCTAGGTCATGAGAGCGCAGGCTCCATTAAAGATAACTATAGAAAGAGTGTTACCGCTGTCCTGCTCGAAAACCAAGAGCGTTTCCTACGCGAAGAGCGTGGAATGCTTTCCGAGGTCGCAGTTAACTCCCTCGGTGCTGGCACCGTTACCCCTGCTGGTTCAGCACTCGGTAACTCCAACACCGCAGGTCTTGCAGGTTTCGATCCTGTATTGATCTCACTAATCCGCCGTGCAATGCCTAACCTCGTTGCATATGATATCTGTGGCGTCCAGCCAATGTCTGGTCCTACAGGTCTAATCTTCGCAATGCGTTCACGTTACGAGAACCAAGGCGGCGAAGAGGCACTGTTCAACGAGCCCGATACTGGATTCTCTGCTGGTTACGATGCTAACGCTGGTGACTACACTCCACGTACTGGCGCTGGTGTCGGTGGCGATTCTGAAGGCAACAACCCATCACTACTTAACGACTCACCTGCAGGCACCTATGAGGTAGCACAGGGCATGAGCCGTGAAGATCTTGAGCGCATGGGTGAGTCGAACAGACTCTTCCGCGAGATGTCCTTCAGCATCGAGAAGACCTCTGTGACTGCGAAGTCCAGAGCACTCAAAGCTGAGTACACTCTAGAACTAGCACAAGACCTCAAGGCGATCCATGGTCTAGATGCTGAGCAGGAGCTTGCTAACATTCTGTCTAGCGAAGTTCTTGCTGAGATCAACCGTGAAGTCGTCAGAACGGTCTATCGTGTTGCTAAGCCTGGTGCTCAGAACAACACTGCTTCTCAAGGTATCTTCGACCTCGACGTTGACTCCAACGGTCGTTGGTCTGTTGAGAAGTTCAAGGGTCTTCTCTTCCAAATCGAGCGTGATGCTAACGCAATCGCACAAGAGACTCGTAGAGGAAAGGGCAACTTCCTAATGTGTTCCGCAGACGTTGCTTCCGCACTAGCAATGGCTGGCGTACTCGACTATTCCTCAGGTCTAACTGGCGCTGGTGGTCCTTCCATCGGTGAAGTTGATGACACTGGTAACCTCCTAGTCGGTACAATCAACGGACGCATCAAGGTCTACGTTGATCCTTATGCAGCAAACCTCAGCGACAAGCACTTCTATGTCGTCGGTTACAAGGGCACCTCGCCTTATGACGCAGGTCTCTTCTACTGCCCATACGTACCCCTCCAAATGGTTCGTTCCATCGACCCAGGCACCTTCCAGCCTAAGATTGGCTTCAAGACTCGCTACGGCATGGTATCCAACCCATTCGTTACCACTAACGGTCTCTACAGCGGCACCCCTGACGCTGAAGCACTCACCGCAAGTGCTAACATGTACTACAGAAGAGTCCAGGTTACAAACCTCATGTGATTCTCGTTTACATATCAACACAGAGGACCTTCGGGTCCTCTTTTTTTATGTCTATATAAAAACAAAAACAATGAAAAGTGAGATGCAATACCTCATTTGGTCATCTATAGTGGGACAATTAGAGAAAGCAGGCGATAAGAAGTCTGTTTACTACAGTCAAGCATACGCCAAAATGAAACAAAATGAACCAAAACGAAACAATGCCTAGAGGAAGAGTGAGCAAGACCGATGTTCTTGCTAGAGTATACAAGTTGAAGACTGAGCTGTATGATGGTACACAGCATCATAAGTCAGGAGACTGGCATGATGGTGCTCACCACGCTTACAACACTATTCTGGATTTACTAAATGAGTATTCAAACTGACTGGCGCTACAGCGACGAACGTATGGATGTAAGAACACAAGGACTAAACATCCTTCTTAAAAAATTTGGTTCTGAGATCTGTTCTGATGGATCCCCACGCTACTCCAATCAAAGCATTTACGAATGTGTTCATGATTGGGTGTCTCAGGGTAACGTGAGAACTGACGGTATTGTCGCATACTACAAAGCATATTACGCATGAATTCAGACGAGAGGAGAGAGTTCTACAAGTCATTACGAGAGAGGATTAATCAACTAAGAATGAATCATCTCTTTGAGGAACCATGTCCTCTTTACGAACCCGAATGGGATGAAGATCTTTGGGATTGTAGATTAAGTTACGATTACGACGACGAGGAGAATCGAGATGACTGCTAGAACACTTGTCCTTATTGGATGCTTTTTACCTCTCATCATTATCTACATAGTAATGAAACTTGCTGTGTGGGTATCTGCTGTTAATGCTGAACAGGATTATGTCAGAAGAGAACCTTTACGAGAACGAGGACCCTTCGTGGCGGATGCATATGCAGACGTTGATGAAGAGGAAGAGGAGTATGGAGATCGCACAGACTATAGATAAGGCACTGTACGATTACTATTCCGAATTGGGTAAACCTGTTCCTAAATGGAAAAAGAAAGATCCTGATTGGTGGACAGAGTATCTTGAAAGTTTAGGAATAGATCCGAGGAATCCCTAATGGAAGAAAATGAACCAGTTATATATGAAATGAAATTTAGTATAGAGGATATCCACCTCCTCTATCACTGTGTATGCAAAAGAATTGAGAACTGGGAAGGTTCTCCAGCAAGACATCCAACTGAGCAAGAACACCTCTGGTACTTAAGAGATCAGTTGTACAGAGCAGTTCTTGACTACAAATTCCATGATATGTGACTCACTAAATAGTGTGTAGCTTGGGAAGTTGACATGTCTGCTAATTGGTATGAGGAGCAGCCAAAAAATAGAAATTATCTATCACCACTCGGATTCAAACTGAATCTCGATAAGTTTAAAGGTGTCGATTTTTTCTGTCAGGCAGCAAACATTCCTGATATCAATATGCCTGTTACAGAAGTCCCCACAAGGTTTCGCTCTCTGCCTATCGTTCCTGGCGGTGGAGTGACCTTTGGGGACTTTCTTGTACGTTTTATCATCGATGAGGATCTCGTCAATTACAGGTCCATACAGGACTGGATTAGAAGCAATGGTAATGACGGTGATGCAAGTGTCCCCTCAGAACCAGAATACAGTCTAGGTAATCTTATGATTACTACGTCTCACTACAACCCAGCGTTCTCGGTCAACTTTGAAGGTCTGTTCCCCATCTCACTTACGGGAGTTCAGTTTGACGCTTCACTATCTGACCAAGAATATTTGACTGCTGATGTTGTATTCAAGTATCACTCTTACAAAATCAAATCTATCTAATGAATTTTGACTCTCTTCGTAATCGTTTTGAAAAAATTCGTGCTGAATGGAATGAAGACTCTGCTGTAGATTTCCAATTTAAGAACAAGCAATATAGCACAGATCTTGGACAACTCGCTCTAGAGATCCCTTTCCAGCACAATAAATACTTAAACCACTACACTGATCTATCACAAATTAAAACCTCGCTTGAGTTTGAAGCACGCAAACTTGTACGAGAAAAAAGAGAATACTACGGTGGAGAAGCGGAAGCAAAGGTGTACGCAGAGAAACCCTTTGGATCGTCTATCAAAACATCGGAAAAAATGAAAGTATATCTTGAGTCTGACGAAGACATCATCAACATGGAAGCAAAGATCAAGTATCTAGATCAGATGCTTTACTTCCTCGATAGCGTAATGAAGCAGATCTCAAACCGAGGTTTTCAAGTGAACTCAGCAATCCAGTGGGAGAAATTTATCAACGGAAGTGACTAATGACCGACATTGTAATCAAAAAGAAAAATGAGGTTTACGTCACTGTAAAAGGTGCTCCTCATGTACATCATGAACTATCTGATTACTTTTCATTTGAAGTCCCAGAAGCAAAGTTCTTAAAAAGAAATCCCAGATACAAATACTGGGATGGAATGATCCGCTTGTATTCGCCTGGGACTGGTGAGTTGTATGGTGGTCTTTTAGATCACTTACAAGAGTGGGCACATGAAAGAGCATACACCGTTGGATTTGAAACTAACGATTGGTATGGTGAAGTAGAAGAGAGTAATGACTTTGTATCTTATGAAGGGGTCAAAGTTTTTATGGATAAGATTGCCTCAGTAAAACCTCGCGAGTATCAATACAAAGCAGTGTATGAGGCACTGAAAAACAATCGCAAACTACTTCTTTCTCCTACGGGAAGTGGTAAGTCTTTGATGATCTATTCTCTCGTCAGATACTATACTGCTACCAACAAGAAGACGCTGATCATCGTCCCTACTACGTCCCTGGTAGAACAGATGGTCAATGACTTTAAAGAGTACGGATGGAATGCTGATGCTCATGTCCATAAGATTTACAGTGGTAAAGATAAGAATACTGATAAGGAAGTCATCATTTCAACATGGCAGTCTATCTACAAGTTTCCAAAGAGATACTTTGATGATATTGACTGTGTGATTGGTGATGAAGCACACTTGTTTAAGTCTAAATCATTAACAGGCATTATGACGAAACTTCATAATGCGAAATATAGATTTGGTTTTACTGGAACACTAGATGGTAGTAAAACTCATAAGTGGGTATTGGAAGGATTGTTTGGATCATGTAAGCAAGTTACTAAAACAGATGATCTAATCAAATCAGGATACTTATCTAAGTTTAGGATTAAGGTATTACTCTGTAAGCATAATCCAGAATACTTTGAATCATATCACGAAGAGATCGATTACTTGTGTGAACATCGTGGTAGAAACAATCTTATCAAGAATCTAGTAGCAGATATTGAAGGGAATACCCTAGTGCTTTTCAATTATATCGAGAAGCATGGTGAACCGTTGCATGAATTGATAAATAGTACCGTAGACGAACAGAGAAAAGTATTCTTTGTTCATGGTGGTACTGACGTTGAAGATAGAGAAGAAGTAAGAAGACTGACTGAAACAGAAAACAATGCTGTAATCATTGCTTCTTACGGAACATTCTCTACTGGTATCAATATTAAACGACTACACAATATTATCTTTGCATCACCCAGTAAGTCTCGTGTTCGTAACTTACAGTCCATTGGTAGAGTTCTACGTAAAGGTGAAGGAAAAGATCTAGCAACACTATATGATATCGCTGATGATATCAATGGTAGAAATTATACTCTCAAACATTTAAATGAAAGAGTAAACATCTACCAATCAGAAAACTTTAAGTATGAAGTTATAAAGGTAAACCTACGATGAGAAACGTATGGAAGAAGAATTTATTGCAACTATTAAATTAGTATCTGGAGAAGAGATTGTAGCAAGGGTTGCTTACATGCCTGAAGAAGAGTCATGTTTAATACATGAACCTATGGAAGTAGAAGCAGTAAGTAAAACAAAGAAGAACCATACTGTAGATGGTTTTACTTTAAAAGAATGGATTCATTCTACTTTTGAAGATATGTTTGTTTTACCAAAGAGACATATCCTTACTATGACTGAATGTGATGAGAAAATAACTGAGTTCTATCTACGTTGTTTATCTCAAGATAAGAAAGCAAAGTCATTAACTAAGTTTCATGGTGAAGGTAAGAAAGGTGATCCAAGTAAAATCTTACCTGGGTACATTGGATCAGTAGAACAATCAAGAGACCTTCTAGAAAAAATTTATAACTCAGGTACAGGTACTAAAGAGTAGCTAAGAGCTTTAATTACCTTTGAACCTCTCACAAGGTTAATTGTACTGAGTTTCTGAGGTTACGTCAAGCCCTTTATGAAATCGATTTACATTTGCACACAGATCTTCTATGTGCTATACTCCTAACAGGAATCAAAGACAAGAATGGTCAAGCGTAAAAACACTGAATACTATGTAAACAACAAAGAACTCCTAGAGGCAATGACTGTCTATCGGGAGAGAGTGATTTACGCTAAAGAACATGAGAAACCTAAACCAAGGGTTCCCAATTACATTGGTGAGTGCTTCTTGAAGATTGCTACTCACTTGTCTTACAAACCAAACTTTGTAAACTATCCATTCAGAGAAGACATGATCTGTGATGGTATTGAAAACTGTTTACAGTACATTGATAACTTTGATCCCGAGAAATCTTCTAATCCATTCGCTTACTTCACGCAAATCATTTACTACGCATTCCTACGTCGTATTCAGAAAGAGAAGAAACAGTTAGAAATTAAGCAGAAGATTCTAGACCATTCCGATTCTGCTACAGTGATGCATGTTGATGACCATGGTAACGGCATGTCTGGTATGAATGCCTCTAGGTCTGATATGAATAGCATTAAAGAAAACATTGAAATTAGAATGAACCGATGAGTGAACACCCTGAAATTGCTGAACATGAATGGTTTAAAACTAAGTGGGGAGAATTCCGTGTTGAACAAAAACGATTTGGAACGTGGTCTAGCTACGGTAAGGATGGTACGCCGTACATCACCGCACTTACGAGGGAAGTTTGTATTTCGGGAACGAGATTCCACCTGGAAGGTATCAATACTAACTGGGCAAACTGTAGGACTTCCAAACCGTTTAGCGGAATCGTTGGAGGAAAATTATGAAGATCGC
>Ga0213858_10001751_pt1 | contig 10382 bp, 8 predicted proteins | sample PICome_FD_160122 | JGI IMG/M metagenome (GOLD analysis project Ga0213858, IMG submission 160122) | Coastal seawater microbial communities near Pivers Island, North Carolina, United States - PICO245 | ecosystem: Environmental > Aquatic > Marine > Coastal | place: USA: North Carolina | collected... | reverse complement strand
ATGATTGCTGTCTGTTACACCAGTTTCCATAAAATTAAGATTTATAGCTGTATTTATTAAGTCTACATGACCTGCTACAGTAAGTGCTTCTGAAGGACTAGTCGCTCCAATTCCAACGTTGCCTGAAGAATCAATACGCATGGTTTCTGTGCTGCCTGATTGGAATATTACATCATCTTCAACTTTTATCTTTAAGTCTTGCGTTCCTGTATTGTAATAAATATAACCTGCTTCAGTAGCTCCTGAATCAGAAAATGTAATTCCTAATTGATGAGAAGAACCACCCATAAGCTGTAAACTAACATTAGTGTCGTTTTCAATCGCTAGTCCATCAACCCCATAATTTGCAGCACCACTATTACCGCTATAAACATGAAGTTTTTTATTTGGACTAGTCGTTCCAATTCCAACATTGCCTGTTCCATCTTGGAAAGTAACAGATGCAGTTGTATCAAGAGAATCTAAGAATATTAAATCACCATCAGTATTAACACCTAGCTTCCAAGTTTCAGTACCAACACCCTGCTCAACTATAGATATACCTCTGTTATTTGAATCACATCTTACTTCTAGTGGTGATGATAATGAAGTTGTTCCAATTCCCACTCTATTATTTGATGAATCAACTGATAAAGTTCCTGAATCTATTTCTAAATCTGAAGCTGTTACTGTACCTGTAATATTAATATCACCTGTACCTGTTATATCGCTTGAATTTAAATCTAAATCACCACCAAGCTGAGGAGTTGTATCTTCTACAACATTGTTAATAGAAACAGCTTGTACTCTTGCATCTGTATAATAAAGGTTTGATCCTTCAGCTAAATCGCCAGTATCTTTTGTTGCAAGTCTTGTATCAAAGTCAGAGTTAGCTCTTGCACTTGTATAATATAGATTACTACCTTCTGATAAATCTGATGTAGATTTGCCACTAAAAGCAGAATTAAATCTTGTTGTTGTATAGTAAAGATTGCTTGATCCTTCAGATAGATCATCAGTATCTTTTGTTCCAAGCCTTGTATCAAATCTAGCATCAGTATAGTAAAGATTTGTTCCTTCTGATAAGTCTGATGTTGAATGATTGCTTATACTAGAAACTGTACCTGTTACATTACCTGTAACTGCTCCTTCTAAATTTGCTACTAAAGTTCCTAAAGAACTTAATGTTATGTTTCCTGTAGCACTACCATCTGCTGTTGTTAATCCTAATGTGAATTTATCAACTGACTCATCCCACATAAAGATACCATTATCAGAGCTACCTCTATTAATAAGCATACCTGAATCATTTACAGGACTACCTGTTAATCCTGCATTAAGTTGGAATAAGTTATCTTCTATATCTAAGTTAGTAGTATCAAGTGAAGTTAAAGTTCCATTAACAGTAAGATTACCTGCTACTGTTAAATCAGATGCAATTTGCACATCATCAGGTAGCGATAGTGTTATATCTGCAGACTCACTACCACTTCCTGACACTGAAATCTTATTAGCAGTTCCAGTAATTGTTTGCACATAATTGCCTGTAGTATCAGTTCCTAGTGCAACTGAATTAGCATCTACACTTGCAGCTTGTACATTCAGTGCATCAACAAAAGATTTAGTAACTCTTGCATCAATAGCTGAGTTAGCTCTAGCATCAGTGTAATAAACATTAGTAGAGCCTTCGCTTAAATCGTCTGTATCTTTTCCTGTAAATGCAGAGTCAAATCTTGTTGTTGTGTAATATAAATTAGTACCTTCTGCTAAATCACTTGTAGATTTAGTTGCAAGTCTTGTATCAAAGTCTGCATTAGCTCTTGCACTTGTATAGTATAAATTTGATGATCCTTCACTAACTGTATCTGTATCGCCTTGAGTAAAAGATAAAACACCTGTTGTTGAGTTATAAGATAATTGTGTTGAATCTTCGCTAATAGCAGCTCTTGCTCTAGCATCAGTGTAATAAAGATTAGTACCTTCTGATAAATCGCTTGTTGATTTAGCTGTAAATGCAGAATCAAAACGTGCTTGAGTGTAATAAAGATTAGTAGAACCCTCTCCTATGTCATCAGTATCTAAAGTTAATGTTCCGCCTAAAGATAATGAATTAGAATTTATTGTTACGCTTGAATTAGATAGTTTTGCATTTGCTATTGATCCAGCAAGCATAGCATTAGTTATACCTAATGCTTTTACTTGTAATGCATCGCTATCAATTTCTATTGATGAATCATCAACTGCTACATTTAAAGTAACAGTTCCAGCAGTTCCGCCACCAGTTAAACCATTACCTGCAACAACACCTGTTATATCGGCATCGTTTGTATTAGCTATTGTTAAAGTACCAGCAGTATCATCATAAGTAAGTTGTATACCTGTACCAGCTTGTAATAATGTATTTACTTGATCATCTACTCTTTCATTAGTGAAATATAAATTAGATGAACCTTCGCTTACTGAATCAGTATCAAATGATATGTTGGCACTTCCATCAAATGATGTTCCATTGATTGTTCTTGCAGTAGCAAGTGTTGTAGCTGTATCTGCATTACCAGTTACATTTCCAGTTAGATTGCCAGTTACATTACCTGTTATATTACCTGTAAAGGTATTAGATGCAGTAATGCTAACACCTGTTGTAATCCAAGCGTTATTTGCAGCGTTTCTAACCTTTAATACGCTATTAGCTGTATCTACCCATAATTGATGGGCAAATGTAGTTGATGGCTCAGTAGCTCCGCTATTTACAGTTGCAATAGCAGATAAAGCATTATTTAAGTCTGCTCTAAAGTCTGCTCCTGACTGATTTGCTATGTTGTAATCATGTTGTGCCATATTAAATTCCTATTTTATTAATTTTATACCTATGTTTGATATTTATAAATCTTAAAACAAACAAATTATCAAGTTTCTTGTTCAACAGGTTCTCCGTTAACAAATATGTATTTAGAAGCTGAATAATTGCCTTCTACAATAGTTTCATCATTTTCTATAGGTATATCATCTATAGTACAGTCTGAACTTATAACGTGTTCAACTATACCTGTTGCTGTTTTATAAACTGTAAAATCTATCATGTTGTGTTATCCATTGTTATATGCAACTGCATGTGAGTATGGTTGTATGAACCTGAAAAATAAACTCGCCAATATACAGTTGATTGCGTATTGCTTAATGTTGTTATTTGACCTTGATATAAATAGGTATAACCCCTATAAGTACCAGCAGACCAATAAATATTAGTTTCTCCACCTGAAGCATTAACCCATGTAGAGTTATCTAATGAATATTGCACCCTACCACCATTAACATCACCTAGTACAGCAGCTAACTGAGCTGTATATGTTGCGTTATTTCTAACATTAGTGATTGTTACAGGTACAAATGAAGCATTACTACCTGTATAAGTTGTATTACCACCAGCACCTCTTATTGCTGATCCATACCTAAGCAAAGGTACAAACGTCTCAGTTGCTAAATGACTCTTAATATCTGTACTAACATTATCAAAATGTTTTACGTTTAAAGTATTTGTATTAATTCTTGCTGAATCTAATTGATCAGCAGTAATCTTCGTTGCTGATATGCTATCAACTTTATCATTAGTAACAGCATCATCTTTTATTTGTGTTGTATCTACACCACCTGATTTAATAATTAAATTACCACTACCATCAGTATCAATAGTGACATTATCAATTTGTATTCTATTTGCATTTAAAGTTCCTGTAGAAACATTATTAGCATTTATATTAGTAACATTAACAACTGAAGCATTAATAGTTCCTGTATCAATATTTGAGCCTGAAATAGATGTAGTCCCATCTGTTAAGTTTGAAGTGACAATAATATTACCTGTAGAAATAATATCTGAAACATTAAGTCTTGCAGTATTGACTGTGCCTGTTGTTATAACTCCACCTGATATAGAAGTTACATTGCTGTTTACTTGCCCACCATTTATAAAAGCTTCATCGTTTGTTAAGTCTGAAATATTATCATTTTGAACAATAATATTACCTGTACTTATAATATCTGTAACATTCAATCTAGCAGTAGCTAAAGTACCTGAAGTTATATTATCTGCATCTAAATTAGTAACTGTTATTTGACTAGCATCAATAGTTCCTGCTGTTATTTTACTAGCAGATAATGAATTTATCTTTGCATCAGTAACAGCATCATCTACTATCTTATCAGTAACAATAGCATCGTCTTGTATATCAACTGTTTTAGTAGGAGCATCACCAATAGTAAAAGTACCTGATGTTGGAAATCTTGCTGGTGAAGATTCAGTTCCTAATGTATTTAAAGAAGTAATATTAGCAACATAAGAACCTGTAGGTACAAAGTTTAAATCACAACTCTCTACATCTACTATTCTATTTATTACTTGATTACCTGAATTATCAACAACATTAACCCTATATTGATAGTCAGGAAAGTCTGTTGGTTCATCCCAAGATAAAAATGGTCTACCTGTAGAACTAGAATCAGTATCAGTAAAAGTAATATTAGTCGGAGCTTTTACTGCATAAGCAGAAGGCAAGTTAGCTAATTCTTCTACTGGTTCTTGAGGTGGTACTTCCCATGTATAAACATCAAAGTATTCTATTAAGCTAACACCAACCAATCCATTTGATTGCAATTCTATAGCTTCTACTCTACAAACTTTACCTGAGAATCCTAAACCTGCATAAGTTAAATCTACTATATCTCCTACATTTAACTTATACATTTCAGGAGTTCCTAAGAACTGCATTGTTGTTTGGTTTCTGCTTCTAGTTAAAATTGCCTTACCCATGTTGTAAGCAATATATGGATCAGTTACATAAGGAAAATCAGCTTTAATTTCTAATATTTCATCATTATCATCTGAGTAATATTCAGGACTTGCATCATGTAAAACTGTAGCTGTATCTAATTCGTATTTTTTATTTGCATTATAAAATTCAACTACAACTTTGTTTGCTTTTGAATCTTTATCACCATAATTTACTGTTAGACCAGCATCAGAGATAATATGATTATCATTAATGCTAAATGTAGAAGAACCTGTATCTTCTATTGATAATTCATATTTACCATCAACATAGAGAAAAATACCCCTCATATTAGATAAGAGGTCTTTAGCATTTTCCATTACATTCTTATTTGCATCTAAATAACCATTACAATGAAATCTTTTAACTTTTAACAATGATGTGCCTGATTGAGATGAATAAGTGCTACCAAACGTACCATTTATAAATACAAGAAATTCCTCATTACTATCAAAAAACTCACTTCTTTGTATTTCTTTTATTTCTGCACCATCAATTACACCATTACCATTAGCATCAAACACATCAATTAGCTCACCTATTTTATTTTGCCACCATGCAGTATTAGCATTTGTACCTGTAACAGTAAAAAAATCATTACCAGCAGTTGCAGACCAAGTAAGTGATTGTGCTGTTCCATTAAAGTAAGGCTGGTCAACTTCTGTATCACAAACATTAGCAGCAGCAGTAAATGTAGGCATGTTTATTTGCGTTTGTGTTAGACCTTTACCATATTCATTATTAGTAATGTAATCTAAAAATGTAAGTGCTGGATTATCTGAGTATTTGTATGTAGATACTGTTCCGAATGTTTGTGTATTGTCTCTTGGATCAAAAACCTTTTTACCTCTAACCTGTACAGTCATTTGAGGAATTCCTGAAAACATACCCTCTTTATCATACTTTAAATGACAAGCTATATAACAAACTCCATCTAATCTATGAGATGAAGTCCAGTTAGGCATAGATGCTACAAGCATAGGATCAGCAGTTTGTGTTGCTGCTCCATGATGCAGATTAAATGTTAATCTATATCTTGATGTTGGACTTGTACCAAACCCACCAGCACCAGCACTAATTGTAGAACCAACTTGAGAAACAGTATTTAAAGAACCTGCTCCTGAAGATATTTTATCTGAACCTATATAGCATCCATATTTAAATCTTGCAGTATCAGTTAATGGATTTCCATCAAGTTCAATAGTTCTTCCAAGAACTTCGTCACATTCACCTACTGATAATGCATAAACTAAAAAAACGTGCCTAGAATCATTAGCTGATACATCCATGTATACAACCTGACAACCAACTCTTCTTGTTCCATATATAATTGGTAACTTACCACCAGCAGCAGTCTTGTTAGCCATGATAGCCTGACCTTCAGCCATCATTTGTTGTTGTTGTCTAAACCCTTTTACACCAACTGCAACAGTAACAGTTCCAATAGTCCACTTAACCCAAGTTTTAGCAAAAAATGCTGCTATTTTTTCTCCAATACTTGCAAAAAAACCTTTAGCTACTGGTACTGAACCAAACATTTACACACCCCACCTTACATCTGATTTAACTTGAGTAGCAAATTCAAAACCTTTATCACCTGTACTAAAAGACTGTTGTGATTCATCAGAAAAATGTCTACCTTTTGTTAAATTCCAATTTGCCCAATGCGATGCAACCGTCATGTTTAAAATAGAACTATTTATATCTTCTTGTATCGATACACTTCTAATTTGACCTGTAAAATAATTAATAGCACCTACGATAGTTTCATCTGAATTGAAATAAGCTAGATATATCTCTACTGTTTTATCTGTAAAAGAACCATCCTGTACCAAACTTCTTACTGCATCAGTTATATTAGAAAAGCCTAAATTTACTTCATCTACCTGTAATTGTCCTGTTTCAGTTATTGAATCAACTGTTAAAAAAGAACCACCAGCTTCATAGCTATTAGAATCATAAGTAACATTAGAATACCAATCAGTTAATCTGATAGTAGATGATAAATTAAGCTCAACTAAGAAAGCTGTTTTAGTTGCTGTTGATGATACTTGTGTTTGTAGATCAGATGATAAACTTCTAGGCATTAGGTAATAACCTCTCTAACATCGAATGAAATACTATAAAAACCACTAGCATCTGTTGAATACATAATTTCATTGTTTTCAAGATAAACAGTAAAACTAGGTTTATTTACAGTAACAGCTTCATTATCTGCTAGAGATGCTACTAGGTTAGGTGATATAAGAACAGTTAATGCACCACCGCTATCAGAATCAATATCTGATTGCACCATATAAACTTTACTATGATTAGCAAACTTAATTAAATCACCTGCTTTTAATGCACCTGTTTGACTAGCAGAAAATCCATCTAAAGCAATAGATGCATCTCCTGATATATGTGATCCAACTACCTGTATATCTGTCTCTGCTTTGCCAGCACCTAAATTATCTAGCGGTGCAACTATAGTAAAGTCCTCAAAAGAACCTTTTTGTTTTTGTAAAAATGCAAATACTTCTTGAGCCTTTTCCTGTTGTAAAGGTGGCATTTGCACTGTAAAAGAAAAATATTGACTACCTATTTGTCTGACTTGTTTTTTACCTGATAAAGTCTGATTCAATAAAGTAGGTCTATTATCTTTAAAATTTAAACTTCTAAAATTAGGAGATGTTGGAAATTGTCCTGACATCATACGACTCCCATCTTGCCTTGATTATTCATGGCATTGTTTATGATTGATGTTATTAATCCTTTTCTTGATGCTAGTAATTGATCAAATCCAGCAGCATCTACTGTATTAATATTAAAGTTTACTGTTGGTGCTGATTGGATAGCTTGTCCTTTTGTATGGTCAACAACAGTTTCATTAGGATGTACAACAGCTAAACTACCACCTTTACCATCTATACCACCTGCTCTTATACCCATACCTGTATAACCACCACCATCAAAAGAAGGTAAAGAGCCAAATAAACTTGTTGCTATAGGTTTAATTATCATTTGCTGTATAGCAATTCTCATTAATTGTTCAACAACAAAATTAGCAAAGTCCTGAAATGCAAGTTTTCCAGTTTTAATACCATCCATTATGGTATCTTCCATTTTTTTCATAGATGAAACTGCTGCATTTTCTATTGTTGTATTAACATCATTAAGCTGTTCTAAGAATTTATCTGTTGGTGATAATAAATTTGTAAAAGAGTTACCTAGCTCACCATTACTATCAGTTAAACCATCTGTAGAATCTCTTAATTCATCAACTGTTAATTTATATTCTCTAACTGTATCTGCTGTTTTTTTTGCATCTTTCCCAAAATTAGTAGTTCTCATTCCTATAACTCTAATTTCTTCACCAGCTATAAATATACCTTCTTGTAATGCTGCTATTTCATTAGAAAAATCCTTAAAAGGATTCATTTGCAGTAAATTTATATTAAATTCTGCAAAAGCTATTTGTAATTCTTTTAACTTCAATTCTGCATCATTTATCATTTGAGCAAACTGATCTCTAAATACTCCAAAATTTTCAATTGCTGTTGCAGCAAATTCTATAACTGTATTTGCAATTTTTACTCCTAAAGCATCCATACCACCTGCTTCATCAATACTATCTTGTATAAACTTAGCTATGCTTTCTCGCATTTTTTCAAATACAGGTAAAAAAGAAGTTGTAATATTATTAACAAAAGAACCAATCTGCATTTTAATAACACCAACAGCATCATTAAATTCTTCAGTTCTTCTAATTACTTTTTCACTTAGAACAATACCTAATTCTTTTGCTCTATCTATAAATTTCTTTATTCCATTTTCAGATAAATCAGTTATAGCACCAGTTAAAATTACACCTTGTCTACCAAATAAATTAGCCAATGCTGAAGCACGTTCAGATTGTGATCCAAGTTCCATAATACCTTTTGCGGTATCTTCTAAAATTGCATCAAATGATCTCATACGACCATCAGTAGTTCTTAACTCTACGCCAATATTTTTAAATATATCAGCTTGAGTTTTTAAACCTCTTTCAGCATCACCAATACTTCTAGCAAATTTGATTAATGCAGTATTAGCACCTTCTATAGTAGTACCTGATTCTCTTGCAGCTAAATGAAATGCTTGTAATGTATCAGTAGCTATACCTGTTTGAGTTGCTGTTTTTCCAATAGCATCTACAGCTTGAAAAGATTTATCTACCATTAATGCTAAAGCAGTTGCAGTAGCACCAGCAGCGATACCAATACCAGCTACACCTTTAGTAACACCAGCAGCACCACTTCCTATTTTTTTAAGTCCTTTAGTAACTGAATCAAATGCTGCTTTAGTTTTATTTATTGCAACAAGTTCATAATTAATCTTTTTTTTAGCCATTTTTTCTCTTTTCTTCAGCTAACTCTAAGTAAGCTATCCATCCTTGATATTCTTGGACGCTAATTTGTTGAATCTCTTGTAAGGTTTTACCAAGTTTTTCAGCTAGTGCGTATTGCACATATAAATTAGAGTCCTTTATTAGTTTTTTTTCGTGTCCTCAATAGGTTCTTGTCCCATAATTTGTTGGGCTACGCTTACTAATATCTCTCTATCAACATTGTTCAATAAAGCATTTTTATCTGCTAAATCAAAAAGTTTATCTCCATTTTCATCTAGTGCTTTGTAAATAAGAACATAAGCCATCATCGTAAGATCATCTTCCTGACTCATTTTATAGAGCTTAGAAGTTTCAGCTAACGTCAATGGCTTACTGTATATTTTTAAAGGTTTGTCATCCTCACCCCATTCAGGCACTTCGATTACTTTTACATCTTGCTCTGCAAAATGCTTTTTCGCGTTATCTATTGCTGACATTTTCTTATGCTGTTGTGAAACTTAAAGCACCAGTTCCTTGAACTGAGATACTTGCTTCTACCAAACCATCAAAACTAGCACTTCTTGAAACACCAGTAACAATAGCTGAACCTTCATAGTATCTTGCACCTGTTGCAGTACCTTCAGGATAGAACTTAATTGTTACACTTGATCCAACAGTCAAAGCTAATTGAGCAGTATCAGTTTCATCCCAAAATACATCTAAACTTCCTGAGAAAGAAGTCAATGATGCAAGATGAGTTCTTGCAGAATCACCCATTGATGTAGTCTCAACAGTATCAGAAGTTTCTTCAACAGAATAAGACTTAATTTCAGCTACAGCATCAGAACCAACATGGACTGTACCTTCACTTCCTTTATGTATCGCCATTTTCTTTTACCTCGTCTTTCGACTTTTTCTTAGAAGAAGATTTAACTTTATCTTGCGAATGGACTGCTTCCTCTTTCCAACCCATATTCAAATATGACTCAACCTTTGAAGGATGAGCTTCTATAGAAATGTTTCCGTTAGGACTAATCATTTTCATAATTGTCTCCTTATACTGCTACGTCAGGATTAGTTTCCTGAACGTAGTAATTAGTTAAGAAGGTCATTGAGACATATCCCAATGGTTTTTCACCTTCCGCGTTAAATTCAATTTCAGTTGACTCAAGATATGTATCTTTAGCCAAACCACCTAAAGTTCTATCAGCAGCTATAGCTTCTTCAAC
>Ga0213858_10001749_pt1 | contig 10388 bp, 21 predicted proteins | sample PICome_FD_160122 | JGI IMG/M metagenome (GOLD analysis project Ga0213858, IMG submission 160122) | Coastal seawater microbial communities near Pivers Island, North Carolina, United States - PICO245 | ecosystem: Environmental > Aquatic > Marine > Coastal | place: USA: North Carolina | collected... | reverse complement strand
GAGTCCCAGTACCCGTGGTTGTAGTTGTCTCTCGAACCCTATCTTTTACAACAAGCGCCATATCAAACCCCTATGTCATGTTATGCAATACGAATAATTGCGTTTGTAGCATCTGAAGTAGGAAACGCGATTTGAAAATCACCAGAGGTTGATGTTTTATCTGCTCCAAAATCTAATACTGCTATTGCCGGATTACCGCCGCCATATTTATATATAAGCGCCCCTCTGGCAGTGATTGTAGCAGAAGACCAAGTTGTATCAGAAAAACTCAAAAACGCGGTAGTACCAGAGGTAGTTGGCACTTGAGAAACAGTTAGTGTATTGCCCTCTGCGGTATAACCTGTTCCCGACACTTCGTTCGTAGCAGAATAAGCCGTAGTTGCTGCACTTAGTGTAGCAGATGATGTATAAAGTGCTATTTTAAACACATGTGATGTACCACTGCCGAAGTCCATTTCTCCGTCAAGAAGTGCTTGTTTAAATGATGTGCACATTGCCTGTGTTATTGCCATAGTAACCTCCTTAGCTCACAGGGTTTCTCGGTTGTCCAGAACGGTAGGCATCACCCCGAAGTTTACCGTCCCCAAGGTTTTTGAGCAGTCCAAGGGAGAGAGCGTACATTTTATTGTACATGTCTACCATGTCTTGCTCACCTTTCATAAACCGAATCGCTTCGACTAACGCACCGTTAAGTAACGCTGAGTCAAATTCATCCCCCAGCCACGTGGTGCCGGCGGTTACAATAGATTCGGGGTAATATCCGTAATGTAATTCTGCGGTGTACGCAGAGTCTGGGGTAGGCCCAAGAATAAAAGCGGTATCATCAAAATTAGCGTAATGCACAGGTAGCCCAGTGCTAGTTGAGCTTGGATATGCTTCACGAATAAAATTAACGTCTTTGTCTAGCAAATACACATAATTACCAGACCCGTCTATTACTGCTAAACTGTATGTGTACAAATAATCCACAGGTAAAGTTAAATACTGATTATTCGCGGCTAACCCTCCAGTTACGTTCTTTCGTAATGCTGGAATTTGCACAGAATTATATATTTTTTGTTCCGCTTGCTGAGAAAACATAGCTAGTTGGTCATCTGTGAACGTGTTTTCACAAATGTCCTCTATGTTTGTTTTTAGCTCAGTATAATTCATACGTTACGCCATTGGTCCTCTTGCATATAAACCTTTTGTAGCAGCGCCCGTACCACGAACTTTTATACCACCAGTTTTCTTAGTGGTTTTAGCTGTCTTTACAGGTTTATTTATCTTACCACCTTTTTTATAACCTTTTTTCTTCATAGTAGCCTCCTAAGAAGTTATTACAGTAACTTGACCTATAAATCCAGTAGCAACTAGGTCATTGTCTAAAATATTAAAAGGATCGTTTAACCCCACAGGGTTCCACCCATATTGAGTAGCTCTTGAAGGAATTAATTCCGCCGTATCAGGACGAGGATTACGTAATGCTTGGGGATCGTTTACAGGAAACTCACCAAGCCTAAGTTGCGGATGATCTGGATCCCAGCATGTAGGACATGCAAGTGTATTTGTATTATTTCCCTTCACATATAAAGGGCGTAACTCTTTTAATCTGTAAGAAAACCCACAAACATCACATATTCCTAAAGCTTTTCGTGCTGATGCAAAACGATCCATTATTGCCTCATCATATTAGGCACGAAACGGAATGGAGTCTTTTCTCTATCTTCCCCTGCCGCTAAAACAAATTGAGCTTCGTACTCTGCTTTTAGCATCTCAACACGAGGCGCTAACTCCGGTACCTTCATGGCAATATGGTACGCTAGCCCCGCTACCAAACACGGGAGGAAGCGGAAATTCATATCCGCTGTTTGAGCACCAGAGCCAGCGTCTTCAATCCTACGCAGTCGCCAATATACAAAAGTATAATCGTTGGAGCTAGGAACAGGCCATACAGTTATACGTGGTTGATCCCGTAAACGTTCAATAAACACCTGAATCGGTCTGCCAGTATCAGTTTTAGTAGGTATAGTAGCATAAGTACTCACACTAATTCGTGATATTGTAAGGTCTTGTTGCGTAGTACCACTACCTGTACGTATTACTTGTTCAAGTAAATCAATAGTATCTGCAGGAAGATTATAAGTGGCTGTTCCCTCTGTAAGGCTTACAGTACCCTCGTCAATCGTCCACAAATTTATTCCACGGTTTTGCCATTCAATAGTCATTAGATTCATCGAACGACGAGCGGTGCGAAGATCATAACCAGATCGCATCTCTCGACCCGCACGTTCCCATGCTTCTTCAGCGATCTCCGTGAAGTCCATGTTAAACGATGTGGTGCCCGATGTAGCCATATTTATTTACCTTTGAAATGCGCTTTTACTTCTGCGAGTAGTTTAGCTTTAGATTTACGGCGATCTAACTCAATTCCCTCTTCTCGCATAAGAGTTTCAAGCTCTAATTTAGACATACTGTCATACTTTGGCTTCACTTTTTTAGGGGAGGCCGCAGGTTTTGGCGTTTCTGATTTAACGCCCATAGATTTCATTTTAGCTTCTGCTTGCGCTTTTGTCATCAAGTCAAAAACTTTTACTTCATAAGTACCATCAGCATTCTTTGTGCCAATTTGATACACTGGTTCACCTGAAGAGAACCTGCCATTTTGAAAAATTTCCATGTCTTACCCTTATGTATATAACGTTTGTTTCCTTCTATTTTCCATAACCGCCCCACAACCTCTGGCAATAGAGCGCTTGCGGCGAGCTAATCCACCATTTGACAATTTTACTGTAGCAGCTTTTGTGTTTTTTACTACTGTTTTGCCTTTTTTCCCTTCACGTTTTTTCTTTTGCGCGGTTTTTCTTCTTTCTTCTTTCGAAAGACTATTTGCTTTAGCTTTTGGAAGGCACCTATCAGGATTCTTTTTATTTTTTGAAGTGCCGCATTCACCCTTGATACTACCATCAGAACCAATCCTTACCCATTGCTGGTCTCGCCATTTCTTTAGCTCGCCCATTACTTCTTCGCCTTTTTACCTTTAGACCCCTTTGCGTAGTTAGGGTCTTTACAGTACTTAGATGCTGCCATGTTTGCATACGCAGAGGGGTAGGTATCAAAGGTGCGTTTTGCCCATGATTTACCCTTCGCACAGATCTTTCCTCCTGATTTGTAATATCTACGCATAAAGTATCATCTCATCTTACAGGGTTTAGCGCCACGAGCCTTACCGTAGCCACGAACTTTACCACCGCTACCAAACTTTCTAGGTTTAGCGTACGGTCCTTTACCTTCCAGCATCATTATTTCGTCCAACAATATTTGGTACATATCGTCATCAGGCGATAGCCCCGCTAGTTGATCTCTTAATTGTGCAGAACGGTTTTTGTTCATAACATTTTAGCAGGGCGTACGCCTTTACGGGCAATGCCTGCTCCCCTTACTTTACCACCTTTAGCTGCACCTTTAGCTTTACCACCTGCAGCGTAACCTTTCTTCATCATACCGCCTTTAGCGTAGCCTTTTTTCTTCATCATACCGCCAGCTTTTTTCTTAATTACTCCACGTCCAATTAGCACGTCTTTTTGAGTAACTTTACCATCACCACTTAGGTCGGGCATCTTACCGCCAGCTTTGTAGCCTTTCTTAGCCATACCGCCAGCTTTCATGTTTTGTCCTTCTGGCATAGTGAGTGTGGCTGCATCTATAGCTTCTCGCATAGCCGCACGATTTCCACGTGCCACAGCGCCGCCATCGTCTACAGGGCGTGCTTTAGGGCGCAAAGATTTTGTAGGAGCGCCGCTTTTTCTCTTTTTCATGCTTGAAGGACGGGGTTTAGGTCTTATCATTGTCAGTCTCCTTATACAAATTGTTAAATACTCTATCCGTATCCCAAACGTAATCTACATCTTCTTTTGAACCGTAGGAATGTTGGTTCGGTTTAAAGTCTGGGGCACCTTGTCCTGTTTCAAACCACGCAGGGTGAGTAACACGAACTCTATTGTTTGGTAGCGCTACTATATTTCCTGTATACTCTCCAGCATCTAATAGCTCGAGCACATGACTTTGTTTGTGTTGTGCGGGATCATCTGCGACTTCACTATCAGTGTAATCAACAGTAAAATAGTATTTTGCGGGGTAAAATTCACCGTCTACTTTAGCTATCCATGGAGCAGGAGACGCACGTTCTATTTTATAAACTGCGTGAGTATGAGACATACAATCCCAAGGCTGCGCTATGTATGGAGGCAACTCTGTAGGCCATTCTTCCAACGGAGTATCTGCAACTAATGCAGTAAGTGGCATACGTGCCCACATAGCTCCGCCATGGACGTTCGGCTCATCCGTATCGTCAGACTCGCAACCAGTAAAAATCACTTGAAAACTAAGTGTTCTGTTTGGCATTGTAGTTACTGCAACAACCATGGCGTGTAAAAACTCTCCGTGATAGTCTTCTAAATTCTTTGTGTATTCCTTTCGTATCCATGCCTTAAAATACGGAATACTACTTGTTAGATATGGCATTAAGTTCCTTTTTGCGTTTCTTTGCTGCCGCTTTTTTACGTTGTTGAGACAACTTAGAGGGCGACGTTTGTATCTGTTTTTTCATATTTGCACGGCTGATAGCCATTAGCAATTCCACTTCCGTAGGCTTTTATTTATGCGACTGTTTGGATCATTAGCTGTCTTTGCACTGGTACGACTTTTCTTCATACCTTTCATACGGGCGCAAAAAGATTTACGACGTTTGGCTGCTTTAGAACCTTTTTTAAGTTTACTAGGTTTTGTGGTAACAGCAGTTTTTAGCTTACTACCGGGATTTTCTTTACGGTAGCTTGCGACACCTTTTGCGTTGAGTCCACCAGACTCACTTTTGCCTTCTTTACGTTGCCAAGCAGGGGACTTTACGCCCCCGCCTTTTTTGTAATATACACGCATGTCATACCCCTACGCATAGAAGACTGTCATCGCCGTGATGTTAGTAAATGCGCTCACGTACACATCAGATGCGCAGCGAACCCCATCATCAGGGATATTGACAGAATGCGAGTCAGAAGCACTAAAATCTAAATCTAACACGGTACCGCCACCATTACCGTCAGTAACAGTAAGACGTGGAGAACCCGATGTAGTTAAGACTTGTATCTGACGAATGCGTGCAGGTCCAACGCCAAGGGAACCTGTCCCTGTAACACGTTTAGTCTGTACGTCTGATCTAGGCATTAACTATCTCCTACTATGACGCGTCTGAAGAGCTAGAAATACCTATGAACTTCATAACTACGACAGTATCACCACCGGGATCACCAGAAAGTACAACTTCAACCTCATCTGCAGTTGCAGTTGCAGCAGTTGTTGTACCACCAGACATACCTAAAACACCGTTACATGGAAAAAACCCTTTAAAACCAGTGCTGTTTACAGCAGCAGTTATACCATCAACAAAACCGTCTGTGTCTGCATCTGTGCCAATATCAACGAGATTTACAGCGTTAGCTGCTGCAGTAGTTACGGCAATCATAACACCCATAGGGATAAAGTTTGAAGGAATACCGATTGAAGATTCTTTGCCTGTGGTTGCACCATCAGCAACAGTAACTGTTGCGGTGTACACAGATAAAGTCATTTCACTAGTAAGCTCACCAGTTGTAGAGCTTTTAACAATGTTTTTAAAACCGTTTTCCGACCTTACTGGGCCAGCAAATGTTGTATTAGCCATGTGAATCTCCTGTCTTGGCTAGTGTCAGTCGCCCCATGCAACTGTCAGGGATTAATTACTTATATCACAAAGAAAATAAAAATAAAGGGGGCAAAACAAATCGCCCCCTTTAGTGTGGTTATGCTCCGGGTGAACCGAAGATACCAAGGGGGTCTGAAACCCCAAATGAATAACGCTCACGAGCTTTATAGCGGCTATTGCCTGTGTCGAAGTCTGCATCCATAGATGTAGCCATCGGTGCACGAACAAAATGCTTCAAGCCATTTGGAACGTCTGTCATCAAGAACCATGCGTCAGTATCGGTTAGATAATGATTAACTGCATAGCCCTCTGGGATAGAGCCGTTGTTGCGAAGTGCGTTGATGTCGTTATCCGCTGTGCCAACACGACCTTCTGTTTCCAGTAGACGAGTAGCAACGAACTGTAGGTTCGATGGGATAATCAACTTACGTGGCATCGCTGCAATCAATAGACCGCGCTCATCAGTCCAACCTGCGATCTGAATAACGGCGGCTTCAAGAGAAGTCTCGTTAAGGTCAGAAGCAGTAGATGGAGTGTTTGAGTTACTTCCACCAGATACAAGTGGGTGGTCAGTTGCACACAATGCTTTGCCGTCACCATAAGTTGTACCTGCAGCGAATGCGTTATTTAACACAGATGCAGCCTTAACTTGTTTGGTGTACGCCATCGCACGAGCCAACGCTTTTGTATAACGTGCAGACAATGAGTCGTACAGGTTATCCTCAATAGCTTCCTCAGTAATAGAGAAACCCATTGCGATGGTTTCGTGTGTGTAACGTGCAGTCCACGCTTCTTGTGCATTATCATACTCGATTGCAGAACCTTCGTCTTTGACTGGCGCTGCAGAAAAGCCTGATAACTTGGTTTCTTCTTCAAACGAGCGATCTGAAGATTCAGTTTCATAAATTTCGGCGTGCTCTTCACCGTACTTTGCGTACTCCATTCCGAACAGAGCGTTCAGGCCGGGAAGGAGTTCTTTAAGTAACTGGGCGCGTGAAATAGCCATTGTCTACTCCTCCTTATACGCCAGTCGTGTTGTCATACTGATGACCTGCGTTCCATTTAACGTAGGCTTCGGTATAACCACCCGAGCTGTTTTTGGTTTCCTCAACCAAACCGATAATACGGAAAGGAAGAGTGTTTGTAGTTGCAGACGTATCTGAGATCGCGCAACGAGAATTACCCGAAGTCGAATCACCAGTGTTGTCTACACCCGCGACGTTTGCACCAATGTCAGTCTGTGCCAAATCACCAATAGTTGTACCAGAAGATACAACAGCGACTTTGTATAGAACATCAGTACCATCAGCAACATATGCTTCTATATCTGAAGCGACAGTGCTTGCTGGATAGTCTTGGCGAAATACTTTGTAGCCAAGATTAGGGTCTGTATAAGAACAGCCAAGAAAGACACCCACAGGTGTCATAGCAGCGTCAAACGTATCACGCTCAACGGTGCCCCCGGTAACTAGTTTAACAGCATCCCCGTTAAATATAGCCGTAGCATAACCACTTGCAATTTTAAAGTGGCGAGTTACGCCCACGAAAGGAGAGCCGCTCAACAATTTTACCGGAACGAGTCCATAAGGACCGCTTACAGTAGGATAAGCCATTTTAAGCTCCTGTTAAGTTCCGTTACCAAAAGTGACCTTCGTTTTTCTCTCATTAAAAAGAGGCATACGAGGATCGTTCTCGCGCATGAAATTGTTGTCTACAGCATTCATTTGAGACTTACTTTGTGTATCATAATACTCATTTCGTTCCTGAACTAGCTCTGTTGGAGCTTTGCAAAGCATTAAACCACCAATTACTACGTTATCAGAAAATCTTTCATTCTCTATAGTAACTATCGTAATTTCTGGGTGATCCGCTGCCTTTACAGGCTCCCAACCTTCACGCAGTTTTGAAGAGACATTTGTGGCATCAGTATTGCCTTGTGTGCTTACGCGAATCCAACGGTAAGAATACCCGTCTTCAGGTGTTGGCGATGGAAGAGTTTCCGGACGCTGCCAAGACTTCTTACGAGCAGTTTTCTCGCGGGTTTGTAATTCACGGTCAATTCTGTTTTCAGCCATTTTGTTTCCTCATGTCTATTGCAACCTGTTTGGCGTATTGTTGCGGGGTCAGTCCAAGCCTCTTGGCGATCTGCACTTGTGTCTTAGTTAATGTCACCTTCTTCGGCGCAGTGCTGCGCGTTGCTGGTGCCACAACCTGTGCTTGTCGCTTCGGCTCCGGGGCTACCTCGACTTCTTCAGTGCCCTCAAAATTTTCGGGGAACACTTGACGCATACGAGTGTCGATTCGCTCGTAGTATTCTTCTGTTTGAGGACTAACGCCCTCTTTTTCGAGCTTGTTATGCAACCCCAGCGCAAAGCTCGTCATTTCATCATCCACACCAAACCAAGAATTGTTATCTTTCCATTCCAAGGTTCGCTTATCGACTTGTGGAGCCGGGGCGGGTTTAGATACTTCTGGTGACAACTCTACAGGTGTTTCTTCCTCCTGTAAAGCTGGTACTTTAAGATTATTTAATTTGTCGAGTTTAATCTTAGCATCTGATAACTTATCTTGTGCGTCTACTACCGCGTCAGCATCACCAGCGTCGTATGCTGTTTTATACGCTGTTTTTGCGGCAGCTAATTGAGTTTCGGCGTTTTTCTTAGCTTGAGATATAAGTGCCGTCTGACTCTTATTAGTAGACTCCTTCAGTTTTTTATTCTCTTCAAGCAACTGTTGTGTAGCACGTTCAAGTTCCACACTTCTACGTTCCGCCTCTTCTTTCCTGCGACGTTCTTCGTGATACCCTTTAGAAAAATGTTTAATCCTATTTTGAGCACGTTCAGAATATTCTGCAAGTTCGTCATCAGTAACATCTGCGGGTGGCTCTTTCATAGGTTTTCGACCACGATCTGCTTTGGGTGTATCATCTACAACCTCAACTTCAACATCATCGTCTTCCTTAATCGGGGCTTTAGCCTTTTCTGGCTCTACAGATTTTTTGGGTTCTTCGTCGTCAATATTAACCTCAACCTCGTTAGTACTAGGTTTACGCGGGGAGGTATTTATACTTTCTGCACTAGAAGGCTCGACATCAATTTTGTCATCGTCTGTGTCAGGAAACTCGAACTCTACTTTTTGAAATGCCATTAGATTCCCTCCTACGCACGTGTAATACCACGAGGATCAGCCACAACTGCCTCGATGTTATCATCGTTCATTAGACGGTACTCCATACCACCTAATTTAAACCTAGTGCCTGAGTTCATACGAAACATTACGTAATCCCCTTGTTTACACCACGGCCCGTTTGGAAATCTATCTGTATCGGCATAAGCCTGTGGACCCACATCCATAACAAGTCCAATAATAGACATTATATGATCTAAATCTTTTTCCTTGTCAGATTTAAGAATACTTGATCCTTCATAAGTCTCTGAGGCTTTAGGTAGGGCGATCAGTATTTTATATCCTGCAGGGGTTGGTAGTTGTGCCTCAAACTCCTGCTCCTCATTTATTTTAATTGCTGCTTCAGTCATTATCATTTTCCATATAGTTACGCGAGAGGTCTTCTACATAACGTTTGCAGGCTTCAAGACCCCGAATTAAGCCCACAACTTCCCTGTAATCAGCATACTCTTTTGGAGATCCACCACATACAAAGGTTTGTGCAGACGAGATTTCCTCGTCGATATTTTTAATAAGCACGTCAAAGACGGTAGTTGCCATAAGTTATTCTTTAGCTCCTTTATTTGCTTGAGTTATTTTTGCCATCTCCACAGCAGTCTTAACCTGCGCTTCGCGGCGTGCTCGGTCCATCTCTACACCTTTTACTTCGGCGTCAATGGCGAGTTCCGTTTTATCTACATTAAGCTCTTCTGCTTTAATCATTGCATCAGTTGCGGCTTTGGCTTGCTGCAGTTTAAGCTGCTCGGCTCTAAGAACAGCATCCGCCTGATCCTTAGTTTTCTTACGCTCAACTTCTTGTGCTTTAATTTGAAGTTCCGCCTGTTGCATTTGTAACACAGGGTCTTTTGCTTGTTCTTGTGCCTTCTTCTGAGCGGCCTGTTGTTGATGTGTCTGTGTAAGCTGCCTACCTGCATCAGCCACAAGACGAGAAAGTTGTACCTCAATATCCTCTGGTAGCTCTTCATTTGGTGAAGGTAGCGGAGCACCCAGCTTCTCCTCAATCTGAGAACGATATTGAAACCCAAGGTGTTCGGCAATGTGCGCCTGTAGAGAAGCAAGAATCTGTTTAGCTTGCGGGTTTTGCCCAATCATCTGTGCAATCATAGGATCTTGTAAGAACGACATGTGCGCGGCGATATGCGCTTGATGGTCCTGATAGATAAACGCCCGCATCGGCTTACCAACCAAGGCATCCATGTTTTCACTAACAGGATCAGTTGGTTTCGCGTCCTCCTTAGTAGGCACGATCTTATCTGCGTTCTTAATACCCAGAACCTCCATCATCTCTCTATGTAAGACAGGTAGGTTGTATATTTGAGGCGCTTGTTGTGCCATCTGTAACACTGCCTGATACTGAACAACACGCTGTGCCATCGTAGAAGAGTTTGGATCACTGACAGGAATAACATCTACCATCATGTAATCTAGTTGACGTGCGCTTACTTCCCCACGTTCAGGTAAATAAGAGTACTCAGTAGGAGCA
>Ga0213858_10001746_pt1 | contig 10404 bp, 6 predicted proteins | sample PICome_FD_160122 | JGI IMG/M metagenome (GOLD analysis project Ga0213858, IMG submission 160122) | Coastal seawater microbial communities near Pivers Island, North Carolina, United States - PICO245 | ecosystem: Environmental > Aquatic > Marine > Coastal | place: USA: North Carolina | collected... | reverse complement strand
TCGTTTCATACCTCTGCAAGGAAACCTACAAAAAAACTGGGCAACCGCGACCGAACGTTCTCGGAGTTATTTTGCGAATTTCTTCGTTTGGTGTCGGGACACCGAGCAAAAATTTTTTCGGCGTTATTACTCCTAACCTTAGGTATCGGACTTCGGCTTATTCCCCCGCTTGGTACTAAACTCGCGATCGATCATGCCTTGACCACGCCTCCAAAGCCAATACCCGACTGGGCATCGGTCTTTATCTCCAGTTCGGATCCACTCAACATTCTATTGGTGATTGCCGCTTGTGTCGTCTCTCTCACGATAACGGCGACCGCTCTACATTTAGCAAGTCGATGGATGGCGACTAAAGCAGTCAATCTGACACAGATAAGCATACGCAGGAAGGTATTTGCGCACTCCATCCATCTACCAATGAATCTTGTACACGACCTGAAAAGTGGTGGCGCCGCAAGTCTAATCCGTGAGGACGCAGGGGGTGTGGCGGATCTAATTTTCAGCATGCTCTACAACCCATGGCGTGCAATTATTCAACTACTCGGCAGTCTCGTGATTCTTATGCTCGTTGACTGGAAGTTAATGCTGGGTGGTACGATGCTATTGCCACTTGTGTGGGTCAGTCATCGGACCTGGATCAATCGCATTCGCCCACTCTGGCGCGACATCCGAAAACAGCGTCAAACCATCGATGGAAGTGTCACCGAGACATTTGGCGGAATCAAAATCGTTAGAACGTTTTCTCGGCAACGCTGTGAAACCAACCGGTTTGTAAACGAGGGAAATCTGCTTGTCCGTCAACAACTTTTCACATGGTGGTGGACTCGGCTTATTGAAACTGTTTGGGAAGTTGTAATACCGCTCGCATCGTCTGCCTTGCTGCTATACGGAGGGTATCAGATTATCGAATCAGAACTCACTCTCGGGGATCTGATGATGTTTTTGGTTTACTTGACAATGTTACTCGATCCCCTCGCAACACTTGCGGCGAGTGCAGCAGGATTTCAAAACAACCTAGCGGGACTCGATCGGATCTTAGATTTGCTCGAAATCGATCCTGAGCTCCCATCCAGTCCAGACGCTATACAAGCGACGAAAGAAGGGTCTGAGGGCAACCTTACGATTGAAGATTTGTGCTTCGCATATCCCAATTCCCAACAGCAAGTACTAAAGAAGATCAGTCTGAATATTGCCGCCGGGGAAACCGTGGCCTTGGTAGGAAAAAGTGGAGCGGGCAAGACGACTCTCACAAACATGATTGCGCGATTTTATGACCCCGATTCAGGCCGCATCATGCTTGATGGTAAGGATTTACGGAATATTAGCCTGCAATCTTATCGACAACTTTTAGGTATCGTTGAGCAAGATGTATTTTTGTTTGACGGGACGATCCGAGAAAACATCGGCTATGCGAGCAGGAATATCAGTAACGAAAGTATTGAGCAAGCAGCACGCATGGCAGCAGCTGATGATTTCATTCAGCGCCTACCGAATGGATATGAGTCCCGGATTGGCGAACGTGGAGTCAAGCTATCTGGAGGCCAGAGACAGAGAATCGCAATTGCCAGGGCAATCTGTGCTGACCCTAAGATATTAATTCTGGATGAGGCTACCAGTAATCTAGACAGCGAAAGCGAACAACTAATCCAACAAAGCCTGAAGATGCTGTTGAGGAACCGCACGTCCTTTGTGATTGCACACCGCTTAAGTACGGTACGACAGGCTGACCGTATTGTGGTAATGGATGATGGACAAATCATCGAAGTTGGCAATCATGATTCGCTGATACAACAACGAGGAGCCTACAGCAAAATGATCAGCCAACAGGCAACACACACGTCCCAGAATCTCTAACTGGAAGAGAAGACCGAATTGAGTAGCGGTGACAGACAAACCTATCATCACTATCGTTGATGCCGCAACCAAAGGGTGACCGAGTTAACGTTGGTAGATTGGCAGAAAAGAACGATTCAGCTGCAAGATAATTAAGTTGCACGCGGTCACATACACAGGATCAATCTGCCCCTCCCAGTAGCCATCTGGGCGTTGTTCACTGACAATCTGATCGTACAAACGGTCTCGAAAAGGAACCCACAATTCGTCTCCCTGTCGGTAAACGACCTGACTGTAATACAGATAGGTGTAGTGCCAATGTCCGAAAGCTCTTGTGCCATCACCGATGTTGTGCAGGGACTTCTTAGCGTATTCAAACATCTCGGGAACGTTGTCGCTGTCATAATCACCCGCGTTATAAAGTGCAGCAAGAGCAGCAGCAGTGATCGCCGGTCGGCTTGTCCCCATCTGTTGGCTGCTGTAACTAATCCCACCATCAGGATTCTTGCATCGATAAATGTACTCTTTGGCTTTATCTATCACTTCGCCGCTGACAGGGATCCCTGCATTCCTGCAGCCACGCAGACCCTGTACCTGTGTGATAGTGGTTGACCCTTCGTCAAAATCATTACCTTCCTTTGCAGATACATATCCCCATCCCCCCGCATCCGTTTGGGCACTTCCGCTGAAACGAACAGCCTTCGTCAGCACATTCACCAGTTCCGTCCGACGGTCAATCAACCCCTCTTCCCCGAGCACTTGTGACAACATCAACATTGCAAAGCCATGCCCATAGGTGTAACGAGAATCGGTTTGTGGATCACCGATGAGACCGTTATCCCGGCCTTTACTAATCAGGAAGTCTGAAACTCGAGCAATGGCTCGAGCGTAGGGACCCTGTGTCGTTGTGCTACCACTTGAAATCAGCGCCGTACCCGCCAATGCTGCTATGGCAGTCGGATAGACTTGCGTGGTCCACTGGCCTCGAGAAGACTGGGTTCGACTGAGCCAATCCAGACCTTTGTTAATAGAATCACTCCAACGACTCTGTTGGGCTGCATTTGCCTTCGTCGTCGATGCAACAATCGAATGGGTTGCAGTAAGCGTTGCAGCCAGTTTCAGCCAATCACGCCTCACCATTGCCTGACTCATGGATTCTCCAACGAATTAGTTTCAATAATTGATGCTACTCTGGCAGCGTTTGCTTCTTTTATCGCTGTAAAACACTTTACACGGGGATCAATACAAAGCACACACCATACGCTGAATCCCAGTGTCAATTGGTCAGAAAAGCACATTTATTGAGTGTTGGTAGAAGAGCCTTTGATGTTGACACCCTTAGCTGGATTGCTGGTGCTGCCAAGAGTTGCGTTGAAAAAGATCAGTCAGCTTCCCCATGACCAAGGTGATGCGCACACCTTGGCCACTCATCATTCCGCCTTAAGCGATGCGTGCCGACCTCGCTTGCGTTGACAAACTGGACAGAAAAACGTACTTCGTTGCCCTTGAACCAAACGCTGAATTCTCCCTAACTCGCAACGAGTACAGGCCATCCCTTCTCGATCGTACACACGATGACAATGCTGATAGCTCCCTTCACCGTTAATCGCGTTTCGGTACGTTCCATCACTTAACGTACTGCCTTCATATTCAATGGCTGTTTGTAAAATCGTCTGGGTCGCTTGAGCAATTCTCTCCCACTGAGCCAAGGTGATTCGATCGCATGCTGACCGCGGATCTACCCCTGCAAGGAAAAGTATTTCCGCTGCATAAATATTTCCAATTCCCGCTACAAGTGTTTGATCTAGTAGGGCGACTTTGATTTCTTTTTTCCGTCCTCCAAACCTCTCGGAATACATCTTGGCAGTTATCGTCAAGGCATCCGGCCCCAACCGCTGTGCCAACTGGCTTTTTAAATCAGAGCCTGCCAATAGTCGGATCGTGCCAAGACCTCTTCGATCCCAAAACATCAATTTCTTTTCGCTCTCACCTAGTGTTTCAGGAATGCCTCTTTCCTGACCCTCAACCGCCTTCAACGCTATTTCAAGACGGAGGTGTTTCGTATTAGGAGGATTTTCAAGCATGACTAAACCTGTCATGCGAGGCTCGATGACCAATGAATAGTCATTCTCAAAATTGACTAAAACCCTTTTGCCCAAACGCCCCACATCAAGAATCCGTTGATTCTTTAAAATGTCGAGGATTTCCCCGACCGGCGGAACAATGGATATAGGTTTCAAATCACACTTGGTCATCTGGACATTAATCACTCGATAACCTTCAATCGATTTTATCCCACGACACATCGTTTCAACTTCAGGTAATTCCGGCATTCGATTGCCTCGGTGATATCTGGAAAAAGCTGTCCCTGCCTGCGTTAAACCAAATGACTTAGATCTAGTCCAACCGCATGCCCGATGTGCAGGAGACAGAAAAGTTACGGGAGACAAACGCGACGTACCTAAGCCCAAAACCTGCATCTCCGCGTGTAAAAAACTTGGATTTACCGGTAAAATCTTCGGTTCATGAAAGTAAACCCCTCTTAGCTCGATGATTCTGCATCTAGCTACTTGATTCGATTCCAAAACCCTAGCACCCCCCATCTGTGCTAGGGTAGTGACTTGTCGATAAACTGCGTCCAACGCGTTGACCATTTCAGCTGAGCGGTTGAGAATCTCCGGTGATGAGAAAGTGGCCACGGCGGTTAGCTTGCTCAGAAGAAACGGGTGTTTCCGAAGAATCTAGCGGAATCAATACCCTCTAGGTTGAACTGGAGTCAAACATCCTACGTCATCGTCTTTTCCAACATTAATCATTCAGTTGCTTTAAAACTTCAAATCATTATGAGCGTTGCACCAGAATCATCGAAAGCCAACACTGCCGTCCCTGATCACAGCGGACGTTTCGGAAGGTTTGGAGGGCGGTTTGTACCTGAAACATTAACTCAAGCACTTGAACAGCTGTCTGACGAATACGAACGCGCTAGTCAAGACAAAGGCTTTCAAGAAGAATTAGCAAATCTCTTGAAAAGTTTCGTTGGTCGCCCCAGTCCACTCTATCACGCTAAACGACTTACCGAGGCTGCGGGCGGTGCGCAGATATGGCTAAAACGCGAGGACCTCAATCACACGGGTGCACACAAGATCAACAATACGGTTGGACAGGCACTGTTGACACTCCGAATGGGGAAAACCCGAGTGATCGCCGAAACGGGTGCAGGTCAACACGGGGTTGCAACCGCAACCGCATGTGCACACTTCGGTATACCATGTGTTGTTTACATGGGTGCAGAAGACATCCGCCGGCAAAAACCAAATGTGTTCAGCATGAAACTAATGGGAGCTGAAATCCGACCGGTAGAGAGTGGATCCAAAACTTTAAGGGACGCCGTAAACGAAGCGATGCGAGACTGGATGGCATCGGTTGAAGACACTCACTACATCATCGGAAGCGTGATTGGCCCGCACCCATTCCCGATGATGGTCCGTGATTTCCAATCCATTATCGGCCGTGAAGCACGAACTCAATGCTTGGATACTTTCGAAAAGCTTCCTGATTGTGTGGTCGCCTGTGTGGGAGGTGGAAGCAATGCTGCTGGGATGTTCTATCCTTTTGTGGACGACGATGGAGTGCGACTGGTAGGTGTCGAAGCTGGAGGACGAGGAACATCACCCGGCGAGCACGCTTCGCCCTTATCTTTTGGTAGCCCTGGTGTTCTCCATGGTAGCTACAGTTATGTGATGCAAGATTCTGATGGACAAACCTGTGATGTTCATTCAATGAGCGCGGGACTTGATTATCCAGGAGTAGGCCCAGAACATAGTTACTGGAAGGATACGGGGAGGGTTGATTACCTAGAGTGTGGCGATGATGCTGCCATGCAGGCTTTTGATAAACTTGCCCGCACCGAAGGAATAATTGCCGCTTTAGAAACCAGCCACGCAATCGCAAAAGCTCTAGAGGTAGCAAGTAGCATGTCTTCTGACCAGCACCTACTTGTTTGTCTCTCGGGTCGAGGTGACAAGGATGCGATGGAAATTGCTCGCCTTCGTGGAGAAGACTGGTAAAGAAAAATCGATCTAACATCCCAACCCTAGATCACGCGACTCGCTTTATCCTGCTGACTTTTATGCGGTACTCAATCAAACCATTCATAAAATGACGAAACTTACATGGCTTGGCCACTCAACATGGCTGTTAGAGACAGATGGGCACCGGGTGATTGTGGATCCTTTTTTGTCTGACAATCCATCCGCTACGGTAGAAGCTGATGAATTCAGTGACTGCAGCCACGTGCTCATTACCCATGGACACTTTGACCATATTGCCGATGCCACCAAAATCGCTTCTGCATCTGGCGCAACGGTTATCGCAATCTATGAAATCGCGCAGTGGTTTTCTGACAAGCAAAAAATCGAAAACACCATTGGAATGAATATTGGCGGAGAGGCTGTGCTTCCATTTGGAACCGTCAAGATGGTTCCCGCTTTGCACAGCAACAGCCTTCCCGATGGATCACCTGCGGGACTGGCCGCTGGGTTTATCGTCACCCTACCAGAGCTTCGCATCTACTTTGCGGGTGATACAGCGTTTTTCGGAGACATGACTTATTACGCCAAGAATGTTGACATCGCTTTGATCCCGATCGGTGATCTTTTCACTATGGGCTTGAAAGATTCTATCGAAGCTATTCAATCCATTTCGCCAAAGAAAGTTCTACCGACACACTACAACACTTGGCCACCCATCGAAGTGGATGTCCAGGCATGGTCAGATCAAGTCAAGGCGGAAACAACCGCCGATCCCCTCGTACCTGCAGTAAATGAAGCTATCGAGCTCACTGCTTCTGGCAACGCATGAAACAACTGACGAATAACACTGAAGGTTTTAGACAGCTAGTAGCTGTGGTGACTGGTGCCGGATCAGGAATAGGACGCGCGGTCGCCCTCAGACTGCTAGAGGAAGGGTATTACGTTTTTCTAACCGGCCGCAATCAAGCCACGCTTGACCAAACCGCACAGCTATCAGGTGTCCATCAGTCTCAAACTTCAAAGCTTGTAACTGACGTAACTCAGGAAGATAGCGTGAACGCTCTATTCCACCACGTAGAAGAGTCCCAAGGCCGCGTTGACCTTCTCTTCAATAATGCGGGTGTGGGTTCTTCGCCTAACGAAATTGACAAAGTTTCTTTCGAACAATGGAATAGAGTTGTCGCGGTCAATCTCAATGGTGTTTTCTTGTGTAGCCGAGCTGCTTTTGCGATGATGAAAAAGCAGAATCCATGTGGTGGTAGAATTATTAATAATGGATCGATCTCCGCCACGACCCCAAGGCCATTATCCGCGCCGTACACCGCTTCCAAGCATGCAGTGACGGGTCTAACAAAGTCTCTAGCCTTGGATGGCAGAGCTCACGGGATCACATGTGGCCAAATTGACATAGGAAACGCAGATACTGCGATGGCTAAAAAAATCAAGGAAGGCACACAACAGTGTGACGGATCGTTAAGCGCTGAACCAACCATTGATGTTGATTGTGTTGCAGACGCTGTCATCACGATGGCGAAAATGCCCGCCAACGCAAACGTCTTACGGATGACTGTGATGGCGGCTGAGATGCCTTTTGTTGGCCGTGGCTAGCGTAGCACTGGATCTTACCAGCTCTCACTAGACCGAAACGCCCAATTGAATCCCCCGAGAATAGGAATAGCCAGTCTGAGAATAGCATTCATTTGGCAAGAGTGAATGGATGGAAACACCTGATTTCCTGCCACAAGCAACACACCACTGAGACAGCCTAGTTTTGGCATATAATTACGTGACGGCACACACGCGAGACCAAGAAGCATATAAAATTATGGGTTAACACGTTGGTAATGGCGGCAACTTATTGATGGCCAGCACAACCCACAAACCTTTTTTATGATTCACCTATGATCCGCTATCTTTTATTGGCTTTATTTCTCTTAGCTTCCACTCACTCGGTACGTAGTCAACAACAAGATTGGAAGCTTCAACCACTTAGGTACAATCATGAAGAGCTCGTGGTTGATCTTGGTGTCGGGTTATGGGCTTGGCCAATGCCACTGGATTACGACCAAGATGGCGACATGGACTTGTTAGTAGCATGTCCTGATAAGCCGTCAAATGGTGTCTACTTGTTTGAAAATCCAACCCAGAATCCCAAGGAGCGTTTTCCAGTATTTCGTCCCGCTGTTAAAGTTGGAGCCGCCGGTCACAATTTCCAAATTAGCTACACCAATGGACAGCCGAGGATTTTAAAACCAGGCTACGAATTTCCACGCGACCTCAATTCTGGAATATTTGATTTCGCGCAGCCCAAGAAGATTCTGGATCGTACAAACGTCCACGCCAATTCGGTCAGGGGAAACATGTGGCGATATGTTGACTACGATGGAGATGGCGACCACGACATTATCGTTGGAGTCGGAGACTGGACAGATTACGGCTGGGATCACGCCTACGATTCAAAGGGCAAGTGGAAAAATGGGCCACTACATGGACTGATTTACCTAGTGAAAAATCTAGGTTCGGACTCAGAGCCTTCCTATGCATTGAATGCTGAAAGAATTCAAGCGGGAGGAGCGGACATCGATGTGTATGGTTGGCCATCTCCAAACTTTGCTGATTTTGATGGTGATGGAGACTTGGATCTAATCTGTGGTGAATTCCTTGATAGTTTCACCTACTTTGAAAACCATGGGACACGCCAAGAACCAGTTTATGGCGCAGGCGTCAAACTTCTTCAGGAAGACGGACAACCGCTCGTCATGGATCTGCAAATGATCACCCCCACGTCGATTGATTGGGATTCTGATGGTGATTTGGATCTCATCGTTGGCGATGAGGATGGACGCGTTGCTTTGATCGAAAACACAGGACTACACAGCAGTAGTGGAATTCCCCGGTTCAAATCCCCGATCTATTTTCAGCAACAAGCAGACACGCTCAAGTTCGGAGCTCTCGCTACCCCCTTTGCTTATGATTGGGATCGTGATGGGGACGAAGATATCCTGTGCGGTAACACGGCTGGCTACATCGGCTGGTTCGAAAACCTAGGTACTAATAAGGCGGGTGAGATTTCTTGGTCAGCACCGGTATATCTTCGAGAACAAGTTTCACAGAGCGGCAGTTCTAACGATGATCGGGGTGAAATCTTTCGGATCCTTGCGGGTGAGAGCGGATCGATCCAGGGTCCATGTGAAGCAAAATGGGGATACACAACTTTCAGCGTAAATGACTGGAACGAAGACGGGGATGCAGAAATCCTCTACAACTCGATTCAAGCTCGCTTCGGATTGCTTACTCAAAAAGGCTTAAATGTCATTGATGCAGATTTTGATTTTGGCACTGCCGAAAACCCTCCGCGGTGGTACTGGCGTAATGGTAAAGGATCAGAATCACTTACCCAGTGGCGGACTACACCTTTTGCAGTGGATTTTGATGGAGACAAAGAAATAGAAATTGTTGCTTTGGATCAGGAAGGATACTTAACCTTACGGGAGAGAAACCAACCTCCGGCTCGGATCTTCTGCGATGAAAATGGAAACAGCATTCGTCTTAACCCTAAATCTTGTGGTGGATCAGGTCGGGTCAAGTTAACCATTGCTGATTGGGATAAGGATGAGCGACTAGATTTAATCGTCAATTCCGAAAATGCGCTTTGGTACCGCAACTGTGAAACAAGAGACGGTCAAATTGTCTTAAAGAAAATAGGAAACCTCGCCCGTCGGAATGTTGCTGGGCACACATCAAGCCCGGCCGTTTGCGACTTGAACCAAGATGGAGAACTGGACTTACTAGTTGGTGCTGAAAATGGACGCATCTATTATATAAATCACCAGGACTGCGTTCAGTACTCGGGTGAACAACTAAACGCGAGTAAGCCTGCGTTATCGCCAAAGCCAAAATTTCCTGGTCAGGTCAAAGAGGAGTTTGTCTTCACCAAGGCGAGTTTTCCGCAGTGTCATGCTTCAACAATCTGTGAGACTTCGCGTGGACTTGTAGTGGCTTGGTTCGGAGGCACAAAAGAAAAAAACAAAGATGTTGGTATATGGGTTAGTTACCATGATGGAAATCGATGGTCTTCTCCTAAAGAGTGGGCGAATGGGATTCAACATTCACAACTTCGATATCCATGCTGGAATCCTGTACTGTTTCAAGCATCCGGTAATCATCCATTGGTTCTTTTCTTCAAGGTTGGCCCAGACCCACGAAGCTGGTGGGGTGAAATGATGGTTAGCCATGACCGCGGACGTACCTTTCGCGGACGAAAACGCCTACCTGAGTCGATTGACGGGCCGGTGCGATGCAAACCAATTGAACTATCTAATGGGATCCTTCTAGCAGGATCTTCGACCGAATACGAAGGCTGGCGAGTTCACTTTGAAAAGGTCAATCTTGAAAATGGAGTGCCAAGTGGTCAATGGAGTCGAATTGGACCGGTCAACACAAAAGAAGAATTCAATGCGATTCAACCTACGATTATCCAACTTGCCGACGGACGGCTACAAGCTCTTTGTCGTACGCAAGAAGGGACAATCAGCACCAC
>Ga0213858_10001744_pt1 | contig 10408 bp, 18 predicted proteins | sample PICome_FD_160122 | JGI IMG/M metagenome (GOLD analysis project Ga0213858, IMG submission 160122) | Coastal seawater microbial communities near Pivers Island, North Carolina, United States - PICO245 | ecosystem: Environmental > Aquatic > Marine > Coastal | place: USA: North Carolina | collected... | reverse complement strand
CTTCTGCTCAATGCAGTAGCTGACGTGGATCCAGTTGGCCATGCCAAAACCCGGAGGCCGCGCACCCGCGTACGTGACAACGAACGACTCTCGTATGTACAGCGCACCGCCGGAAATCGCCTCCGAGGGTACGTACCACACAAGCGGATTGCCCGTCACCGGGTCGTTCTTCGGCGAGGCAATCGTTTGCTCCTTGACGACAGCGCGCGGCACCAAATCGTCAAAGTCCGCAGCGCCATCATGAATGCTAGACGTCGGCCAGCCCGGCATACCGATGCCTTGCGGGCTGTTGTAGATCTGGAACTGCTCGTAGCCGCCCTCACCGGGCGGCGTAAACGTGTTGTCCCTGCTGAAGTCGTTGCTCCAGCCCCACAGGTTTTCGTCCCTGTGGAACTGCACCTCGCGCGTGTAGGTGCCAACGTCGGGGTCGATTGTGTTGCGCGTAAAGGTGTTTGTCCCGCGCTCAGCAATCACGCGGAAGTCCAGCGTGCCCGTGCCCACTGCACCCAGAGTGACTGACTTCGTTGGCGCAGTCATGGTCACAGTCACGCCGCTGACGTTGCTCGACCCGTCGTTCAGGACTGAACCGTTGAGCGTATCCGTGCCAGTGTCAAAGAACTTGACGTCAACGTCGATCGAGCCAAACCAGTCGTCAGTCGTAAGGTTGGTTCCCGCCGCATCGACCGCCTGCAGGTTGATGGTCACGTTACCACCGGCACCCCCTCCCTGCGTCACAGACGACACTTTGATACGGGGGGTATCGTTGTGTGACGTAATGCCGACGATTGCGCGGTGCGAGCCCTGCAGCACCGTAGCGGTTTGAGTGTCTTCTAGCTCGAAGATGAGCCGACGCGGCGAGAACCAGTACGCCAACTGTGTGATCGTGACCGTCAAAGGCACGACCGTCTGCCCGAACTTCAACGTGATCGGGCTGGTTTGGTCATAGTTGTACAGAGCAGGCAGCGCCCCATCCGGTTCAATGACCGTGAACGCCACCTGCTCTCCCCCCTGGGCAGGGTTATCTAGCACGAGGTTGATGAGGACCTTCTTTGCGGTGTCATCGACCCACTTGCAGTAGATCTCCCACGTGTTTGAGGTGTCCGGGCCAGCCTCTTGGATCGCCGAGTTGTACTTGGTCATCGGGCCCCATCGCGCCTCGATGGCCGCAGCGGAGGTGCGACTGTTCGCACCCACCGCCGTGCCGACGATACGCGTTGATGAGGCGACGCCAATCATCCCCAGCCCTGCCCCACGGCGAACCGCGCCCTAAAAGCCGCAATGGCGTTGCCCTGAGCCTCCACCAGCTCTTTCCGGGCCTTGCCCCTCTCGCCACTGACGCGCTCCTTGTCCCACCAGTTTGACAGTGTGCTCAAGCGCTCAAGGCGCCCGCCCCTCTGGGCTTTGAGATCCGACTCAAACTGCTTCTTGGCCTGTTGGTAGTCCGAGTAGGACTCCTCCTCGCCCTGCGCTCGGAACTTCTGCGCCCGAACCTCACGGCCAGGGCCGCCGTAGGCGCCACCACCGCGCTTGCCCTTGATCCGCGTGCCTTCGTACCGGTCGCGGTAGGACTGGAACTCGTCGATCTCGTCCTCAGACAGCTCAATGAATGTCCGGCCCGACTTCGTTTTGCGGCTTCCGAACTTGCTCGACCTGCCAAAGCCCCGCCTGCCACCTTTGTAGGTGTAGTCGATCTTGGCAAAGTACTTGCCGCTATCTGGATCGTAGAAGACGCCGTCGTCCTCAAGGGACTCGTCGTCCATCCAGTCGCTATCGACGGCCATGGATCAACCGCGCGCGCGGCGGATGCGGGCCCGACGGCTGTTCGTAGCCTGCGCCCGGCCCATCGTCGTCCGACGCTGAGTACGGGCCGCCCCAGCGCGAGCACCACGCTTCGCCTGCGCGCCAGCACGAGCGGAGGTCGTACGCTGCTTCGTGCGCGCCTTCTTAGCGCGGGTGCCGCTGCTGCCGACACTCGAAGGCGACATCATCCCCTTCTTCGACTTGGCCTTCTTCAGCATCGCCATGAGCGACTTGCCCTTCTTGCCCTTGGCGCCCTTCATGGCCTTCATGGCCCCTGCGATTCCGTACATCATAACTATGATCTCCTTTTTCGCCCTCAGCGCTTGCGGCGGCGAGGCGCCACCTTCGTCACCTTCTTACCGCTCGCACGCATCTTAGCCAGACGCGAACGCGCCGAGGCCGAATAGGCCTTGATCGTTTTTCCGTTCACCTTGTACTTCGGCATCACGCAACTCCTTCGTCAGCGTCCTCAGACTCAACCAATCGAGGCGGCTCCAAGAAGCCATAGCGCTTCACATGGACCTCCGTCTCGATGCTCTGCTTCTTGACCACCGCGCCATCGATGCGATCCCACAGCATCTCCAGCACCTTGTGGTCGCCCATACGGGCACGGTGCACCATGCCCATCACGATCTGCTCCAAGTACTCCGGGTTCTCGTCCAGATACTTGTTCAGGGCCTGCTGCAAGCTCGCCTTGCGCTTCCCAGGCTTCGTCCAACCGCTGTTCGTCATAGGTCGTGCCAAGCCGCCACGCACCATCAGCGCGTGCGCCTGACCGGGCGTCTTCACCCGCGACCAGTCTAGCTTCGCGACGCCCATAGCATTGCCACAAGGATCGCAGCCAGCAGCACCACGTGGTAAGCGCGGAGCATGAACTCGTCTCGGGTCTCCCGACGCATCGGTCCAAGTCGACCCTAGCACACCCGGCGCGGCACGCGCCACCCTCTATATCTCCTTCTCCTTCTCTCTCTCACTCTCTATGGCATACCGACCGCACTGCCACCGCACAGCAGGCGCACAAATAAATGGGGGGTACAACCAAGATGGGACCCAAGACCACTGATGACATGGGGGGAGGGGTCAACGGCCCTCAGGGACGCGCTCCGTGGCTCAGGGAGGCGTTGCATCGTTCCACCGGTCGCGCTACGTCGTCGACCGGGCGGGTCATGGCATGACCTGTCGTGGCGGTGCAAGGCACCGCACGGGTCAGGACTGTCACATTCGTGACATTCCGTAACCCTAGACAGGATCATACCATGAGTGACTTCATCACCAAGCCCGCGTTCTTCGCCTCCTTCAGCCTTCGCCTGCGCAAGGCCCTGCTCTCGCAGGACGTTGACGCAGACGAGACGCAGGAGGCGCAGGACTGGTTCGAGGCGAACCACCTTCTCGCCGTGTACGGCGTGAAGCAGCCCTTGGCAATGCTTGACAGCATGGCCGAGGGCAGTCCCTCGCGCGCCTGGGCGTACGACGACGACGGTCCCGTCGCCGAGTGCGTGGACGCACTCCTTCACCCCGAGGACGGGGAGAAGGTCGCAACCCAGGCGTCCGCACGCGCCACGTGCATCGAGCTGTGGCTCGACGCAGGCCTCGACGAGGACAAGCTCTCGTTCGAGCCCCGTGAGCGTGGCGAGCGCGCAAGTCGAGGACGTCGCAACCGCTTCGCGCGGCGAGCCGCACGTAGCTGATCGCAACGAGGGGCGCCACAGGTCGTGGCGTCCCTCCTCTTTTTTTGCGTTAGCGTAGCGTGGCGTACCCGGAACATAGCGCGCTTATCATCACTGGCACTACGCGATCAGCATCACTCGCAAGACGTAGCTTTGGCCGTGGGCCCCAGGGGGGCCCACGGGTTTGCGGTGGTCAAGCGGACGGATTGCGTGTGCATTGCGCTCCGCTTCGCCCGTGTGCCTACTGTCGCCACCGTGGCGTCCTAGCACCGCACATTCTACCCATGCCCCATCTTACGATGCATTCGACTCCAGTCTTCAACATGTTGCACAACGCTGCTTCCAATGCTGACATCGACAGCTTCCGTCTCGACATCTTCCCGTACGAGATCAGCGTCGACACTCAGCCCGACAGCGAGCTTGTGCACCTGCGCATCCTGCCTGCCGCCCAGTTCGTCGACCTCCGTAACGACGGCAAGTACCCCAGCCACTTCACGCCCAGCGACAAGCGTCGCATGCAAGACCCGCTCACCTTCGTTGGCGATGTCGATCTCCACATGGCCAACGTGCTCATTCGTGCCGTCACCACTCAAGTCTCCAAGCTCCCCATCAACGCCATCAAAGCCTGACATGGTCAACCGCATCTACCCCAACGGCGAGCCGTCCGACGACAAGCTCAAGCCCAACCCTCTCCCTCCCAGCCCTGGCGATCTCAAGCAGGCCCCGCCCGACGCCAGCAAGTCCTCCAAAGTCGACGAGATCTTCAACGCCTTCGGTGTCGACAAGGACGACATGATCAAGGACCTCGCAGGCATGATGGCGGCATACGTGCTTCACATGTCCGAGCACACCGACGGCTTCGACTGCAACTCTCGCATCGACTGCGTCATCAGCGACAAGCCCTGTCGTGTCCCTGCCGGTGTCATCTACTGCACCCTCCGCACCGGCATCAAAGCCTTCGGTATCCCTGACGTCATCAAGCTCGTGCCGCCTACCGATCTCGACGTCGACAACCTGCCCACCAACTTCCGCGACTGCATGGAGGCCATGGGCATTGACCCGGACGATCTCGCTGACTGATCCCCTTCACCAACCCGGCAAAGAGCCTGACTGCATCACCTCCATCGTATTCGCCGCAGGCGTACTTATCATCTTTTCGTATCTTTTCCTGTTCGTGTTCAACATCATCAACCGGTTCATGTCATGACCTACCCCAAGTCCAACAGTCCCTCCTACAGCTTCACGCAGCACTTCCTGCGTCTCGGCTCGTACCACCGCATCGCCATCAAAACCGGCACAGGCGGCACCTTCATGCACCTCTGGCCCGTCGACGACGACGAGGGCAAGCTCACCGTACGCTTCCTTCTCAGCCCCGACGGCACCATCGACGACGCCACTCAGCAGACCGCTCACGTCATGCCGTTCAGTGACTTCGTCGACGCCATCAAGGGCCTCAAGTCGCTGCGCATGCTGTGACTGACCTACGCCCCGGCACTGCTAGGGCGACTCGGGCGGCGGCTCTCTTCCGGGAGTCGCCGTCCGTTCGTATCAGCGCCCACCATCACGTCCTCGCCTACCAGCACAGACGTGTCGCCATGTCAGATCCTGCGTACAACGTGCTAGCCGTGTTCGACTGCTATGCACGTCTAGTGCTCGACACTACGTCCGCAGACGAAGAGTACCGCCTCGACGTCATCGTCGTCCCCCCCAACAGCAGCCCCATCGTGCACCCCATGTCGACCTACACCGCCGACTGGGAGCATCTCAACTCCGCGCTCTACCGCGCTCTACCCATGTCTCTCGTGACCCATGCACTCATCTTCCACGACCTCTCATGACGACGTTGTCGGTGTCGTCCGCACCCTCACCGACCTCGTCAAGTCCTGCACCGCCATGCTCGACGCGTGCCAGGACGCGTACCCCAACATCACCATCTCCCCAGACGACATGGCTTCCGTAACGTTCCTGTCCATCAACCTCACCCAGCGCATCGACAACGTTGCCAAGGAGGTTCGCAACAATGCCTGACCCCGTCACCACCGACATCGGCCCCCTCATCGAGCGTGGCCACCGCTTCCTGCGCGACTGCAGCATGCCCAGCGACGCATGGCTCGCCCGCAACGACAAGCATTGCATGTTCCACGACACCATCGACCAGATCGAGTCCGGTCAGATGCCCAGCGTGCCACTCACCCCGTGGCGGTTCGTCAACATCATCAACACCATCGGCCCTCAGCACCACCGTCACAACCTGCCCGAAATCGCACAGGCCCGCTCCTGGCACCTTGAACAGGGCCGACACGGCATCGGCAGCCTCTGCGCAGGCCTCATCGGACCTGCACAGCCCGGCAGCCCCACCATCGTGCGCGCTGTCGGCGGCATCGCTCCAGCTCCTGACCACGACGCCTTCAAGCGCCTCGCGCGTGACCTGCGTCGCAAGGCCGAGGACGAGCCCTTCCTCCCCACCTACGCGTTCACGTCCATTCCCTGGGCCATGAACGTCCGCAACCCCGTCGACCCCGACGTCGTCGGCAGCTTCTTCCGTATCACCATCATCGACGCTACGTCGTGGTACGCCTGCGCGCGCATGTTCGTGCCCCACGACATGGACAATGCCTGGGGCACCACCATGTGCGAGGAGTTCCCGTACGAGGCGCACGGTGCCGCGTACAGCCTCTTCAACTTCCTCAGCGACACTACTCCTGCGCCGCTCATCGACCGTCAGGTTCGCTCACATGACGACGACCCTGACCCCACGCACCTCAACTGATGCGCTACCGCTGGAACTACGCAATCGGCGGCGTCGACCCCGACGTCGCCAACGATCTACGTCGCAAACTCATCCGTCACTCCCAACCGTCCCTGTCGCTGCTAGCGATGGCCGACGGCAACTATTCCAATAACCTCCTCGCCCTCTATCAGGAAAATCCTGCGTGGGCAGCCATCGTCAACGACACCGCAGCGGAACATGCGATGGCGTATCTGAACAGCATCGGCACGACTACCGACAAGCTTATCATCACCGCTCACCTTGTCACTGAGCACGACGCAACCATTTCGTAACTCTACCCATGTCAACCAAACAAGACATTCACCGACCCGACTCTCTCAAGTCCATCACGGACAAGGCCAACGAGATCGCCCAAGAGGCGACCGCACACGACAGCCAGATCCACCACGACGGCAAACGTGGCTCTGGCATCGTCGTTCCCAAGAACATCTCGTACGCCACCGCTGCCCAGGCCCTGCAACAGCAGGCCGAGGCCGAGGACTCGTCCTGTCGCGTCGCTCACCGGTGCACCAACAAGCACTTCATCCCGGCCGCCTACGCCCTATCGCGCGTGCTCAGCGAGCGCTACGGCGTCGACTTCGCCAACCCCAAGCCCGGCTTCTTCAGCGTCCAGTACCCGACCGAGTACGTGGTCCCGCTGTCTCCTACCGAGAACACGCGCATCACACTCGGCGAGTTCACCCTCGCTGACATGAAGCTCGAAACCGGCATCGTCCGTGACGACCACAATGTCGACCGCCTCATCGTGCAAGTCACCTGCAAGCAGCGCGACAAAGACGCTGCCCAGACCCTGTGCGAACTCGTCGATGCCTATGACGACATCTGGGCTGGCCAGTGCCTCATCTTCGAGGGCACCGGCACACCCCGCATCCCTACTCTCGCCAGCCCCAGCCTGACGCTCGACGACATCGCACTCAACCCGCACGAGTCCGCTGCCGTCAACATGTTCGTCAACCAGATCCGCAACTGGCGCATCCTCGACGAGCAGCACAACATCCCGTTCAAGCGGGGCGTGCTCATGTACGGGCCCTGGGGCACTGGCAAGACCCTTGCCTCTGCTGTCGCTATGCAAGCCGCCATCAAGGCGGGCATCACTGTCATCCACGAGCGCAACTGGTCTGAGCTTCAGGCCACAATGCACCTCGCTCGTACCATGCAGCCCTGCCTCGTCTTCTGCGAGGACATCGACCGCATGCAGGATCGCAGCCTCATCAACATGCTCGATGACGCATCGCTCAAAGACTGCGCCATCTCGCTCGTTGTCACTACCAACAACCCCGAGCGACTCGACCCCGCACTCACGCGAACGGGCCGCCTCGACATCTGCATCGGCTTCGAGCTTCCGCAGCCCGCAGCACGTCAGCGCATCCTCGCCATCAACGGTGTCGAGCCCTGGACGTCTGACATCGACAACGCCACCGATGGCTTCACTGGCTCCGACTTGGCCGAGGTCGCCAAGCGTGCCCGTATCAACGCCATCGCAGAGCAGCGCGATCTGACCGCCGACGACGTACTGGCTGCAGCCGTCTCCATGGTCAAGCCGCCCGAGTACGTGGCCCCCGATACTCTGCCTGACGCTCTCAAGCAGATCTTCAACGTCGTCTTCGGCGACACCGGGACCATGCTGGACACGATGGCAGACCGCGTCGCCTACCTCTACGAGCAGGCCTGACCTAGTACGCGCGCGGCTCGACATGGGTAGCCGCGCGCCGTCATGCGTACCAAGTCACTCCGCATGACGATCGGGTCGTACAGTACAGTTACGGGTACTGTACGACCCACCTTTTTTTTGGCACAGCGTAGCCATGGCTTGGCACCCCAACATCCACAACCGTCGCGTACACCGCACGTCCACATGTCGGCCCGTCTCCGTCTCTCTGCCCGCTCCGCATCACCGCATCCTCGACGACATTGCACGTCGCTCAAAGACAAGCCGCAGTCACATCGTTCGCCAGCTCATCGAATGCGTAGCACTCGGTGTCGTACCGCTCGAAGTTATCATGAGCGATCACTCGCAACACGGGCGGGCAATCACACGCGCTACGCCTGAGCCAAAACATCTCGACCCTCATCAGTCAGGCCGATCGATGTCGGACGATTTGGAAGCTTCCCGTCCGCCGTCAACTCCCTAACCTGCCAAAGCCAGTCGCGCGCCAACCACGCACGCAGCGTTTGCAGCGACACATGCTCATCGCGGATGGTCACGAGGTGCGGCGCGTAGCGTGGCCCCCACTCAACCATCAGTGTCTCCTCGTCATCCCACTTCCACCAGCCGCGGAACTTCTCCATCAGCTGCGGTGTTTGATTCTCACGGGTCCGGCGCATCCCAAATATCCAGCACGACGTCGCAATCAAACGTGCACGACACAACAGCAACTTGGCCAAGCCACGCGAAATGCCATGCGTCTTCGTCAGGCGTCAGCTTCTGCGCGCTCTTCGGCTTCTCGCCATCCTTGACCTCAAGCAGGTAGTTCTTACCACCGTGCCCAACAAGCAAGTCGGGGCAGCCACGCCCAACCGTGTGCAGCGGCTGGACTGTGGCGCCCCGTTTACGCAGGTACTCTACGATTTCCTTTTGGTTTCGATCAACCCTTGCGGCACGTCGCATCGTTCCAGAATGAGCTTGCGCTCCTCTTCTGTCAACTCGACCAACGGTCCAGGGTCCGGCAGGCCAGCAGCGATCGCCTTCACGCGGTCGATCGCATTGTTGCCCAGCACCTGACGATTGCGACGGAGTACATCCAACAGCTTCTTGGGCTGCGGCCAGTATTCGCTGCTACAGAACAACGTCTTGGCCGCAGCCTTCAACTCATGCGGGAAGAACTCGCCCAGCACTGCGTGGTACGCATCCCAGTGACCCGGCGTCATGCGGTCGGCGCCCGGCAGCACAGTCAGCGGCGCTCGGATCTGTGCAAGTTCCTGCTTTGTCGTCCTAATCACGGTCATCGAGCCACTCCTTCATGGTGTCAAGGGCGTGGCCGGTCTTGCGCTTCAGCGAGCCAGCCTTCTTCGGATGCACGCTGGCCCAGCCAGCACGCGCCGCAGTGCGGTACGCCTCCTCCCACTCAGCAAAGGAATACTCCTCGTTCAAGTTCATCAGCCACTGATTGGCCGACCACACGCCACGGCGCGCGTCCTTCCTCGCCTCCTTGTACAGCCGCATTGCATCTTGAAGCGACTGCGGAAGCACGACTCCCTGCTGCGCCAGCTGATGCACTGCGTCCATCATCTCGGCCTCTGCGTCCTTGCGCTTGACCTTCGGGCTGCCCTTCGAGCGATGCTTCTCCCACCGCGCCTTTGCAGCAGCACTGGCGGCTTCGGTCTTCTGCAGGGCCTGATCAAGCTCCAGCGACAGCCGATCGTTGCGCAGCATGCCGTCGTCGCCCGTCCTGAATGCACGACGCCACGGCCTTGTCGCCATCACACGCGCTACGCGCTCTTCGTCCCATCCCAGTATCAGCGGCACATCCTCAGGATCGACGAAGCCGTCCTCCCATTGCACGCAGAGCAGGCGCAGGTACGCACCCTGCTCCTCCAATGACATGCCAAGGATGGTCGGACTCCGCAGCCACTCCCCTGGGTAGAACGGGAAGTAAGGCAGGGACTTCATTGCGTCAGGTCGGCGACAGCGTAGTTGGGGTACAGCGTGTGCAGCAGCAAGGCAGCCGTGCGCGGAACCCGGCCCTTGCGGACCCAGTGCCTCACAGCAGAATCGGTAACGCCGCACGCAGCAGCGACTTGGGTGGTGCCGCCTGCCTCCTTGAGCAGGTCAGCCAGCACCGCGTTCTTGGTGTCAGTCATGCGCGCAACGTAGCCCGCCAGAAATCCTGACGCAACCCTTGACTGCGAGAAATCCGATGCCACAATGGCGGCATGACTACCCTCACCCTTGGACTCCACAAGGACGTCCCGTTCCGGCAGTACCAGCAGTGGCCTGCCGTCAGCAAGCACGATCTGGACCTCGTGGCGCGCTCACCCGCCCACTACCAAGCAGCCAAGCAGCACCCGCCGGAAACCACGGCGGCCATGCACTTCGGCACTGCAGCCCACGCATGGATCCTTGAGCCCCACAAGGCACCCGCTGAGGTTGCGGTCCGGCCCCGCTACGACCGCCGCACCAAGGCTGGCAAGGAAGCGTACGCCGAGTTCG
>Ga0213858_10001743_pt1 | contig 10409 bp, 8 predicted proteins | sample PICome_FD_160122 | JGI IMG/M metagenome (GOLD analysis project Ga0213858, IMG submission 160122) | Coastal seawater microbial communities near Pivers Island, North Carolina, United States - PICO245 | ecosystem: Environmental > Aquatic > Marine > Coastal | place: USA: North Carolina | collected... | reverse complement strand
GTGAACAGTATTGGAGAAAACATATCGAAAAACATCTGGAATGTAATTCAAAAAATCGAGCCTTATTAGAATCCAGAGGGCATAAGGTAGAAAAAATCTTTCTAAAAAAAATCGAATGTATTGACACGAATACTCCAGCGGAAGATAAAAAAGCGATGGATGCGGCGTTAGTTCGTAGTATACCAGACGAGGGAATGTTATGGCCAATACTGATACGAAAGAAAACAGATCACATGTGGCAGTGTGTTTCACACCGAATGGTAAAGAATGATGCCCCTTACGTTTGTTGGTATGGAAACAATCGATATCGTTATGCGGTGCGAAAGGAATACGATACGATTGATGCGATTCTCTGTGAGGGATCGAATGATGAAAGAAATGCTTTATGTAAGTTGATGGACATACCCGTTCGTGTTCATAATGAGATTGAAAATATCTGGTTAGAACGAGGAAGAAAAATCGTTGGTGCGACCACTCGGACTTGAACCGAGAAGCCTAACGGCGACAGATTTTAAGTCTGTTGTGTTTACCTATTTCACCATGGTCGCAACGTCAACGAATTGGCGATTCCCGCAGGATTCGAACCTGCAACCTTCTGTTTAGAAGACAGATGCTCTCTCCAGTTGAGCTAGGGAACCAATGACTACGATTAGTTAATATACAAAGGACCAGTCCATTGAATTGGATAGTTACCTGTTAGGACGTTCCCTCGTGGTTGATTTAATGCAGGTTTGTTATAACCCGCAGCCTTGAGTACGTCACCCTTTTTGAAATGTTTAAAATCTTCTTTGGCGATAAAACAAAACACACCAGTATCCTGTACAATCTTAATGTACTTCTTACCTTCTGATACTTTGGTCTTGTTATCCCAATTCTCGTATTGTTCTTTTGAATATCCTGACAGTTTGTTTACGTCACCGTCACGTGTAGACATTCTCAAATAATCTTGTTTGGCACCTGCCATCAAGTTCTTTATACCTTCTTCGATTGTCTTTGCAGATTGTTCAACTTTTATCATAATGTATTTCTCCTATTGGTTATCGTGTGTATAATGCAAATGATGTTGCATGGTTCATGTGGATGTACGATTGATCTCTTTTATAATCAGATGTACTCGGACCTCTGTATCTGTATCGAACGTTCATCGCATTTTTATGTTTCGTCACTTCTTTAAAGTAAGGAAGATACTTCATTGGTATATTCTTTGCAATGGCAACTTCATTACTCTTAAAAGGATGAATCATATATTTTGAGATGATTGGATTAACAACTCTCTCAAAAACTTTTCTACGTCTATCTTTCTGTGTCATTCTATTGTAAACTCTCAATGGTTCGTTCATTAGTAATCGAAAATATCAAGTTCGTTAAGTTCATCGTTTGAAACAATATCGGCATCGATACTGTGTTCTTCAATATCAAACTCTTTCAAAAGAGAATCTATATTATCGTCTTCATAATTAGATTTTTGTTTTTTATCGTATATCATGGTATCTATATTATCAGGATAGTCGATATTGTCAAGGACATAATTGGTCATAATTGTCGCACCTTTCACTTTGTTTTTCATCATTTTATATACTTAATATACCAGGTTTCTTCTATAGTGTCAATGGTTAATTTGGATTATTTTGGTAAAAAACCCGAATGTTCTCGTTATGTTCCGTGGGGTGCGACACTATGTCGCACCTTGTATAAATAACTATATGACTTGTAAAAATTGTGACCATAGCTGCCACTGTTCAAATGGAGGATCTTGTCAATCGTGCGATTGTAAAAATTGCGAACATAATTAATTATGGCTAGAGTAAAATTTTCAGCAGACAAACCCTCACATGAACATACTTTCAAACGTACGTCTATCGGAGGGGGTCGTGTGAAAACTAGCTCGATGAATAAGTCCAAACGTAGATCGTATAAAAAGTACAACAGCCAGGGTCGGTAATCTTCAGATATAACATATAAATAGTTGAATGGCAATCTATTCAACTGGAAGTTATGACGCATCACGTACGAACAATAGTTCTCGTAGTGCTCGTATCTATAAAGATTTAAATCTTATCTTCTCACCACATCCAAATACAAAAGATGTGACAAAGAAGACTGACATTGAAGCTGTCAAACAAAGTGTAAAGAATCTCATTCTTACAAAACACTACGAAAGACCTTTTCATCCAGAGATTGGTTCAAACGTGACTGATATATTATTTGAACCAATGACACCATTGACTGCCAACTTATTAACGAAACAGATTTCTGAGGTCATCAATAACTTTGAACCTCGTGCAAGATTGATAAGTGTAAATGCAAATCCACAATTGGATAGAAATGAATATGAAGTTACGATTCAATTCTATGTAATTAATATACCAGGTGAACTTGTTACACTGACAACGTTCTTAGAAAGATTAAGATAATGGCAGAGAGACTAAACATTACGGAACTAGATTTTGATAACATCAAACAAAATCTAAAAACATATTTAAGTAAACAAAAAGAATTTACAGACTACGACTTCGAAGGTTCAGGTATGGCTGTATTGTTAGACTTGTTATCTTACAATACACACTACAATGCTTTGTATTCGAACATGTTGGCAAACGAAATGTTTTTAGATTCTGCTGACTTACGTAACTCTGTCGTATCACATGCAAAACAAATTGGTTACACTGCAAGATCAGCTAGAGCACCAAAGGCTACATTGAACGTTACAGTTAATGATGCTACAACAGCAACTGTTACAATGGCAAAAGGTACAGCGTTCACTACAACAATCGATGGTGTATCTTATCAGTATGTAACAAACAAAGCTGTATCGATTACACCAACAGATGGTGTGTATACTTTTTCTAACGTAGATGTATACGAAGGTACTTTGGTGACAAACAAATATACTGTCGATACTTCAGATGCCAATCAAAGATTTCTAATTAAAAATATTAATGCAGATACATCGACATTAAAAGTTACAGTACAAACATCAGCAAGTGATAGTACAACAGAAACTTATACATTGTCTACAGACTTTACAAGTGCAACTGATGATTCTAAAATATTCTTTTTAGATGCTGTAGAAGATCAGCAATATGAGATTACATTTGGTGATGGAGTAATTGGTAAAGCATTAAGCAATGGTAACGTTGTAAACATAGAATACATTGTAACCAATGGTGATACAAGTAACAATGCTACAACATTTGCAAGTGCAAGTTCGATTGATGGTTTCTCAAACATTACTGTAACTGTAGTCAGCAATAGTTTTGGTGGCGCACCGGCTGAAGAAAACTCATCAATTAAATTCAATGCACCAAAAAGATATTCATCACAGAATAGAGCTGTGACAGTAGACGATTTCAAATCAATCGTTAGATCAATCTATCCTAATATACAATCAATTCGAGTATGGGGTGGAGAAGAAAACGATCCACCTGTGTATGGTAGAACATACATCTCAATCAAAGCAATCAGTGGAAGCAATATTACACAAGCTGTAAAAGATGATATTACAACTGAACTTAAAAAGTATATGGTTGCGTCTGTAACACCTGTGATCTCTGATCCAGAAACAATTTTCTTAGTTGTAGAAACAGATGTTAAGTATGATGCTAAAGTAACAAGTAAATCGACAGATGATATTAAACAACTTGTTCTAGCTACATTAACAAACTACAACGACAACACACTTAAAAAGTTTGATGGTATACTTAGACATTCTAACTTAGTGAAAACAATCGATGATACTGATTCATCTATTTTAAGTAACTCAACAAAATATAAAATGTACCAAGAAGTAACTCCTGTTACTACAAAAATAGAAACGTACACAATTAAATTTAATAATGCATTGTATCATCCACACAGTGGTCACATGCCAATCGTATCTACGACTGGTTTTAAAATCAATGGCGATACAACTAACGAATACTTTTTAGATGATGATGGTAGTGGTAATATTAGATTGTATTACGTTAAAGATTCAATTAAAACTTTTGCAAATACAACACAAGGTACAATTGATTATACAACTGGTGAAATTAAAATTAACGATTTATACATAACCTCTGTATCAAACATTAATGGTGCAGCTTCAACTGTCTTTAGATTAACAGTACAACCAGATTCAAAAGATATTAAATCTGTACGTAATCAAGTATTAGAATTTAATTTAAATGATGCGATTGTAAATGTATCTGTAGACAATTTTGCTGAAACATCAGGTGTAGGATACACAACAACATCATCAAGTTATTAATGACCAATGGCAACTAATGACAAAAAAATATCGAACCTCGTTACTCGACAGTTGCCTGAATTTGTTCAGTCACAAAGTCCAGCCCTTTTAGAGTTTGTAAAAAAGTATTACACTTTAATGGAAAGTGCTCAGATCAATCTGAGCAATGTAGGTGAGATTAATCAAATCAGATTAGAAACTGCTGATGTTTCATTTGTACAGTTAGATGGTACAGATGAGTTTGGTAGTGATGCTACAGATTATATTGTAGATGAACAATCAGCAAGAGGTGAGTTTACAAATGGTGAAACTATCACTGGTGCAACGTCTGGTCAAACTGCAACTATTCTAATTGAAGATGCTGACAACAATAAACTTTACGTAACAGCCAACACAAAATTTATTACTGGTGAAACTATCACTGGTAGCACATCAGGCGCAACTGCAACCATACAAAGATACAGAGCAAATCCTGTAGAGAACATTACACAACTATTAGAATATACAGATGTCAATCAAACGTTAGATGACTTCTTTGTAGAATTTAAAAAAACTTTTCTTAATACTATACCAGATAAGTTAGCAGATGGTCTAAACAAAAGACAGATCGCAACACGTATTGGTGAACTGTATGCTAGAAAAGGAACTGTTGATGGACATAAAGCATTCTTTAGATTATTGTTCGATGAAGAAGCTGAGGTATATTTACCAACTAGAGATTTGTTACGTATATCTGATGGTGATTGGGGTACAAAGAAATTACTTAAAGTTGTATTAAGAACACCAACAACTGCTGATACAGCTAACTTACTTAATCAAACAATTACACAAACAGATAAGGTTGGAAATGATTTTGTTGATACTGCAACTGCAATTGTAAATGGTGTTAACAAAGAAAGAATTAATGGTACTGAGGTAACAACACTATTCGTAGAAGAAGATAGTATTACTGGCGACTTTAGATTTTATGATGAAGAAGAAGAACTACTTTTAGAAACTGGTGACTTCATATTACTAGAAGATGGTAATAAGATAAACCAAGAAACAAACTTACCGCAAGAGACCGAAGTATTCATTACTGGTGTTGACAATACTAATCCTGAAGTATTAATACAATGTGTTGTACATCCAAGTATTGATCAAGTAACTGTAACAGATCGTGGTGCTTATTATTCTGCAAACGATAGTATTACATTTACAGCTGAAGGTGCAGGTAAACGTGGTACATTGCAAATTGAAGAAGTATCTAAGTCTGGTATTGCTGAAGTTAAAGTAGATGCTGGTGGTAGTGGATATGCTATTGGTGATGCAATTGTTCCAGACAACACAGGCACAGAGGGTACAGGTTTCGCAGCTGAAGTCAGAGTGGTTAATGGTGGATTTACAATTGAGACTGAAGATAGAACGGGATTCCAATTGATAGATGAAGATGGTGGTATCCTAATTATGGAACCTGCAACCAATAGTAATCTAAATGACATAACAGATATTAAAGTTACAAATCAAGGTGGTGGTTATGCTTCACTGCCTACGTTATCAATTACATCTAGTGGTACTGGTGCTGATATATATCCGAGTGATACAAGAATAGGTCAGATACTAGAAACAAAAGTTTTAGATCATGGTTTCAATTATCAGATCATACCTACTGTTAACGTTCCAACAAATATGCAAATAGAAGATGCGTCTGATTCATTTACTGTTGGTGAAACAGTTACAATGAATACCAGAAATGGAATTACAGATGAACCATTTGAAGTTTTTGATTTTGGTACAGTTTCATTAGAAGAATTTAAACCTGCACAATATAGATTAGAAGATGCAACACCTGGTGGACCTGGTGGAATACAAATGGAAGTTGATACACAAGATTTCCAAAACGAAGTTGAATTGTCTGTCTTAGATGATAGACCAGGACAAGATACTGTAAAAGATGATCACATTAACTTTATGGTTAGAGAGAATCCTGAGAACCAAAGAATTATTTTAGACGATGTAAAACTAGTGGACCAAGATTCTATAATTGTATTAGAAGATGGTAACAAACTTTTAATTGAAGACCAAAACACTATAACTGCTAAAGTTGTAAGTTATGATGGTAATATAAACTTATTAAAATTAACAGACGTAACTGGTGGTGAGTTTGTCAAAGGCGAAACGATTACTGGTAGTACATCTGGTGCAACTGCAAAAATTGTTACAGATAATACAGCTCAGATATCAACTACTATTGGTGGTATCGTTACAACAAGTGGTGAGTACTCAGGTGTTAAAGGACAAGTATCAGAATCAACTAAGAAAATACAAGACAGTGATTACTGGCAAGATTACTCTTATGTAATTAAAGTTGGTGAATCATTAAAAGTTTGGAGAGATGATTTCAAACGAACTATGCACCCAGCAGGTTTTAACTTCTTTGGTGAAGTATCTATTGCTACACAAGTTAGTGCTAAAATGAAAACAGGATTTACATTATCTAGTGGTGCTGTTGAGGCAGACGAAGTTGTCGAATTATTCTCACTTATCTTCTCTGAGAAAATTGGTAGAAGACTTGGTACAGATACAGACGGTACAAGTCTCAACTCTAATCCTACATTAGGTATTGAGGGTAGTGCATCATTTGACGCAAACACAAGAGACGTTACATTAACAAGTGAATACACACTTAAAACAGAGCAAAACAAAACACAAACTGTACAAGGGGTTAATGTTAGACAAGGGTTTATCTATGCAGGACCTAGATACAAAACAATTAATAGATTTGCATCTACGGCCTTTCAGAGCACATCGCCACTTAGTGGTATTACAATCGCAACACTAAACAACATTAAGATAAGGGGTACGGGTAAAACGCCACCAAACGAACAAACACCAACTTTTGCAACGTTTAATTCAGGACTAAGAACAAACTTTGCAATACCAACAGATACTAGAAGAATTATATTTGGATCAAACTCATTTGACGAAGATGCAACTAAATTTGATAGTACTAATGAAACGTTTGATGCGGGTTAACGTATAAATATTAAGGATTATGGCAAAACAAGCAATCGACATAGGAACTACTGCTAATGACGGAACGGGTACTACGTTACGTGATGGTGGTGATTTAATCAACGATAACTTTAACGAAATCTACAGTAAGTTAGGTGGTGGTTCAAGTTTATATGCTTTAACTTTTCCAAATGCGACTGATACTGTCGTTGGAAGAGCAACTACTGATACGTTAACAAACAAAACGATTAATGGTTCAAACAACACTATCTCAAATATTGCAAATAGTTCACTAGCAAATTCAACTCTTACATTTGCAGCTGACAGTGGTTCTGACAGTGCAGCTTTGGGTGAGACAGTTACGATTGCGGGTGGTACAGGTTTAACAACAGCTGGCACGTCAAATACTGTTACAGTAAATATTGATTCCACAGTAGCAACGCTGACAGGTTCACAAGAATTAACAAATAAAACTATTACATCTGGTGTTTTCAATACAGGAGTTTCTGGTACTGCAATTAAAGACGAAGATAACATGGCGTCTGATAGTGCAACTCATTTAGCAACTCAACAATCAATCAAAGCATATGTTGATTCACAAACTACATCAACATCAATTACGTTTGCGGGTGATAGTGGTTCACATGCAATTGTTAATGGAGAAACAGTAACAATCGCAGGTACATCAAACGAGGTTGAAACATCACAATCGAACAATACACTAACAATTGGTTTACCAGACGATGTAACAATTGGACAAGATTTAACAGTTACTAGAAATGCTACAATCACAGGTAACTTAACAGTTAACGGAACTACAACTACAGTAGCAACAACGAATACAACAGTTTCAGATAACTTATTAGAATTAAATAGTGGTGCAAGTTCTAATGCCAATGATGCAGGTATCTTAATCGAAAGAGGTTCGACTGGTGATAATGCAATCATTATGTGGGATGAAAGTGCCGACAAATTTACAGTTGGTACTACAACAGGCACAGCAGATTCAACAGGTAACATATCAGTTACAACAGGCACACTAGTTGCAAACGTTGAGGGTGCTGTTACAGGTAATGCTGATACGGCAACTGCATTAGCAACAGGTCGTACAATAGGTATGACAGGTGACGTAGTATGGACATCAGCAAGTTTTGATGGATCAGGTGATGTTACAGGTACTGCAACTATTCAAGCAGGTGTTGTATCATCTAACGAATTAGCCAGTGCGTCTACTTTATTAATTAAAGATTCGTCTGGATCAACGCTTAAGACCGTAATAGGAGCCGGAGTATAAGTCGTATAAATATAAGAAAGAGATATAAATTATGCCAGCAATTATAACAAACAAATTCAGAGTACACAACGCCGAACAGTTCAAAGAAAGTTTTGGTGAAGCTGCTGATACTTATTACTTAGGTATTGGTAGACCACAAGCATTCGCTGACAATCAGGCGTTTAATGATGGTACAGATACAAACCCACCAACACCAAATGATGACATTGGATCAGAGTTCTACAACTATGATGATATGTTATCTGCTAAGAAGATTGCAAGTACAGACGTTACTATTGCAATTCCTAGAAGAAACTGGACAACAGGTACAGTATACGATTACTACAGACACGACTACGGAAACATCAACACAGCTGGCACTGCGATAACTTCCGATAGTGGTGCATCTAATTTATTCGATGCTACTTTCTATGTAATGAATAGTACTTTTGATGTATACAAATGTATTGACAACAATGGTGGTGCGGCTTCAACAACTGAACCAACTGGTAATAAATCAACTAGTGTATTCAGTACAGCAGATAGTTACAAATGGAAATACATGTATTCACTAACTGCTGATGAACAAACAAATTTCTTATCTACAGATTTCATGCACGTATCAACTGAGAGTACAGACTACTCTACTACAGCTGGTGCAATTGAACATGTAAAAATTACAGCTGCAGGTACAGGTGGTACTGACAGTACATACACAAACGTTGCAATTAGAGGTGACGGATCAAGTGGTACTGCTACAGTCACAGTATCAGGTGGTGCCGTAACTGCTGTAACAATAACAGCTGCAGGATCAGGTTACACATTTGCAAGTATTCTTGCTAGTGATATTGGTAACGTATCTGGCGCTGACATCGACTTTATTATTTCACCAGAAGGTGGACATGCTACAGACGTTGTAAAAGAACTTGGTGGATTTTATGTAATGTTAAATGTTAACTTAACACAAGCTGAAGGTTCTGGTGACTTTAATACTACAAACGATTTTAGAAGAATTTTATTAATGAGAAATCCAACTGATAGTACAACAAGTGCTACAGCAACAGCATCTACTTTAGATGCTACTAAGTCAATTACTTTCACTGGCACGCCAGGTAGTTTCCAAGCTGATGAAAAGATTACTCAATCATCATCTGGTGCTGTAGGTTATGTAATTGATTATAACTCAACAACAAAAGTTTTAAGATATATTCAACCACAGTTTGCTAATCAAGGTATTGATTCAAATGAAAACTTAACATCATTCACAGGTAGTGATACTGTAACTGGCGCCACTTCAGGTGCAACAGGCACACCAACTTCACATGACACAACTCCTGAGTTAGTGGCAGACAGTGGTGATATACTTTACGTAGAGAACAGAAAACCAATTTCAAGAGCAGCAGACCAAACTGAGAATATAAAATTAATCGTGGAGTTCTAGTAAATCATGGCAACCAACTTTAACGTCACTCCATACTATGACGACTTCGATGCCACTAAAAATTTTCATCGAGTTTTATTTCGTCCTGGTTATGCTGTTCAAGCAAGAGAGTTAACACAACTTCAAACTATCTTACAGAACCAAGTTACTCAATTTGGTAATCATGTATTTAAAGATGGTTCACAAGTTATCCCTGGTGAGGTCACATATACGTCTTATTATGAATACGTAAAACTTTCTGCTTTCTCAACTACAAATGTTTCAGACTTAGTTGGTCAAACACTTACAGGTGCAACAAATGGCGTTCAGGCTGAAGTAGTAAACTCAACTGCAGCCACAGAAACAGCAGCTGCAACAATCTATGTTGTTTATAAAAAAACAGGTTCAGACAATACTAAAAGAAGATTTGCTGATGGTGAATCTCTAACAGGTTCAGGTTCTATTACTGCAACTGTTGGAGTTTCAGGCACAGC
>Ga0213858_10001741_pt1 | contig 10412 bp, 13 predicted proteins | sample PICome_FD_160122 | JGI IMG/M metagenome (GOLD analysis project Ga0213858, IMG submission 160122) | Coastal seawater microbial communities near Pivers Island, North Carolina, United States - PICO245 | ecosystem: Environmental > Aquatic > Marine > Coastal | place: USA: North Carolina | collected... | reverse complement strand
ATCCGCCAGAGAAAAACCGGCGACCATGAAGCCATCATTGGGATTCTGCTGCTGGTAGAAGCGCAGCACAGGTCGATCAAACATCACACCGCGCACCTTGCCCTGCTTGAGCAGGCTGATCGCCGCGTCCAGGTTGGCTGCCGCCGTGGGCCTGGCCCCGTAGATCCGTGCCCACACCGCACTGGTGGTGCCCTCCACCACCGCAATCGTTTCCCCGGCCAGCGCTTCCGGACGCTGGATCGTGCCAGGTGCCCAGCGGGAGAAGGACACCGTGAAGGCCGAAGCCAGACCAGCGGTCACAGACGATAGGGCCACCAGCGACAGCACCATCCAGACCCCGGCAATCGTGCGGCCGGTGCGCGACAGGGGTGCCCGATCGCCGTATCCCACCGTTGTGAGGGTCACCAGTGCGAACCACATCCCGTTGCCGACACCGTGGAAGTAGTGCCGCGGGAACTGTTCATAATTGCGCCGCCGTTCCGCCAACCAGATCAGGTTGCCGACGATAAACAGCAACAGCATCAGCACCCCCAGCGATGACAGAGCGGCCCAACCGAAAAAGGGAGCGAGGCGGGAGAGCAGTCCTGGCGGCCTGATCGGCACCAGAAGACCGAGCTGACCATGGAAATAGGGCTGACTGAAATCGATCGCCTTCTGGGCCAGTCGATCCGGTGTGATGCTCAGCGGTCCGATTGCCAGGTCAACCTGACGCTCGGCCACCGCCTTGAGATTGGCCTCGGCATTGGCTTGACGCACCAATACGAACGGTTGATCGAGTCGATCGGCAACCTCGCGCCACACCTCCACACTGATCCCGGAGAAGGCCTCATCGCGTTCAAACACAAACGGAGGACTGCCGCTGACGCCCACCCGGATCGTGGCGGGCAGCCCGGCCTCGACGGCAAGGCCTCGACTTCCGATGGCCAGGCCGGAGAGGGCCAGCAGGGAACAGAGCAGGGACAGCCGTTGACGCAACGTGCTCCCTCCGTAGAACTGGGCCATGGCTATCACAGGGGATCAGCCCTGATCGAGCCGGCGCACAATCCAGGCCATGGCTGCCAGGGAACCGGCAAGAGCAATCAGAAGGGCGATGGTCATGGCAGAGCGCTCAGTGTGCGAGGGGAGCACTCAGGTTTGCATTGCCATCAGCAAGCAACCAGTCGGCCACTTCCATGCGCAGAGCGAAGGCGCATTCGTGCTGCCCCAGTTGCTCGAGCCAGAACAGGCGCTGCTCGAGATAACGGACGGTCTCGCGTTCCGGGTGGTGCGAACAGTCGGATGACGTCACAATGCAGCCGCGCAGACTCGCTCAGCCTGCAGCAGCGGATTTCCCTTCGTATGCCATTGAGATCACACCGGCTCGGACCAACCGCATGAAGGCCAACGCCATGGCGAGAGGAGGGGTCCTTTGGCGCTGGGGAGCGGAAGAGCTCGTGATGCTGCCGCAACGAGCCCTCTGGCGTCCTGCAAGCCGCCAGTTGCTGGTGGCCGATCTCCATCTCGGCAAGGCGGAACTGTTTCAAGCCCATGGCATTCCCCTGCCCAGCGACGGTGACCAAGCCACCTTTGATCGCCTGATCGACCTCTGCGATCGCCTCGATCCTGACGAGGTGATCGTGCTCGGCGATCTGATCCATGGCCGCATGGGGCTCACCCCATCCCTGCATCGGCGCCTACGCAGCCTTCCCGAGGCCTGCGGCTGCGCGATCAGCCTGATCGGTGGCAACCACGACCGGGGTAGTGACCTGGAGGGTCTTCCGCATCAACCCAGTCAGCGACTCGGTGCCCTCTGGTTGAGCCATGAACCGGAGCCGCAGCCGTCGTCGCCGCTGCTCAACATCTGCGGCCACGTGCATCCCGTGGCACGCCTCAGGCAAGGCTGCGATGGCCTGCGTCTGCCCTGCTTTGCCTTCCATCCCTCCGAGCAGCAATTGCTGATTCCAGCCTTCGGGGAGTTGACGGGAGGGCATGAGTGCGGCCAGCGTTATCGCAAATGGCTGGTGGCTGACAATGCCATCGTTCCTTGGCTCGATCCGCTCTCCCACTCTCCAAGCAGAAGGCTGGCCCGGTGAAACGCGGATCTTCCCCTTCCGGTACCGCTGAACGCCAGCCCAAACGACGGCGTCCCAAGGCGCCACGGCGACGCCGCAAGCGGGGATTGCGCAAACGCTGGCTGGTCATCGGCTTGCCCCTGCTCACCTTTGCCGGGCTCCTGGCTCTAGCGCCGCCCACACCTGAAGCCCCCAGCAAGAAACGATCCACTACCAGCGAAGCCTCCCTCCAGGGGGGAGCCGAGGCCGGCACGTTCCGTTACCTGCCTGATGACGAAGTCTATGCCCTCGATTTCGACCCACGCAAAGTGCGGGTGGGCCTCCTTGAGGGTTGGGACCGCGAACAGGATGCCTTCCAAGACACAGCGGCCCTGGCTTACGTGTCAGGTCCGATGTACGAACGGCATGTGGACAGCGGCGGCCAGGAGATCACCGTGCCCTTGGGCGATCTCAAGCTGGGGCAGCGGATCTGGAAGGGTCGCAACCGCACCGCTGCCCTGCAAAGGGCCTATTTGGGCATCGCCCATGACGGCAGTGTCGACTTCGGCTACGGCGCTCTGACCCCGGAGCGGGAACAGCGCTACGACACCTTCATCGGCGGATTGCACAGCATCTACAACGATCTGGAGGAGGCGCCCGAAAGCTACAGGGGGGCCTACAGCATCAGCATGGGCCAGCGCATTCGCTATTACCTGCCAAGAATCCGGATGATCTACGGCCTCAGGCGGGACGGCCGCCTCGAGATGCTCATGAGCAAAGACGGGCTCACACTCGAGCAGACCAAGGATCTGGCCCGCCGTCGCGGACTGGTCGCCGCCTATCTGCCCGACCATGCCTCAAAGAGCCGCCTGATCATTCCTGGGGTGAAGGGCTTCACCGAGGAAGACGCCAACTGGATCAGCGGCGGCGCCACCAGTTTTGTGCATGTGCCCTATCTACTGCGGCTGAGTGAGCGGCGTTACGCCCTGGAAGGCAATCTGATGGCCAACCTCAGCAGCCGCGTCGGAATCGGTGCCCACTGCGATGGACCGATCCGGTGCAGCCAGTGGCTCGGCGGCCGGTTGATCGACCGAGCCCTCGCCGGCCTGAACCGCGTCATGGAGCAAGGCGTGGAACCGATCGCTCGGATGATCTGGCCACCGCGCCAACCCTCTCCCGATCCAACGACACCCTCAGGCACCGCGCCTGCCACCGCTTTGCGCGAGCGCTCACCCCTGCCGGAACCGCCGATCACCGCTGATCCCCTGGTGCTGCAAGACCCGGAACCGCTCCGCACTCCCTCCCAGTTGGATGACCCTGTGCTGCCGGAAGCCGATGCCCAGGCAGCCCCTCGGCCGAGTCTTCCCCCCGACCTGCCACCGCCGCTGGTGGTGCAGGAGCAAGAACCTGTGGAAGCTACAGCTGCAGCCCCCAGCCCATCGCCGACGACCCCACGTCGCGAGCCGATGATCGGTGCACCGCCACCGCCAGTTCTGCCGCCCCCCCCGCCTTAACGCCGGAACACGCCGTTGCAGTCGCCCTGGGGAGGCTGACTGAAACAGACAGTCTCGGGAGACCAGTAGCCGATCGCTTGAAAGCGCAAGCCCTGCCGCCTGGCCTCTGTGTTCACCGAGTCCACACCCCTGGCCGTGACCACCACGTGGCCAGGTTGCTCCACCTGATCAAGGAACTTCTGTTCCTTCATTTCCTGGGCTGCAACCACAGGGGGGTGCAGCAACAGGGTGCCAAGCAGGGGCAGAGCGGCTTTCAGAGCAGACAGAGACATAACGACAAACATTGACGCGTCAGCAGTGATCAGTTGGCTTTCACCACCACGGGCGTGCCGACATCCACCATGTTGAACACCTTCTCCACATCGGAGTTGAGCATGCGAATGCATCCGAGGCTCACGGCCGCACGCAGCTTGACCCAGTTGGGCCAGGCTTTGCCGTGAATGGATGCTCACGGCAGTGCAGGGAAGACATCATCCTGCCAATGGAGATGGGGCAGATGATGTGCTCAGCGCTCAGGGGGCTGACAACTTCGCTGACCTCAAAACGGGCGACCTGGTCGACTTTCGTCTGATCCAACCGATGGCGCTCAGCGTGCGCAAGCTGCCAGCGTCGAGTCTCACCAAGGCGCCGGTTGTCGCCGCTCCAACCTTGGTGCGAACGGTGCGCCCCTCCGGGGCGCTCAAAGCTGAGCTGCTCGAGTCCTTCGAATTCGCCCATCTCAATGGCACCCTCACCCTGTCGGCAGGCCTCGATATCAGCCGCACGGGCCTTCGCACGGGGGATCGAGTGGGCGTCGATGTCCTGGAGGGCCTGGTGGTGGACCTGCTGCCAGCCTCAGCGACGCAGCTGACGGTCACCAGGGCAACCGTGATCCTGGCCAGTGCGTTTGGGCCGGTGCCCAAGGGCACCAGGGTGACGATGGCCACCGGAACGGCCGAAGTGGTGCGGATCGCCAGAAAGGATCACACGATCAGCCTGCGCGGACCTGATGGCCAGGTGCATAATCTCGACGGGTGCCGAGCCCTGGAGCAGGAGGCCCTGACATCGCTTCCAGTGGGGGATCTGGTGAATTTCCGCCTGATCCAACCACTTGCCTGCGCGATTCAACGACAAGCCACCGGCAGGAGCTGAGATCAGGCGTCCGCACCGGAGGCCAGCGCCCTCACCACATCACCGCGGGTGATGACACCGATGGGTTTCTGCTGATCATCAACCACGATCAAACGCTGAGTGCTGCGTTCATGCAACAGGGACGCAGCCCGTGGCAGGGGCAAGGAGGCCGCGCAGGTGTGGCTGCCGCGGTGCATCAGGTCGTTCACCGCCGTGCCCAGCACCTGATGGACCTGCCGATCCCAGTGCAGGGGATTGCGGAGGTAGATCACGCTGTCAAGCAGCAGCACGTAAGGACCCACATCCACGCCGCTTTCGCGCACCATCAGATCCTGTTCCGTGATCTCCCCAACCAAGACCCCCGAGGCATCCACCACCGGCAGGCCGCTGATGTGGTGATCGCTCATCATCGCCACGGCCTCCTGCAGAGGGGTCTCCGGCGTGACCGTCAGCACCGGCGTGGTCATCACCTCACGAACCGACTGCTGGAGCACCATGGAGCACATGCGAGTGCAGGCATTCTGAGCCTTGAACAATCCATGGCGCATCTGGGCTGACCGCGTCACGGTGATGCGGGCGATCGCGGGCCTGCCCTTGATTCTCTGCCTGGTGACCGGCCAGGACGCCATCGCCTGGCTCCTGCTCTTGCTTGGTGGTGCGAGCGACGCCCTCGACGGCTGGCTGGCCCGACGGGCCGGCGCCGGCAGCAGCTGGGGCGCACGCCTGGATCCCCTGGCCGACAAGCTGCTGATCCTGGCCCCTCTGCTCGCGCTCACGGTCCGGCAGACCTTGCCCGCCTGGGCGGTGTGGCTGCTGCTGGCAAGGGAATTGCTGATCTCCGGCTGGCGACGGGACGCTCAGGATGGAGCCCCCGCCTCAAACGGGGGAAAAGCGAAGACGCTTCTGCAGTTCCTCAGTCTGCTGCTGTTGCTCTGGCCTGGCTCCTGGGGGCCCACCGACCTGGTGGATGGGCTGCAACGCCTGGGCTGGTGGCTGTTCTGGCCCTCCCTTGCCCTGGCGCTGCACTCAGCCCGGCTGTATCTCAGGCCGCCCCGATCAGGGTCTGATCAGCGCTGAGGTCCGGCGCCGGACCCGGATCGCGATGGAAGTCGCGGACATAACTGTCGTGGAAGGCGGACGCCGCATCGAAGCGGGGGCTCCAGGCCAGTTCACGTTCCACCCGGGTGATGTCGGTGAGGAAATGGCTGAGGCGCAGCGGGAAGGCCTTGCGCGCCTTGGGATCGAGGCCACTCGGATCAAAGAAGCGCACGTCGACACTCTGCGGCTCTTTACCGGCCGCGAGAGCCGCTGCCGCCACCAACCCATTGAAGGTGATGCCACGACGGGAGGAACAGTTGTAGATCCGATTGGTGGCGGCATCGACCGCCAGCGATCGCACCATCGCCTCGGCCAGATCCTCCACATGGCCCACCTGGGTGATCGTGGTGCCATCGCCAGGAACCGGCACCGGCAGGCCATGGTGGATGCGCGCGAAGAACCAGCGCTCGATCGGGTTGTAATTGCCAGGCCCCAAGATGTAAGTGGGGCGGAAGCTGGTGAAAGGAATGCCCTCCGCCTGCAGCCAGGCCTCGGTGTGGGCCTTGCCGGCATGGCGACTGGCCGGATCCAGAGCGCTGTCTTCATCGAGAGGCCACTGCTCCGAAGCGGCGTACACGCCGGCTGAGCTCACATAAAGAAAGCGATGGCCGGGGCTTCCAGTCTGTTCCAGCACGAGGCGGCTGTCGTCCAGCGTGCGACCGGAACTGTCGATGATCACCTCAAAACGCCGGCCCTGAAGTTGCTGCAGATCAGCAGACTTGGTGCGATCACCACAGCAATGCTCCACACCATCCGGCACCCCCTGACGCCCGCGGGTGAACAGGGTGAGGGCATGGCCCTGCGCCAGCAGAGCTGCCACCAGGGGCCTGCCGACGAAGCGGGTTCCCCCCATCACGAGGATGTTCACGACTCATGCAGCGGTTGAGGCGCCATTGAAGCGCGTGCGGTGTTGCTGCTGAAAGCCAGCAACACCGGCGAGAGTGTTCATCGACCTGGCCAGCAGCCTGAAGGCCAACGCCCAATGGCAGCAGCAGATCCTGCTCTGCCAGGAGGAACAGGAGCACAGCACGCTCGTGCGCCACGACAGAAAGGTGTTGCAGGAACACCTGGCCTTTCACCACCAGACCCTGTTGCAATTGCGCAGAGGCCGGCCCCTTGATTGAGCGGATCGTCGCCCCTGACCGATGAAAGCCGAGGATGGACGGCTGCAGAGTGCTGGCTGTCATGGAGATCATTCCCGCCATCGACCTCCTGGGTGGGGCCTGTGTGCGCCTGCACCAGGGGGATTACAACCAGGTGACTCGGTTCAGCGATGATCCGGTCGCACAGGCGATGAGCTGGCAGAACCAGGGAGCCCGCCGTCTCCATCTGGTGGACCTGGATGGCGCCAAAAGCGGCGAGCCCGTGAACGACAGCGCCGTGCGCGCGATCACGGCCGCTCTCTCCATCCCCGTGCAACTCGGTGGTGGCGTCCGCACCATTGAACGCGCCGAAGCGTTGCTGGCCTGCGGCCTTGATCGGGTGATTCTGGGCACCGCAGCGCTGGAGAACCCCGAGCTCGTGAAGACGTTGGCCTCGGGCCATCCCGGCCGGATCGTGGTGGGCATCGATGCGCGCGATGGAAAGGTGGCGACGCGCGGCTGGTTGGAGACCAGCAACACGGAGGCCACGGGGCTGGCTGCAGCGCTGAGCAGCACCGGCATCGCCGCAATCATCAGCACCGACATCGCCACCGACGGCACCCTGCAGGGCCCGAATCTGGCGGCGCTCCGGTCCATGGCCGCAGCGAGTGCGGTGCCGGTGATCGCCTCCGGCGGCGTGGGCTGCATGGCCGATCTGCTGGCCCTGCTGGCCCTCGAACCCATGGGCATCTGCGGTGTGGTCGTGGGTCGGGCGCTCTATGACGGTCGCATCGACCTGGCAGAGGCAATCAAAGCCCTGGCCACGGAGCGGTTGCAGGACCCGCCGACAGGAACGGTGCGCAGCTGTTGATCGGCGGAAAGCATGCGCTTGCCTTGCACTTTAAGGTGAAGTCATTCCTGATTCGCCTGTGAGCGGAGCGTCTGCCTCCATCGACCCGCAAGGGAAGCGCGCCATCGAAGGCGGCGTGCAGATCGCCTTTGAGCGTTGCCGGGAACTTGGGATGCGTCTGAGTCGGCAACGACGCATGGTGCTCGATCTGCTCTGGAGTGAGGCCAGCCATCTCAGCGCCCGAGACATTTTTGAAAAGCTCAATGCCCGCGGACGCCACATCGGCCACACATCCGTGTACCAAAACCTCGAAGCGCTGCAGAGCGCCGGTGTGATCGAGTGTCTCGATCGGGCTAACGGCCGTCTCTACGGCTACCGCAGCGATCCCCACAGCCATCTGACCTGTCTGGATTCCGGCCAGATCGAGGATCTGGACATCGAACTTCCCGAAGACCTACTGCGTTCGATTGAAGAGCGCACTGGCTATCGGATCGAGTCGTACACCCTGCAATTGAACGGCCGTCCTGTGGCTGAACCCGACTGATCCACCAGTGCACTCTGGAGCGGAAGCGCCGCCCTCGTTACGTTGTCGGCAACCATGAGCCCCCGGGGATGCCGTTGTGAGCAGCGCGAACACCGAACTCCTCCTGCTCGCCCCTGAACTGCTCGGCGAATCCCTGGCCCTCCAGCTCAGCCAGCGCTTCTCCGATCTTGAGATCAGGCTCAAGGCCGAGGCTCTCAGTGGATGTCCCTGCCTGGTGATCTGGTCGATCGAGCCAGGCGACACCCTCGCCACCATCCGCAGGGAGCTTCGCCATCTGCAGGAGCGTTGGCAGCCCGCAGCTCTGCTGCTGCTGCTTCCGGCCCATCTGCAGCTGAGCTCAAATGATCTGTTGACCCTGGATTGCCCTGGTCTGTTGCAGGACCCGGATGTGCAGACCCTGGCGGAGGCCATCACCACACTTCGCGGAGGGGGACGGGTGGTGCGGCTTCGGCAAGAGTGCGCAGCGGCTGAAGCCTCGACGCCCACCTCGACCATGGGGCTGGGTCAATGGCTGCTGGTGAGCGGGCTGCAACAGATCAGCCAGGATCTTCAGGTGATCGAAGCGCTGCTGACTCCCCCGCCAGAGCACCTGCTGCTGCGCCTGTTGCTGGAGGGCCGTCAGCGGGAACTGCGCAGTGCCCGCAATCTGCTGCTCTGGCTCTGGGGCCCCCTGGAGGTGGGTCTGGCCGATGCCGTGTCGCTGCGCCACTCACACCATCGGCCTGCTCACTCCCGTGATGAAGCGACGGAGGACACCGTGGCGATCACCCTGCGTGAGCGCCACGCCACCGCGGTGTGGGACGCCATTCAGGAGCGGCTCAATGGCGCCGTGAGCGCAGGGCTGGGTAACGCCACCGGCAGCCTGCTGGCGATCGAAGGGCTCCATCCGGAACGGCGTCGAGACCTGCTGCTGGCACTTCTTCAGCAACTCGACCGGGTGATGGCACGCCTGCGCAGCGAGGGCAACCTCGAGGGAACCCTGCAGGACAACTGGCATGCCCTGCAACCGGAACTGAGACGCCAGGCCCTGCAAAACATGGCTGGCAGCTACGTGCGACTGCCCCAGGGCGAGAGTCTCCAGCCCGTGGCCGCCTCCCTCCTCGCCCAGGCTGATTTCGATCAGGGGGATGACGAGCTGCCCGATCCCCGCCGCATGCTTGAACCTCTCCTGCTCGACCAGCCGGTGCTGGTGGACGGCCAGCTGTTGCCAGCGGATCATCCCCGGGCCCTGCTGCAGCTGGAGACCCTGGTGAGCAACTGGCTGGTGCGCACCGCCGAACTGATCAGCGCCGAACTGATCAGCGCCTGCAGCGCCTGGCCGGAACTGCGTCGCTACCTGCTCGATCAGCGCCTGATCTCCACCCGGGAGCTCGAGCGACTGCGCAACCAACTCAACAACCAAAACCGCTGGCAGGATTGGATTCAGCGACCGATTCGCCTTTACGAAAGCCGACGGTTGCTGTATCGGCTCAAGGCCGGCCGCATCGAACCGCTGTTGCTCACCGAGCCCCGCGATCGTGAATTGCACCAACTCGGTTGGTGGCAACAACAGGTGGCTCTCGTGCTCGAGGCCCGTGATGCCCTGGCCCCGCAGATTCAGGCCATGGTGCGCACGATCGGTGACCTGATGGTGGTGGTGCTCACCCAGGTGGTGGGTCGGGCCATCGGTCTGATCGGGCGCGGTATCGCCCAGGGCATGGGGCGGAGCCTGAGCAGCCGGCCTGCAGGCCGTGGCTGAGCCGGAACGTCAGAATGCCGTCTGATCCGGAGATCGGATGGCCCGCCTGCTGCAAGCACTGCTGAGTGTCTGTCTCGCCTGTCTGCTGATCGTGCCGCCAGCCCAGGCGGGCCGCGACGACGACGCTTACGACGGCAACATCTTTGCCCTCTATGCCGGGAACGGCTCCCTGGTGCCACCCGCCACCAGCCTGAACGACGCCCTCGCCGCGGGCCGCACGAGTGTGCTCGTCTTCTATCTCGATGACAGCCGCACGAGCAAAGCCTTTGCCCCCTCCGTCTCCGAACTGCAACGGCTCTGGACGCGAAACATCGATCTGATGCCCCTCACCACCGACGCCCTTCAGGATCGCGTCGATCAGGGCCCGACCGACCCGGCCCATTACTGGGGCGGACAGATCCCGCAGGTGGTGGTGATCGATGGTGCAGGCCCCGTGCTCCTCGACG
>Ga0213858_10001738_pt1 | contig 10417 bp, 21 predicted proteins | sample PICome_FD_160122 | JGI IMG/M metagenome (GOLD analysis project Ga0213858, IMG submission 160122) | Coastal seawater microbial communities near Pivers Island, North Carolina, United States - PICO245 | ecosystem: Environmental > Aquatic > Marine > Coastal | place: USA: North Carolina | collected... | reverse complement strand
TAGGTTTGCTCCAAGATGCTAAGAGCAACGTCCGTTGCGCCAGAAGCTGATACCTTCAATATGTCTGTTGTTTCCATAATGATCTTACCATCAAGAACGCTTAGACTTGAGTTGGCAGGTATTGGAACAGAGTTGACCAATTCAACGTCTTGGTTAGCTTCGTTGTTCGACCCAGCGCGATTTGATGTATCACTGCTTAGTGTTACTGTAGCCGTGACCTGAGAGGACGTGGTGTTGGCTAAGAGCAAGCCAATGATGATTGTCGTGGTAGAAGATGCAACCGTGTAAATGTCATCTAAGGTCGTTACCCCCGCCTTCGTAACTAGCTTGAATGTGTCTGCCATTTTATTATCCCAATGCTATTGCTACGGCGAGAGATGGCCCAACATTTGCCCCTGCCTCTATTCCGTCTAGTTTTGTCCCATCTGTTGCAACATCACGACCATCGACAGTTCCTGAGACTGTGACGTTGCCTGTTACGTTGATGCCACCGCTGACTGTCTCAAGTTTCTCTGCGTTGTCATAAAAAAGTTTGACACCTGCGTTTTGATCCGTTTGTATTTGAGTTTCTGTTGCACCGAAATTACTTACTATAAACTGAGGGGTTCTAATTCGTAATGGGCCAGTACCCTCATCAAGAATTATGCTTTCTGTGCCATTATGATATATACTAAGATCAGGACCGTTACCAAATCTTAACTTCTCTCCATCAGCAAGGACAAAATCATCTCCGCTATCCTTTACTAAGGCTTTTGACGATGGCAGAGTAACAAAGATGTCTTTTTCACCAGCGCCCCAGTTTACCGCCGCATCACTGTTGGAGCTTTCGATGATCGTAGTTCTGGCAAGCGTTGTCCCTGATAGTGTATAAGTACCAATACCGACCTCATAGTCCGTACCATCAGTACAGGCATAATAAGTCGTATTACCATTGCCAACAGCCGCAAAGGACTGAAACCCATCTTTCGCACCTGCAAGAGTATAGGTTCCAGTTCCAGTTGTGGTTGTGGTTTCTTGTACGCGATCAGCGACAACAAGCGCCATGATCTACCCCTTAAGTAAGAGTAAGGATACCGTTAGTTCCAATGTCGATAGTGAATGTGTCGCCATCGTTTAGTGTAAGGCTTGAGCCATAGTCATAGTAGCCAATGATAGGATCGGCTGGGGAAGTAGGTGTATCGTTATAGATAACGACATATCTAAATGCAGCTACAGAACCGCCAGAGGCAGTTAGTGTCAAGTCATCTGCAGACAGTTTGTATGTACCACTTGTTTGTGTGGACGTTACGTTTTGAAGTACCCGTGATGATAGGTTTGTGTATGAGATCTGCGTGATGTTTGCTAGAACACCATTGCCATCTGCTGTAGCATCTGTACCTGCTGTTGGGTCTGTGTTTGACAACGCAACTGTTAGCGTGTCACTGTCGAGGTCCATAGCGTTAGCTAAATTGACCACGAAGTCATTTACTTTCGTAAAACTTGCCATTTTGTTTACTCACTTTTCTTTGGTGGTAGCTCCGCATTAGCTAACAGAGCATTTACAATATCATCCTGATCACTCAGGTCTATGTTAGCGCCGTTCAAGTTACGTAGGTAACTACCAAGTTCTCTCAGGTCATGTGGCGCTACATCACCTGCACATATCTTTGGCATGAGGTCAAAGTTAAGACCGTTGATATGCCAAAGTGGTTCAACTAATTGCTTATTCAATACATCAAAAATGGAGTTAATATAGCTTTCCATAGAGCGTAGGAATAAGTCAGTTTTAGATTTACTTAACGCATAAGAGCCATTTGCTCCTGCACCCAACATCAAGAACTCAGCCATAACGCTCCTAGCAATATCGTGCTGATAGCGGCTGATGATAGGATTGATATCAATGTTGCGAGAGCCATTACTTGTAATAAGCTCAATATCGACAATCCTCTGGTTGGTTGGTTTTCCATCTATATCTCTATACACATCAGAGGGCAACAAAGCGTAGCCTTGCTCATTGAACTTAAGATCTCTTAGGATCTTTTCCATTTGACCACGTACTGATACTTGATCAGCAGTTGCATCAGGGGAAAGATATTCTGCAGCAATCCTTCCAATAGGAACACCATGAAGCTCTCTCTCAACAGCTATGGCTTCCACACTCTGAAAGTTCTTTAGGTACTGATATGAAGTGTAAGCATTCCGTAAGATAGAACGCCCAGAAGGATCATTGTTCGTATTTGTTGTTCTGTAGTGCAACAATTTATTAGCAGGGATATAGGTAGTCTTAAGGCCGTAATTCTGCTCTTGCTTTACACCTAATACATCACCTGTTGTCTTATTAACATCAAAGCTCTCTATGGTCCACTGCGCCCTAGAAGCCAGCTTCCTTACGCCTACCCTTCCATCAGAATATCTACTGTAAGATTTTGGGTCATCTGTTTTAGGTCCACGTCTACGTTTATAGACCACCTCAAACAAAGAAAACCCAAACGTCAAATGCGAAAGGGCTTCTGCAATATGATCATCAAGAGAATGTTCCATGTCCTTTAGGACACCTTCGACAAACTCTGCTTCTTTTCTACCTGCTGCTGTATCTTTAGCTGGTTCGACATAATAATCTACATCACGTAGAACCTGCTCTGTGGCGTACATAATTGCGCCAATAGTGCTATCATTGTCTCGCATCTCACGAAACTTATTGATAGCCTTCTTACCTTTGATTTCCTGCAGAAACTCATCTGCACGAATAGTACCATTGCGGGTCTGTTCCCCACCTTGGCCTAACTCTAGTTTACCTAGCTGTTCACTAATTTTCTTCATTTAGGCCACTAAACCTTTTGCGCTAGAGTAAGCAAGTCTTAAGGTAGGGGTTGGATTACCGTGGTGCATCAAGTCGGTTAATGCCCACACGCAAGCGTCTAACCTATCGGGAGATCCAAGAGAACCCAAAGGCTCCCAAGTTCTCATTTGCGTTTCCAACTCGTCAAGACCTTTAACATGCTTGACTTTATGTTTTTCATAGAGTGCAGATATAGGTTCAGCCCTAGCCATTTTTCCTCGACTAGCATGTACAAGGCGAATAGGAACTGTTTCATCTTCTGCTTCAAGTGTCCTACGGACCATTTCACCGCCTTGGTTCCTTTCGGCAACAATACGATCCGCACTATACTCCCTGTACAACGAGATAGCCTTCGCTGCCCATTGTTGAGGGCTAAATCTGTCCGTGGCATCTTCAAGTACGTATCCAATCCCGTTTACATCTACACCAGCAACAATGATACCAGTCATGTCAGATTCTGTCTTTGCTGTTACAGCGGGGTCTACAGCAACAACAATACGATTGAGTTCTGGTACTTCACTTCTTTCAATGGTACACTGATCAAGCATTTCTGTTGTCCAGAGTGCGCCATCAGCTTCTTCCAATACCTCAGCATAAAGTTCCTGTCGCCCTAACCTTGTTCCCTCATACTCTTTTCTAACTGTATCAAGGAATGGCTTTGCCAAGTTGTCTACGTTATCAAAGGTAGATCCTCTGGTAATGTAGCTATCAGGAGAGGCAATTAGGCCCCTCATCAACTTGGTGGGCTTGGGTGTAGTTGTTACCATCACCCTTGGCTTACGACCAAGACGTAAGGTAAACTGTAGCATATCCCAAACATCTTGCTGGTTACGCCAAGCTGCAACCTCGTCTGCCCAAGCTGCATGAAACTGTGGTCCACGTAAACGCTCTGGATCTTCTGCAGAATAGAACTCTACCTTAGCTCCATTCTCCCACGTTAAGGTTCTGTTGGTAGGCGACCAAACAGGAAACCCCATCTTACCGCCTCTGTGTGTCTTGTCACCCTTCCAACAAACATTAAGGAAACCAGACTCACCCTCTACCATAACCCTTCTGATATCTGAGTTTGTAGGAGCAACAGCAGCGATACGTTTCTTACCAGATTTAACTTGCTCTCTAACCCACTCAACGCCAGCCCTAGTCTTTCCCCAACCACGACCAGCAAGAGCTATCCAGACATTCCAATCACCTTCTGGTTCTAGCTGTTCTTGTCTAGCCCAGAAAGGCCACAGATACCTAAGCTCCTCAGCTTTATTCTGCCCTAGCTCAGAAAGTACCTGTTGTAATTTTTCGGGTGGCAGTGACCTAAGATCACTCGACGTTATCTTCATTTTTTCCAAGCAACGACATCAAAGTGTTTATCGCACCCTCATCAAGATCGGGGTCTTCAGACTGCTCAACCTCATTAATAGTTTGAGTAGGAGACCAACCACCCTTAGACCGTAGATAAAACTCAGCAGCTTTAAAATCGCCATCAAGTGCCTGTTGAACAACAACAGCACCAACCTGACCTATAATCTCAGCACGTTCTTCTGAGATCATCTGTCCATAGATCTTATAGAGAGTATTCGTAGAACGTGGGGCATTCTGATACTTCTGTATCGACCCCATAATGTCTTTCATCGACACACCGTTACGAATACCCTCACGGATCTTCTTTGCGACAACTTCGCTATATGGCAATGCTCTGCTATCAGTCACAATCTACGGCCTCTGTTTAAAATTCCCAAGTGCATCGGCATGACTGTCCCTCAAAACAACAATACCGTAAAGATCTGTCATGGTTGACTTGGGAAAACCCTACTTAAGTATTATACTTAAGTTTATGGGATATATATTAATATATAATATATCCCATTTACTATAGTTTATATACTTAAGTATATCTCTTATGTATATATACAGGCATTTTTTGGGATTTTATACATATTTTTTACAACTTTTTTATAAGTTATTGATAACAAACGAATCTTTTTTGTACTTTTTTTGTTTTCGGATATGGGGTGGGTAACGCTCGGATAGCCGAATCACCCGTAGGAATATGGAGGGTCCCAACTTGGGTATGTCAAGGGGGCAAAAGGATAGGTTGACAAACGAGAAATATATACGCTCGGATAGCGAATCGCCAACCATCTGGTCGGTTTAGTTTGTGATCACAAATACCAGAGAACAGAGTCAAATGTGATCACAAAAGTAATACAAGCGATTGATATGTGATCACAAATAGAACATACGCTGAGAGCCACAGAGAGCCTCACACAATAGCCAAAAAGAAAACGGGTCCAGACATACCAAAGCGAGTCTTTGCCCTACTGTAGCGGCCTTATATTGGCTCTAATAGATAAAAAAATGGCCGCACAATGGCGGCCTAGGTGGGGAGTCAACTGTGAAAAGGATTATGCGTGAATTACATCATATACGAATCCGCTTGTATCTTTATAAGCGTGACCTTTAGCAAACAAACCAATAAAGACTCCTTGCGGATCTATAAAGCGTAGGTCATGCGAGTCTCCGTCAATCATGGGTCGACCCATAAAGGACTCTGGTTTGGACTCATTACGTTTTAGGCGTAATACAACAACACAATTCATACCGTTGTTAAAAGCGGAGTCTATATCGTTTTGTGTTGTCGTTTCTGATACGCTATAGCATAGAGAATAATTCGGTATATGTGAAACATTGCGAGTCGCTATCTTTGAATAGTCATAAAATATAATATCTGGGTTGTTGCTAAACAATTCGGGAAACAGTGATTCAAATTTCTGGTCACTTGTCCCATTTGGTCGAATTACTGGAACCGCAGAGTCACGCTTTGCTTTGCGTCTTAATGCGTCAATCTCTATTTGCATCTTTGCCTTGAATTGGTCACGATATCGGAACCAAATCAGAGTCCTTATGACTCGCGCTATATGCACACTATGGTTCCCATTATGCATCATATGCAATTGACCGTGACCAGACTCATTTAAGCAATTCATGCCACAGCCTAGAGTCGCCAAAGCGCAAGTATTTATTCCGCTTGCCCAACTTGGCGCAAGGTGCAGAATTGCGCTTTTATAGCCTAGTTTTTCGCCCTTAATCACTTTAGGATTGATACTTAGCAAACTAGGCAATTTTGACCAAATAAGAGTCCCATTGTCCCGAATTGACTCCGCGAGTCTGGACTCCGCTTGTTTCCGTACTTTGCGCCAAAACGGGGAGTCGTAGTGTTCTTTTAATCTTTGGCTCGTCGATTTTACGTCTTTTAATAGGCTAATAGTTTTCACTTCTTTGACTCCTTTGTTTCTTTTATTAGCTTGAGTATAAGCGACTCTAGGTCTCTTTGCAACTCATCAAGATATGGTGTATCTGATAATTTCATTGATAGACTCCCGACTCGCTATCGTCAAGTGATACATGATAACCACCCAAACCAGCGACAAAGACACCAAAGCCGTCATTGCCAAAGTATGAGAATTTACCAAGCGCAAAGACAAGCGCTAAGATTGAAAGATTGAAAGATAGGCGTAACATATCACGACTCCGTTATTAAAACTATTGCGAGTCCTATGACTCCAGCAACTAAAACCGCGCAATAAATGATACCATAGATTGACGATATTAGCATAGGCGCGGCAAAGATTAAAAACACCAACAATGCCAAAGCGCAAAACCAAGCCGCAACCGCGCCAATTTTAGATAAGATTTCTAGTGTTTTCAAAGACATTTTAGACTCCGTTTCTTTGTTGTTCCGATAAACCCTTATAGGCTGATTCGTTGGGGGGAGTCAACCCCCCGTTTTGATTAATTCACCCTTGTTGTTTTGGTTATTATGCCCTGCCAAGGGTTGACCCGAACATTATATGTTTCTTCTGTTTTCCCATATGTGCAAAAGGTCAAAAATTCATCCGAGTCATTGTGTCCATATTGCGACATAGTGATCATATTGAATCCTTGTTTCTTCAATACTTCAACTGTCTTGTTCATCATTTCGAGGTCGATACATGTAATTATCATTTTTCTGACTCCATTTGTTGTCGTTTCGATGCACTATATATGCGCTGATTCGCATGTAGAGTCAACCCCACATTTTGATTAAATTATAGGTTGACATAAATATCCGAATCAGTGTATTCTGGAACAAATAGAGCGCAAAGCGCCGAATCGGTGGAGTCAAGGGCTAGTTGTTAAAACGCGGTCGCAAAAGGTGGAAGGATGGGCAGGTGCGAATCAGTTGCAAAAATGTCACACAGAACGAATCAAGAACAGAGAACGAATCATGAATCTGGAACGAATCAGGAACACTCGAAAATTTGGCCTGACCCCCCCCAGTGGAAATATGGAACCCCCTCCAGTGGAAATTAGGACTTGACCCCGCCAGTGGAAATATGGTAGACTGATTCGTATAGACCCACCAGTGGAAATATAAAGTGAGGACCAGCAGATGACAGAAGAGCAGAAGCTACTAGAGAGAATCATCAGGGCAGATCAGGATAACTGGAATTATCCATCACCTGCACGTGCGATTAAAGTGCATGAATTAGAGCAGCAATACAAAGAGTTGACAGGTAGAGAGGCACCACAATGGCCCTCAAGGGGACGTTGGTGGATTGAATAAGTGAAGTGGAGTAAGATTATGTTCAACATCAGGGTGAAGTATAAAGACGAAGTGAAGTCCAGAGTAACTGCGACAGTGGGAGAATATTCAAACTACCTAGAAAATATGTTGCATGTGATGACACAAAATGCTAACATTGATTGGGTAAGAATAGAAAGGAGCGAATCATAATGATGGAAGAGCGTGAAACATATTATGAGTTGTACAAAGATGGTAATTGCCATTCATCATATATACTTTATGAGGATGCGCTTGAGCAAGCTCTGCATTGTTTAGATGATGACTGTGCAGAGATATATAAAGTGGTTGTATATGAAGAGAGGGTATCATAATGGAAAAGTTCATCAGGGATATCAAAGACATCGAAAGCGACATTGATAATCTGATCAGTCGCGCAGAAGGGTATCGTAAGGATGCAGAGCGTGGCATTAACGTAAACCATACGTGTGAGGGTGATATGTCGTGGACTAAACAGGACAAGATCAATAGCCTGTTCGAGTATCTGGAAGATGCAAAGAATGACATTGATCGAATGAAAGATGACCTCAAGGTCGTAAAAGATTACTTGACTAATTTGGTGGATGATGTACAATACGAATCAATCAGACAGAAAGCTACAGGAGAATCATAATGGCACACACATGGACCACAGTAGGATACAGAGGCTATGACTTGGACATTGTTGTCGAGGGGGACCAGTGTATATATGAAGGTATATACGATAACATCAGGCTGCGTAAGAAGAGCGGAGAAGCTATGTCAGAGCGTTTAGAGAAAGCCCTGATGAAAGAATATGGGGATGATTACTTCGCAGAATATCTGTACGAGCTTGGCGCATATGCCGATAATGACTACTAATGAAAGTCATCTTCACTATAATGCTCTCCTATATCATCATGCTGATTGTTGTCGGAATATTGGTGACGGTAGGGATGGAAAAGGAGAGCATTAACTCTATAAATATTTACTTGACGATAGTACAAATATCGTTCATAATTTTAATCATAAAGCGAATCAAGGAGATCGTAACATGGCACTACCAGTAAACTTAATCAGAAACCTACTCAATGAACAAAAGGGTCGTTTCTTCATTGTTGATGTTGTCAAAGAGAATGGTGACAAGCGTAGACTTAACGGCAAGGTCGTAGAGATCCGCGATAATGGTTTGGTCACTATCAAACTTGGTGGAACCAAAGACCAATACCGTTCGTTCTACACTGACAAGGTGCAGCGTATCCATGCTCGCAAACGTGCTATATCCTGCTTAGGCGCATGATAGGATTAGAGTGTTTAGCGGTTGCGGTTTTCTTTGAGAGCCGCAGCCAACCCATCGAAGGACAGTATGCTGTTGCTGAGGTGGTGATGAACCGTGTAGAGAGTGACAGGTGGCCCAATACCATCTGTGGTGTTGTCTTCCAAGATCAACAATTCTCGTTCACACATGATGGAGCGTCAGATCATATACACAAGTACACTGACAACCCGATTGACTGGAGAGCCGCTGTAGTGGCCCGTACAGTAGCCTTAGAGGTTTTTGGCAGGGGAGATACCTCAATCACCTCTACCCACTACCACAACCTCTCTGTGTCGCCCTCATGGGCAAAGGAGTATCTAAAGGATGGCAGAATTGGAGACCACATATTCTATACCGCCCCTAGTGGAAAATGAGTTAATCAGGATGGGGATACTCCCCGCAACGCAATTAGAGGAACTAGAGAGAGTGTGTCCAAGGGATAGATGGGCGCATCTACCTAGTAACCCCTACGATGAAAATGGAGAGGTAATATTCTAATGATTAAAGCAACACTGATGGACTACATGGGCAGTGACATTACTGTCGTTAATGCTGCAAGGGTATCCTTTGGCAAGAAGTCCAGTAACACATACACAACAGACAAAGACGATAAGTTGATCAGATATCTAGCAGAGCATAAGCATATGTCTCCCTTCGGGCATTGCTTTGCATCCTTTCACGTAAAGGCTCCCATCTTTGTGGCACGTCAACTTGTGAAGCATAAGTTTCTGAGATGGAATGAGATATCAAGAAGGTATGTTGATTACGAACCTGAGTTCTATGAACCTAAGTCTTGGCGTGGACGTAGTGAGGATAAGAAGCAAGGTAGTATTGGCGAGTGGTATGATGAGGATATGGATTTATTACTTGAAAGTTGTCACAAAGTTTGTCTACACGATTATAAAGAGTTACTTGATAAGGGTGTATGTCCAGAGCAAGCACGTATGGTACTGCCACAGAGCATGATGACTGAGTGGTACTGGTCAGGTAGCCTTGATGCGTTTGCTGATATGTGTAATTTGCGTTGTGCCTCTGATACACAGGCAGAGACAAGGGAAGTGGCTATACAGATTAGTCGTAGGATGCGTAGTCTATTCCCTGTATCATGGGAAGCATTAGTGGAGAATCTTACATGACAGAACAAGAAATACTGAAAATGTGCAAAAATCTGGCAAAAAAGTACAAAAACAGGCAAGAATACGATGATTTGGTATCTGAGGGGGTTCTTAAGTGCCTTGAATTGTTGTCAGAGGGTAAGTCAGATAAAGCACTTCTGAAGTCTCATGCTAAGGCTACAATGAATGATTATTACAACAGAAAAAGAAAGGTTGTGGCTATACCTAATTCACACGATGCAAAGTCTATGTCTGTTGATCAAAGCACAAACAGTTGGACTGCTATGGCACTACAAAAAGCATTGTACACCCCTTCAGTGGAAATTAGAGAAGAAATGGCATTAGGGGAATCCCCAGAAGCAATTCTGGAACGTAAACAATTCATCAGGCATGTCTTTATGACTGCGTTTAATTGTCTTACTCACGACGAGTGGACAATTATTCGTATGCGGTATTGGGATGGAATGACACAAGATGCTGTAGCTAAAGAGTTATGTCATAACCAAGTGTGGGTTCATCGTAGAGAAAAGTCAGCACTTGAAAAAATCTGTAACAATTTGTGATGTATAAAATGTTGCAGATAGCACTTATGT
>Ga0213858_10001737_pt1 | contig 10421 bp, 10 predicted proteins | sample PICome_FD_160122 | JGI IMG/M metagenome (GOLD analysis project Ga0213858, IMG submission 160122) | Coastal seawater microbial communities near Pivers Island, North Carolina, United States - PICO245 | ecosystem: Environmental > Aquatic > Marine > Coastal | place: USA: North Carolina | collected... | reverse complement strand
GAGGTAAGAAGACCATCATTCATGAGAGCATCTGGACATACTTTTGAGTATCTAGGTTTCGGTCCTGGTAACTACTCAACTGGTATGCCACAAAAACAGGATAGAATCCTTAGTGAAACTGAGGTAATTGTTTCTCAGTCTAAGGAACAAAGAGGTGGTCAGGTTGTTTACACAGGTATGAATGACCTGGGTGAATTCTTCTCTGGTAGTAAGAAACTAAGTTCTGCAACTGGTGAAGAAACAGTTATTGACGCACCAATTCTTACCTATACTGGTGATGACTCACAGGGTGAATCCAGTGCAGTTTCTAGTGGTATCTTCGATGAACTACTTGTAAGACAAAGATTAACTGTTGAAGGTGGTGAGAATAATAACCAGTCTTCACAGTTCTATGGTCCTGTTAACTTTACTCAGAAAGTTACTAACTTATCTGAATATGGCATAGAAACCAAAGACTTATTCATCAAGGGTACTGCTGCACAGTCTAAACTAATAACAGTTGGTATTTCGACTCCAACTTCAAATACTGTTAAATCACCAAGAGTTGGTGATATTCAACTATTATCAAACCCATCCGATGGTTACATTGGACATGTAAGGGTTGATAATGAATGGAAGTCTTTTGGATTAATTAGCAGAACTCCAAATGAATTAGATGTAAGAGTTGATAAACTTCATGTCAATACTACTTCAACTAGTAATTTTGATTTTGATGTTGATGGAAACTCTAGAGTTGAAAACTTAGTTGTCTCTGGTTCAATCGTATTCCAGCAACCACAGAGTCTTGGTAATGCAACATTTGAAGACATCATTGTAAATAGAACTGCTAGATTTACAATGATTGGTTTAGACCCAGTTACGGGTCTTTCAACAAACTATAATATGATTATGAGTGGGGGCATCTCCCAGCTGAACGACCTTGATGTAACGGGAATCTCTACATTTGCTGGAAGAGCAGACTTTGAATCTAATATATTTGGTATTGGTGCTAAGTTTGGTAATATCAGAATTGGTATTACCGATGATAACACAATCGATACAACAGCAGGTGATATTGTTCTAAATTCTGACAATGGAACTACTAATATTGTTGACAATCTAATTGTTAACGGTGATAAAATTGAACTTGCTAAGGGAGATGGAGTTTCTCTTGGTGGAACTATCACATCAAGAAATGATGCTAGGGTATTCCAACTTGGCATGGGCAGTACTGATGGTGAATCTAAGATTGTTCTACACGCAAATGATACAACATCTGGACTTTCCAAAGAAGGAATTACAGCACCAGAAGGTTCTCTTACCATTCATAGAACTGCCGATGGCACAAGTGCTGGTGATACTTTAATTACACACCAAGGTGCATCTGATTTAGTTGTTTCTGGTGCAAGTTCTGGAAGTAGAATTGTTTTAAAGACCGATGATACGGAACGTGTAAATGTTGGTACATCAGGAACAATAACTTTCTCAAATACAAATAATGGAACTGCTCTACAGGGACACCATGTAAGTCTTGTTCAGTCTGGTGATGGTGATTCTGCACTATCTTGGGTACACAATAAAAACAATATTAACCAAAGATGGTATGCTGGTATTGATGCAAGTGATAACTATGCTTGGAAACTTGCACATCCAGAATCAACATTAGCATTTAACTCTGAAGATTGGGATAACTCTTCCGAAACTAAGTTAACCGTTAATGCTAATGGCAATACTACTGTTGGTGGTGGTTTAACTGTTGGTGGAAACTTCCTTCTTTCATCTGCAGCAACCCTTGACCTGTTTACTCAAAATACAGTTCAAGCAAGTATTCTAACGGATGCTCATACAATAACACTTGGTAGCAACTCTTCCACATCTTACTTAAATCTAAGAGGCACAAAGCAGTCTTCATCAACAACAACTGGTGCTTTAGTAGTTGGTGGTGGTGTTGGTGTTGGTGGAAACCTTTTTGTTGATGGTTATATGAATGACACAGACATTCAGGGAACTCTAGATGTAACTGGAAATGTTACTGTTGGAGGAAATGAGCTTACTATTTCTGCTTCAAATGGTGATATAACAACTCAAGGAAGAGGAACATTTGGTAGTGATTGTACTATTACTGGAAGTCTTACTGTATCTAGTTTCCTTGATGTTAACGGAAATGGTGATGTTGCTGGTAATTTTGCTGCTGCTAAACTTGTTAAGAAGAATCCAGGAGCAGGAACCAACTTCTTAAGAGCAAATGGTACAGATTCTAAATTAACCGACCAAGACTATATTAATTCTCTTGGATTTGTTCCTGGGGCACCAGTTACTTTGAGTGCATACCCAATTGGTAACTCTATTCTTCTTAAACCTATTGATGGTCAATTTAATGGAAGTAAGAAGGAGTTTGACCTCGAAGCATCAGATGGTACGGATTTTATACCAATTGGTCCTGTAAACTTAATTGTTTGCCTTGGTGGTGTTATCCAAGAGGCAAATAAAGCCTATACTATCAAACAGTCAGGTGGTACATATACAAATGTAATTAGATTCAATGATGCTCCTCCATCAGGAATGGATTGTTACATTATTGCACTTGGTGGACAAGGTTCCTTAACTGCAAACCCAGAGTGGACAGCAAAGGGTCAACTCTTGGTAGGTAGACGACAAAATGAAGGAAATTTACTTCCTGTTGGTTCTAATGACAAAGTTTTGACAGCAGATTCATCTGCTGCACTTGGAGTATCATGGAAGGATATTCCACCTGGTGTTGTTACTGGTGCTATTTTTTACTGGCCAAGTACAACTATTCCTGCTGGTTATCAAAAATGTGATGGTTCTGCTGCAAAAACACAAGAACTGAGAAACATTGTTGGAAACAATGTTCCAAACATGATTAACAGGTTTGCTCTTAGTGGAAACAGTGTTGGAGGAACTGGGGGTTCTTGGCAGCATAAACTTGAACAAGATGAAATACCATACCACCGTCATACAATTGACGAAGAGCCAGACCATAACCATACCAAAGGAAAGTATAAAGCTGGTCGATCTATTGCCGTAGCACATGACGGGCACGAGCACACTGCTTCTGCTGCATCTGGTGGGGGTGGACACGACCACTCTATTAGTAAGGGTGGAAAGCACTCTCATGGTTATGATGACCCTGGACATGACCACTCATACCAAGAAACAGCATTTAGTTCAAACCGTAAACTAGATGGTCAAGGAGAGAAAGCATATAAACTTTCCAAAGATGGTTCTAGAACAGGTAAAGATGGAATTAATATTAAAATCAAGGCTGAAAACACTGGTCACGATCACAATATAGAGGCTAACACTGGCAAGCACGGACATAACATTTCTGTTGTCAAAGGTGGTTACCACGACCATGACGTTACTATTCAACCTCATGGAAAGCACACTCATGGTGGTTACACTGGGTATTTTGGCAGAAATACCAACGATATTGTACCAATCCCTATTGTACCTCAATACATCTACTTAATTCCTATCATCAAAACTTAATTTTATAATTTTTTATTATGGATAGTATAGAAACTCAAATGTTTCTCCCGTCACAAGTTGTTTCGGGAGATATTGAAAATTTCTCAAAACAAAGTCATCTGTTAATAGATTGGATTTACAATTACAGGGAGAGATTTCCAAGAAATGCAGACATAAGCAATGAAAATGGATGGCAAAGTTATGATAAAAAGTTTTATATCACAGAAGAAACTTTTGAACCATGGTTAAAACTATTAGTTCAAGAAATTGCAGATTTAGTTGATTGTTATCGTCTCAATTGTGCGATTGACTTGACTTCTTTATGGATTAATATCAATAGTCAATATTCTTACAATGTAAAGCATTCACATCCTGGTGCTCTACTATCTGGAGTTTTGTGGGTAAAAGTTCCAAAAGATTCTGGTAAATTTCATTTTGTTTTACCCGATTCTTACTTCCAACCTGAATTGGTAGCAAACACAGAAGAGTCTTATGCTGATGAAATAAATTTAATTGGAACTTATCCAGTAGATGATAGAGAGGGTAGATTAATGATATTCCCTTCTAATATGCCACATCGAGTAACGATGAATAAATCTACTGAAGATAGAATATCCATATCTTTTAATCTAATTGCAAAATGATAAATAATCAAAACACAATAAGTTATGGCAAGAACAGAAATTGAAATAATTAAGGATGGAAAAATTGTAGAGGCCGACCTTAGTACTGGTTGTGTTTCCGCAGATAAATTAGGAACCGATGCAGTTCTTACTGCAAAAGTTAAAGATAAGCAAATTACTGCAGCTAAATTAGCTGATGACGTTGCAGGAACATTCTTCCCCACAGGGGGTATTATTATGTGGTCTGGTCAAGCATCAACTATTCCAAGTGGTTGGAAATTGTGTGATGGTAATAATGGAACACCAGACTTAAGAGGTAGATTTATTGTTGGTGCTAGTGCAAGTGGTGGATACGATCCTGGTGCAACGGGAGGTTCAAACGAAGTAACTTTAACAGAAGCACAACTTGCCACACATCAACATGATATAACATCTAACGGAGCCCACGGACATACTACTGGTAGTAGTTCGTCAACTTCTAGTGGTGGATCTCATTCTCATGGTGGTGCGACATCACGTCAAGATAGAAACCATACTCATAATGGTTCAACTACTGCAAATGGATATCATCATCACCCCCCTGTTACTCAAGTTGGTTTTGATAATGAAGGTAATGGTAATCCACTAAGAATTCTTGCTGAAGATGGTCCTCCATATGCTGGAACAGTATGGGATTCTGGTGGTGGAACACATGGACACAACTTTACAACTGCTGGTATTAGTCAAGACCACGCTCATACTATTACTACTGATACTCATACTGGACATACACATCCTATTAGTCTATCAATCGCAGAAAATGGTGCCCACCAACATCCATGTGGAAATGTAGGAAGTAGTCAACCACATGAAAATAGACCACCATATTATGCTTTAGCATTCATCATGAAACTATAATAAATATACACGTAATCATTCGATATCATTTAAAAACATGGAAGCGACTAAGATGAGAGAAACTCTCACACTGAGAGCAACAGAAATTCGTGATGAACTTCTGGAACTAGAAAAGACATTTAATCAAAAGAAAGAACAGTTTCTTAAACTTACTGGTGCTTTAGAAGCTCTTGATCAATTAGATGCAGATGTCCCATCAACGGCAACAGAGTGATTGTAAAGCAATCCTCTAGGTCATGTCAATGTTGACAAACGGATTATCTAGTGGTATTCTAATTAAGTCTTGAGATGTTCTTTGCGTCTTTGAGAACTCAAGACCCGTCTTTGGTGATGGACGGTTTTTTACATGAACTGAGGAGGGGTTGGTGTCCCTCCTCTTTTTTTGTGCCAATTTTAGAGGTGTCCACCAAACCACCCACGCACCACCAAATGCCCTATACTACTAAGGTATTCAACGGACAGACCCGATGGCAGTTAATCTTGAAGTCAAAGGTTCCCTGGCAAAGTGCCTGGCAACTGAAAACCTCATCATTGAACATAAGAAAGTTCCTACTGCATCTTTCGATGTTGACCGTCGTGTGCTGACTCTCCCTAACTGGGACCGAGCATCTGCAACTGTCTACGACCTTCTTGTTGGTCATGAAGTCGGTCATGCTTTGTTCACTGACAATATTGACTGGACTGTTGAATACCCTGATGTTCCCAAAGATTTTGTGAATGTCCTGGAAGATGTTCGTGTCGAACGTCTCATGAAGAAAAAGTTTGCTGGTCTTTCCCGAACTTTTTACAATGGATACAATGAACTGAATGATGAGGACTTTTTCTCTACTCGGGATGAAGACCTTGACAAGTGTTCTTTCATTGACCGTATCAATCTGTATTTCAAGATTGGTGCATTCCATAACATTGCATTCTCCGATGAAGAGAATGAATTCCTCACCCGTGCATCTCGGACAGAATCTTTCGATGATGTACTGCGTCTATCCAAGGATGTTACTGACTTTGTGAAAGCAAATAAGCAGGAACCCATGGAATCTCTCTCCCCTCAGCAGGGACAGGGAGAGGAAGGTGAGGATGAGGAGCAGGACTCCCCCGAAACCTCCCCTGAGGGGTCTCAGGCACCCCAGGAGGACGGTCAGCAGGAACCCACCAAGAACAGCAGCACTCCTGAGGAGAAGCAATCATCTCCTGGTGGTGGTGGCAGTCAACAGCAGGACAATGAACTTGAGTCTAAAACTCAGGATTCTTTTGATGAGCAACTTGAAAGTCTCACTAACAAATACAGAAGTGAGGATACTTATTATGTTGAACTTCCTACTTTTGACCTGGATAAACTGATTATCACTAATGAGTATATTCATAACTACTGCGATAATTGGTATGAAAGTGCCGAAGAAAATCGTTCTTGGGTTGGTGAAGGTACTAAGATTGCTATGCGTCAGTATGCTACTTTCAAGAAATCTGCTCAAAAGGAAGTCAACTATATGGTGAAAGAGTTCGAGTGCCGTAAGTCTGCTGACCAATATGCTCGTTCCTCCACTGCTCGTACTGGTGTCCTTGATACAGCAAAACTTCACACTTACAAGTACAATGAAGACCTCTTCAAGAAAGTCTCTGTTGTTCCTGATGGCAAGAATCACGGTCTGATTTTCATCATTGACTGGTCTGGTTCTATGTGCAATTTTATCTTGGATGCATATAAGCAACTGTGCAGTCTGATGTGGTTCTGTAAGAAAGTGAATATTCCTTTCGAGGTTTATGCTTTCACTCTGGAACCTTCTGCTTACATTGAGACACAACCTAACCACCCTCATACTTACAATCATAAAGAAGGATTGTTGGTTCCCGAATCATCTTTCCGTCTTCTCAATCTGTTCACCAGCAAGGTAAACAATCCTACTCTGGAAAAGCAGATGGGTACTGTTTGGAAGACTGTTTACAGTCACCAATATCGTCAGTATGAGTCACCCAACATTTTGGATTTGTCTGGAACTCCTCTGGGAGAAACTATTATGGCTCTCCATCAGATTATTCCTGCATTCCAATCTGCTAACAAACTTCAGAAGGTGAATTGTGTCTTCCTTACTGATGGTGAGGGTTATCAAAATGCCATCACTGTTAAGAAGAAGAGGTTCTATGATGATGAAGAAGTCATTGGAACTACTCGTAAAGCACACGTTGCTATCCGCAATCGTAAACTTGGACGTGTTTATCCTGAATTTGATTGGAATCATTTCCCTATGTATTCCAAGATTCTTCTGAACACTGTTCGTGATGCATTCCCTTCAGTGAATCTCATCAACTTCCGTATCACTCCTTCCCGTGAGTTTTCCAACTGCTGGCATTGGTATGGTAACGGTTCCTCTAACCTGTATGAGAAACTGAAGATGATTTATCGTAAGCAACAGTGTGTGCAATTTGATGACACTGGTTATGACCAGTTCAATGTCATTGCTGCATCCGCACTTAACCAAGATGATGAATTCATCGTCAAGGAAAATGCGACCAAGGCACAAATCAAAAAGAGTTTCACTAAGATGCTCGGAAGCAAGAAAACGAATAAAAAGATTCTTGGTTCCTTCATCGAACTCATTGCCTGACCACCTCGGAGGGTGTCCACTCGGACCCCTCCACCCCCCTCAGACCTGCTACAATTACTAGGTAATCAACAGAGAACACATGACTGACCAAGCACTTGCTCTTCTTAAGGAAAAGTATGGCACTGAGTTCGGTGCTAATGCTGTGAAAGAAGTTGCTAAGGAATTGAATACTTCTTATGCTACTCTCTCTAAGTATCTGAATCAGTACAAGGTTGGTCGTGGTAAGTGGTCCCTGGAGCAAACTGTTCAGGAATTGGAAGAAACTCTTGCCTCCTCTGTTCCAACAATGACTTCTGTAGAGCAAAACCTTATTCCTCAGAAAGATGATTCCTTCGTCCAGTTTGGTAATTTCAGTGATATTAAAAAGGTTATTGCATCCCGCATGTTCTACCCTACGTTCATTACGGGACTCTCTGGTAACGGTAAAACGTTCGGTGTGGAACAAGCATGTGCCCAACTCGGACGGGAACTGATTCGTGTAAACATTACAATCGAAACCGATGAAGATGACCTTATTGGTGGTTTCCGTCTTGTTGATGGTGAAACCGTCTGGCACAATGGCCCAGTCATTGAGGCCCTGCAACGGGGTGCTGTGTTGCTCCTTGACGAAATCGACCTCGCAAGCAACAAAATTCTCTGTCTTCAATCTATTCTCGAAGGAAAAGGTGTTTTCCTCAAGAAGATTGGCAAGTTCATTGCGCCCTCAGAAGGTTTCCAAGTATTCGCAACCGCAAATACCAAAGGTAAAGGTTCCGACGACGGACGATTCATTGGAACTAACGTGCTCAACGAAGCATTCCTCGAACGATTCCCTATCACCTTTGAGCAATCTTATCCGACAGTAGCCATTGAGTCTAAAATCTTGACTAAAGTGGCAGAGTCTCTTAATATTCCTATGGTTGGTGAGCACACTGACTTCATTAAGCATCTGTGCGATTGGGCAGATATCATCCGCAAAACCTTCTATGATGGTGGTGTTGATGAGGTTATCTCTACTCGTCGTCTTGTTCATATTATCAAAGCATACTCTATCTTTGGTAAGAAAGACAAAGCAATGAAGGTATGTCTGAATCGTTTTGATGATGAAACCAAAGCAACCTTTGTCGAACTCTATGACAAGATTGATGCTGACTTTGAAGTTCAGGAAGATGCTCAAGTTCCTGCCAACTGATTAGTCTATCGTGTGGGTTTGCAGGTTTTTCTACAAACCCACATATATAGATATGTGTCAAATCCCCCACTACCTTCCACACTCAAATGTCCACGTTACTCTACGAACTAGACGCAGATTCAATTTACGAGCAGCTTATTGAAAGTGTTGATGAAGTTCATGATGTAGAAGATGATGATGACTATCGTGAAGATAGAATGGAACAAATGATTTCTCGTCACGGATGAAGGAGAGTCATGCAAACAATTATTTCCGAGGAACTAACAAAGCATGATGACCTTGAAGCATTTGCTGAATATCTTGGTATAGATTACGAAGATTTCTATGAAATGCTTGTTTTGGAGAACTATTATGAGTATGATTACGACGACTTGTCTTAAGAAACATTGCAACTTTGTTGCATCTTGAACACTTTTATCTAAAATACTATGTCTATTTCCGTCATCTATGATATCGATTTGGTCGATGAGAACTATGACGAGGACTTCAAGCAGTTCTATGTCAAAGCAATTGTCGAAGATATGGCACTTGATTATATGGGTGACTATTGGAACCCACCTGAATACGGACCCGCAGTTTGTGAAGCAAACTTTATCCTGGAGAAAGAGGAACTACTCCCACACGACCCAAACAATCTAATCGAGTTCATTGAGGCACTTGAGTTAGATTGGGAAATCGTAAGAGACGACTACTGACTTAACAAATGAAAGACCAAAACACTATTGTCGATACTGAATCCAAACAAGATAAATGGAATCGTGGACTCGATTTGTTTATTGAATCAGTTATGAAACCAGACTCTTCACTGCGACAATGTGCTCATAATCAAAAGTGTTACCATGAATTGATGGATGTTAGGAATGACGTTCTCGATTACTTAAAAACACTAAGATGGAACAATTAAACGGTTATTATTACGGTTTACTATTATTCTTTGGAGTTCTATTTTACATAGTAGGAACTCAACCTAACGCAGCAAGATACGTAGTTCTTGTACAAAAATATGCGGAAACAAAGTATAGAATGACTAGATGGTGGTTAGTAAATAATCCTAGAAATCCAATAGTCAAATACTTTATGTGGAGACGTTCTCTCAAGTTAGCAGAAGAGTTGAAGAAACGTATAGAAGAGAATAATAAATAAATCTGAATGACCTTATTCTTTATTTTTTATCATGCATTACAAACCGTATAGCCCTGAATGGCATAGATATAGGTATTTGAAAGAGGCACTCGATTCGTATCTTGACGATTATGTTGAGAACGATATCATCATGAATGATATTCTTGATATTATCTGTGTTCGACAAGAACAGGCACATGCTGAATATCATAAACTTGAAGACTTGGAACTAAAACTGCGGGACTAACATGCTGTCAACTCAATACAGACTCCGACTGGAGTTCATCTGTAAGAAGATTGCCAACAAGGAAGAGGTAAAACTCGAAGATATGATTTGGGCAGAGAAACTTGCCAAGGCTCATACCACTGCTAGAGACTGGTTAAACAAAGCACGTCGTCAAGCTGCTCAAGACATTGAGGAGGGCAGCATGGATGATTTTATGAATAAGATGGGACTAGGAGACCCCGACCCATCTAATTACAAAACGGGGTTTGATGGTGCCGATGAAATCGTAGACTGGTTCCAACGTGATAAAC